>Ga0209389_1001532_pt1 | contig 16439 bp, 4 predicted proteins | sample CowpearedBW_FD_187526 | JGI IMG/M metagenome (GOLD analysis project Ga0209389, IMG submission 187526) | Root nodule microbial communities of legume samples collected from California, USA - Cow pea red BW (SPAdes) (version 2) | ecosystem: Host-associated > Plants > Roots > Nodule | place: USA...
TCCGGGCTGGACTTTGATCACAATACGAATCCCAAGATTTACTCCAATATACATATACACGTGAGCACGTGGGTCCCACCAATATTTGTGACCCTTAACCCTTATTCCACTTTGGTCTTGCCACGTGTCACTCTTACAACCTCCGTCTGTATCTTTGTTGGATGAGGAGCACAAAATCAGCTGAATAAGAGTACTCTTTTTTTAATGATCTAACTTGTGGATGAATTTCAATCAGGACCTAGTCGATTTTAGTTAAAAGTTACGATGCACCCATATTTTAATTTGTGGAATGTATTGTATTTTATATTTTAGAATATTATTTAATTTATAAAATTGTAGTATATTATAAAAAATTATTTGAATAGTGATTAATTTTAGTGATAAAAATAATTAGTTACTATATAATGATCAAATTGATAATTAAAATAGTTTTAAAAATTTATAATTTATCTTTAAATTGATAAATAATTTTAATTACGAATTGATTTCTAATTTGGTCATTAATATTAGTTCTTAGGTTTTGATTACCAAAATAATTATTTTCTAAATTGATCTTTAACTAAAAAATTTATCTCTAACATAATTTTGGTTACTAAAATTGATCATTATTAGTTAAGAGTTTTCTTGTAATGATACTTTTATGATGATAATAATTTATATTTTTTATGTTGACAACTTTAGTACATATAGTTTTAATTTTGGTTCACACAAAAACAATTATATATTTATTATGTTTTTAAGAACTATCTTATATTATACCTATCTATAACGTATTGTATCTTATTATTTTAAAAATAAATATATTAATATATCAGATATGTGTCGTATTCAATACATCTATCATATATATATATATATATATATATATATATATATATATATATATATATATGCTTAATGGGTTAAAAGATATAATGTAACTCTCACTTTACTAAATTACAATAATTTGATTTGCATTATGGTAATTTGAGATATTTTTGATTTTTTTAATGTTTAAGAGGAAGGAATGTAATAAATTAACTTTTACATAAATTAATATGGTTAGTGAGAGAAATAATTTTAATCCGAGTCAATTCAAAGTATTAAAAAATTGAATAACCCAAAAAATAATAACATTAAATTTTTAAAAACATAAATATTTAATAAGCACTTGTGAGTTTTAGTTGAGTGTGATTCTGGATAGAAGTTTAAATTTTCATTTACTTAATATTATTGATTAATCTACTTCATTTGTTATCGTGGTAGATGATATTAAACTACTTGTTTGTGTTTATGATTCTACTAATAAATGGTATATGGAGCTCAAAATTATTCATATTTTTGCTAAGAAAATTATTATGCGAATAAGTTATATGAAACATTCTATTTAAAATACTTTTCATAACAGGTCTTATTTATTTATATTTTGTGGAATGTATTTTTTAATTTTCATTTCTTTTATAATTTTTATTGTAATAACTATTATTGGATTTTAAAGTATCCACATAGCTGACAGAAGAGACGGATATGAGTGTTGACATAGGAGGTTTTGGACTCTCAATTCTTCTTTTATACTTAAATAAATTTATATATAATTTAAATTATTTTAAAAAAAATTAATATATTTGACATTCTCAACAATTTTTATAATTTATATAAAAACTTTGACACCTCTAAAAATATTTATTAAAGATCTGTTACCACCGATTGAGATATTAAAATTTAATGATAATTAATATGAATTTAATTATAAATAAATTATGACTTATAAATTTTTATTCAAATTTACTTTTTAACTTTGATCTACCTGTTTAACTTTGATCTACTTCGAGAGAAAGAGTGATAAATTATAAAACAATAAAAATCAACTGAAGAAATGAAATTTTATACTTTATGAATTTTTATACTTTATATACTTTATACAATTAAATGAAATTAAGCAGTTAAAATTGTCTATTTTATATATCCAATATATAATAATAATAATAATAATAATAATAATAATAAAAGCCAATATAAATAAATAATAATATATTAATTTTAATTATAAGAAAAAATATTAATCTTATATTTTAATTTATTAAAATATTTTTTAAACTTAACTTTTAAATCCACCCACGTTTTCTTTTAAATCACTTAAAATAAAAACACAAATTTATTTATTTAAATTAATCTAAATTGGTTCTTACACTCTCAAATTTATCTACTCATACCATGTTATCACCCATAATTTTTTCCATATAATAATAAATACATGAAAGAAAACACCCTCTTAGTTTCTTCCATATAATAACAAATATTGGTGTGAGTGAAGTGAAAAACTGTGGTGGTAATATTATGTATCAAAAAGTGTTAAATGAGTCTCAAATTTTAATTATCCAAGTATATTAAAAACTAGATTAAAAAGAATAAGTAAATGAAAAAGTCAACTATATATAGATAAAACAAGCTATAGTAACCAGTTTAGTACAACTATTATATTTGTAATAAAATTTTAATTTTATTAATTTTTTAAAATTCAATTAATGATTAATATAATTGAATATATATTTGATTTTTAATAATTATTTTACATTGATCAATAAAATTAACATTAATATATAATTAATATTTGCTAATTTCTTTTAAATTAATATTAATGTTAACTTTGTTTAATGAATACACTTAATAATTACTAAAAATAAAATATATATTCAAGTATATTACTTATTAAGAAATTTCAAACAAAACTAATAAAATTCAATTTTTTATATGGAAATTATAATTTTTTTATTAATCTGAAAAAAACATAATATTTATTAGATTAAAAAAATTATCTTGAAAAGCAATATGTATTTAATTGGTTGAGAATGGAGGATAAGAATCTTCTTGTAAAAAAGTATATATATAACATGAAATTATATGTTGATATATTTTTTTATTAACAATTTATATAATAAAAAATAGACTTAAATATAAGTTTAGATTCCTCTATTTTGTTTAATTTTTAAGTTGGTCAACTTATCATTTTGCATATATTTTATTTTCTTTACTTTGATCCAATTTAGCTGAATAAAAATAGACAAATTATAATTTTTTAAAATAGGAGAATCAAATATATAAAAAATAAAAATTATGAATAATTTAAAAAATTGTTGAATATTCATGCTATGCTTGTGATACGTCCATCAAATTTGTCATCGACTAATATCTGAGGTGTCTTTTCTAATCCATGGATTTTTCATTAAAAAAGTATAAAATTAATAATAGTGGCCATCAAAATAAAATTAAAACTATTACTAAATAAGTGTCATTAAGTATTGAGTGGTGTGACATCCTCTGATTGGGAAAGATTTGCAAACACGGGATAGAATCCACGAATAGGATGATGGCAGAATGGATAACGTGGAAATAGGAGGCACAAAAGTAAATAAAGTATTAATCCCCGTTGGAAAGCAAAAGTCTTCTCACCTTATCCACACCTCAGCCTCAAGTCTTATGTCTAGTCACTGAAAATTGCTTGCACCTTCACTTCCACCCTTCAGTTAAACATTGTCTCGGCACGTGTCTTTCATTTCCACAAGCACACGTCAAAGTGTATGTTTTGACAGAAATGGTGGATAAGAAGCTGACTCAATCCAAGTGCACACTGACGTGGTACCAGACACATGACATAAAACTCATGGTCAGTAACCTTTTAACGTGGCACGCATAAACTGTTTAAGAAGTGAAATCACTCTGATTGCACTTTGACGAGGAGACCAAACAATGTTATTTGTGGTTGATTACATTCATTTCAGAATGAGAACAAAAAGAGTGTTGCCTCAAGTGGATAACAAGGCAAGGCAATGCAACTCAACCTTCCTGATACATTCTTGTTTCTTCTCGAAGATCACAATTTAGTCACCCACTTTATATGATTAGGATGTCTCTCATCAATTAATGGATATGGTTGAATCCTCTATTGAAGTAAAATCCACTTTCCATTACCTGATACAATGCCTTGTTGCCAAGACTAAGAAGAGTAAAATCCACATGCTGAAATCTTAGATTCACCACCACATAGAATACAAATGATTTTCCACAAGAATATTTCCTCGGCTGAGATTGATCAAACTAATTACACTGCTATTGATTAAGATACACCTACATCATCACTTCTTCCACGAATCAGTGCTTCAGCCTAACCATTATTGACCAGCCAATTATAAATAGAACAATAAAATACTGTCTTCCTTAGTTTAGAAACATTACAAGATGTAAGTACAACAAATAAAAATGTTTATAATATTATTATCATTCAATCACTATTACTTATAAATAAGTTTATCAGTTTTTACAGCAACTAATTTTAAGTCATGATAACCTTTATTTATTATTGATCGGCCGTATAAAAAAATTAATAGTAACATTTCATGATAATTATGCAAAATTGAAACTTCTTTCATCTAGCATTTTTTGTGTTTATCAATTACAGTCCATTTATATAATAAGGGAAGAGGTTATTACCTTTCTTCAAAGAAAGAATGGTATGAACTTGTACAAACTTGTAATTCCATAGATTATACAATGACTCCACGAATTACATGACATGGATGTGTAATAAAAGAATTAGCTAGAAACACAGTCCAGCCTAAAACAATTCAATGTCCAAATATAAAAAAATTAAACAAAAAAATGTTGATTACATTCTATCAACGTTTTCTTGCCATAAGATGAAATGCACATGTAGCATTAAACCTCTTCAGTCTCGTCAAACCTACCGACCGAGCATGATCACAAAACATTCGAGCATTTCAGGCATCTGCTTATGTCTAAAGACATTTGATCCATCTGTTTATCTAAATCCCGAGAAACAGGGCATCACTGACATACACAAGATAACAAATGATGGCATCATGGTAATTGGTGCTGAACTTCATTTTTTGGGTATGTAAGGCTTAACTGATTCTACAACAACCTGTTTTCGAAACGAAATATCAAATTAATATGATAATTTTTTATAAATGTAGACAAGTCAATCAAAGTGTTGTCAATGCTTCAAGAAAGTCACTCGTTTATCTTAGTATGATGGACCATATGCATCCTATTAGTGGCCCTACTAGCAGAAAAAGTCATTACCCAATCATGTATGTAACAGTAAGAAATAAGAAACAAAGAAATTCAACACCCAAAGTATAATTTCATGTTTTCTGCATTTTTTTTTTCATTTAGAGAATTTATCATCGTCGTTGGGAATAGCCTATAGATTTACTTGTAGTCTTACCCTGCCATCATAGGATAATGATGCAAAGATCCATGGTTCACGGGAGCTCCATGTGAGCCCTGTAACATGAATAAAAAAATTGTAAAGCAAAGTCTGTCTGCATGTGTTTGGAATGGTATTTTGTATGTATGCAAGAGCTGAATGTCAAAATTCACAAAAGAAACAGAAACTACAATTATATATGTTTATCGAATGTGGATCAAATTTGACATAACGTAATTCCAGACAACTACAAAGATCATGGATTAAAAATCTTGAATCTCTTACCATAAATGCTATCTTCATAATCACTGTATGAATTAAGCAACGGATCAACCCATCGGGCAGATGAATCTACTAGTCTGCTAAAACATAAGCACAGATGAATGAAAAAACAAGTATCAATAAAATAAAATGTAATATAGTAATATCACAAGATAACAATGACCTTTCAGTTGTTAGCTCGTCATGATTAGTTGAGGTAAGCCACAAATTGACAGTTGAATCCGTACCACTACTCTGTAACAACCACAATCCATGACAAATAACTAAATGTTCCCTCATGATAATTTAGTATGCAGACCACCTTTCACAAATAAATGGACACCAGCAAGAGATTTAGAAGTCATTAAAAAATGCATTTTTGTATGTGTTTCAACATGTGAGTGTGGGAAAAAGCTTCTCAAATCCAAGTTCACTTCTAAAGTAAGAAATTAAAGGAGTATCCACCCTAAAATGTTAGTTGGTTAAGCTCACCATCCACTTTAAAATAAATCAAGGGTTGATACATCCTTCACTTTAGAAACAAACTCACTTCAGAGGAGCAGCATCCTCTGTGTGTGTGTGTGTGTTTGAGAGAGAGAGAGAGAGAGAGAAAGAGAGAGAACCAAGATCATTCCATCATACTCTGGATTACACTTGACAGTCCACGTCCTGGCAACACAAGTAACACACAGGGGCCAATCAGATGTCTGAAAAAATAATATCAAATAATATATTTTAATTTTAGATGCAAGTTTTCAATGATTTTTTTTTGTGTGTGTTTTAAAAGTAAAGCAGTTGTTTTCCTCTCTGCTTTTTTTTTTCTTTTTTCTTTAATATTTTCACCACGAGGATGATAAAAAATTGGAACCTTGTAGGGTTCTTAGACTGGGAATATAGCTACAACATAAATCAGTTATGCGACTATACATGACAAGTACCAATGAGTATGTCCTGGAAGCTCTTGGATGGGAAGTTTGGGTTTTCTTAGATCCCAAATATGTATCCCAGACTCATGCTCAGCAGTAACCTGTACAAAACATAGAATTCAATTTTGCTAACAAGATCAATCATGCATTCCTACACTATTTCATAAGGCAGTTGCTTTTGTAAACTCAATGTGTAATACACGTGAAAAAAAGCATGTATGCAAGTCAAAGTATACTTGGAAAACAAAAGTAAAAATAGCTATCCAGGATGAGTTTATTTGTATTTGTAATAGAATGTCAAAAAGAAACACTGACAGTCTATAAATAAACCACACGAAAATTTCAAAAAATGTTAATGAACACATTATAATGAGTGAAGGTATAAATATGTATCATTATAGGAGGAACACAAAATTCAACTCTTACAAGTATGTGCTGCTTCTGAGGATGGTAATCAACACTGCATGCATGAGAACATTCCACTGAAATAGTCTTCCTGTGATCAAAACATAATCACATCAGTATACATGAAACTCCTAGGAGGGGTACCCATTCAGACAAAAAGCAAATTGGTTTTAGGGTAATGTAAATTCCTCTCCTAGCACCCCAAATCATGAACTTCAAATGAAACAAGCACTTTACTTAACCAAAAGGAAAAGTTAGAGTTGCAAATATATATTAACTTCCAAAATTAAACAATATTACACAATTTTCTGGACACCAAAATCATATTACTGTATAATTCAAGGTCCAAGTGAAACTAAACCACAAAAGAAATGCAACTACAAAATCACATTTCAACTCAATGGGATGGAATGTTATCATGTTATAGCTAAAAATTAAACCATATAAACTGAATTATATTATATAAACATTACATACTTCATTGTTCTGACATCCCATAATTGGAGATATGATTCACAAGTTGCAGCAACAGAACTCACATCATGAGGATCCCACGCCCCTCCAGATAATTTGTGCAGCATACCAGCTGAATCTTGTGATTGTACCTGGTGTTATGTTTGAATGTATTGGAAGGCCGTGGAGGAACTAGTTCAAAATCGCCGAAAAAAATCTAGGCATTTTACAAATAGTAGTGATCATAATCACACATGACTGGCTATTTAACTCTGAACTAGATCTTGAGTGCTAAATTTACGAACCACATACATACAATATCAATTTAACACCAACTTCCTAGAAATATTTTTGGGTTGACTTGTAATGAGAATTGAAGTAAATATAAATGTCAGTTTTTCCATCTCAATTAATCAACTGTAATAAGGGAACAAAATTAAATCCATTATGGGCAATATGATCCCCTTTTGAAACACTTTCTACCAAATTTAGGCCTCACAGATTGGTTTCAGGAAGTCTGTTGACCTATATCCTCACTAATCTTCAACCATTCATTTTCTATAATGCCTCTCATTCAAATAACATTATAAGATTCAGTAACAGAAATGAACTGATTAACCGTTGATGCATGACAAATGAAGGAATATAAATAGTTAAACATTTTTCGAATTACTTTCTAAGTTCAGATGCCCAGAAAAAAGAGAGCTACAAGAGAAACTATCCACTTAATTTTTACACAAGAGAAAATGATCTTTCATTGTTTAATTTGCCCCAATCATCATGAATTCTTCCACCAACCATTTAGAAGCTCATTTATCCGTTCATTAAAACAAATTATGGTACCTTGAACAGTGAAAGCATGTTATTTTGCACCAATGTGTTACCTGTATGTATAAATGATTTTTTTTTTAATGTGCTTGTGTCACAAAAAATATACAATAGCATGAACTTCATACCTGTGCAGTTTTCTTTGAAACATCTAAATTCCACAAGTACATATTTTCCTCATTGATGCTGATCAGTTTATCATGACGTCCAGATGGCCACCAAAGAATACTGTTTGGTGTGAATATTTAGTAAGGAATACAAATCAATGTATCAAATTCAAAGGTTTCAATAAACATGTAGTAAACATAAAGGTTATTAAAGATTACGAATAGGCTTAATTACATTTTCTATCCCAATATTGGGGCTCCAAATTTTTGCAGAAATCAAATTCCCCAAATTTCCTTATTGAAGGTTCAGCTTCCCTGTCAATCTAGGGCCGAATTACTTATAGAGAAGTTGGTGACATGGCCAACAATTTACACACATTATACATGACGTTTTACAGAGTAAAGCAACTTAATAAACCCACTGGCAGTATTATTAACCTATTTAAATATATCATTTCATTACAGTTAAATGTATCATTGTATATTTTATTTATATTGGGGATTTAATTAAGTCAAAGTTAACAGTGAGATCATTAATAAGTCAACACAATAAAGTGTTTTGCCACATGTAAATTATCAGTCACTAACTTCTATTATTAATCGAACAACATGATAATACTGGGATCTGATTTCTATAATTAAGCAAATAGAGAAATTGATTGCTTCGAAAATCATCAGAATCAATCAGCCAATCACACACATTGGTCATTATAGAGGAACCAACTTACAATTAAGCCTAAATAATAAGAGCAAATTTTGTAGGATATAGCCAAAAGTGCAGTCAGTACTGTAAACTAAAGAAATCACACCTTGCTTAATATCAGCATCTAACCACTTTCCCACACAAACAGTTTCACCGCACAAAGCACATCATAGAACCCAAACTATCAAAGCGCGAAAGATCACACTGAAACATCATTCCAGAGTCTAGAGTTAACGGGCCTACATACAGGAATTCAAACTCACCATTTAATCTTCCCAGAATCAGTGTCAAGGGATGTAATTTTCTCAAGCTGCGGGGAATTTAATTCGCCGTATAACTCAGGTATCTGCCATATCGCTGCCCCACACGTTTCACCTATAAGAACACAGGCAATCATAAATCTTCCAAACCAAGAGTATTAAACTGATGCACCATAAGCAAAAGCTACCTGTAGAGGTAGCAAAATATTTACAAAGTGAAAAAACTAAATCTCAAATAGGACAAACATGCAGAAATAGAAAGTTAAATTGATTACCATTAGAGTAAACGGTTGAAAAGATCCGTTGATCAAACGGACAAGAGACGAGGTCCCAGATCTCGTTGGGATGAGAAAACAATCCCTCGCAGAAGAGTTCGGTTCCACTGGACGAGAGCCGAATCAGATGTACCTACAAATGAACCATTCTATAATTGTCCACATGAATCAAACGCTAACGAGGGAAATTGAAGTGCCAGAAACGAAAGATGTGAAGATATACCTCGTTTTCTTCTTTGAGGCTGAGAGTTCCTGCAAGAAAACTAGTGTGATCTGTGTCTGCTTTTACATCTGATATGCATCTGGCCTATCATTACAAACAGAGTATGAGAAATGGAACAATTAGATCGATAGGGATAACTTGAGAGGGTTTTGTGGGTAGAACCTGATATTTGAGACCGTAACCAATGCCTGTTGATGCAGCTTGCATTGCGTTTTCTTGGACGCGGAATCTTTCTTCTACACCACTGCCACACCTCAATGTGGAGTTGCTCGCACACTGTCCAGGGAGACCAGAGTTAAACCCGGAGAATGGTAACACCGCGGTTGCTTCTTGCTGCTTTTCTTTTTCTTTTTCTTCTGAACCGTGTTTTGGGCCATTACTCGGGCTTTTGTACACGTGGCGGGTATGATGTGCTTTTAGGCGATGCCCATTTCTTCCTGCACCAATATAAACTATTTAGTATTATATTAAAAATCAATTAAACTATTTAATACTTAAGTTTAATTTAAAAATAGTATAACATTTATATAATATTTAATTTAATTTCAATTTTTTATTTAAAAAATTAAAATTTATAACAATGTATAAAAAGAAAATTTCATCTTTTGTGTGGTTACTTTTCAAAATACTAATTTTATTCTTTAAAATATAATTTTTTTTTAAATTGACCGTTATTTTTACAAAATTTTTATAAAATTGTTTATCTTTATTTTTTTCTTTATTTATCAACGATTATTTTATTATCTTTTATAATTTATTTCATTTTATTTTTAATAAATATAATTTTATTTTATCTATTAACTTAATAATATTACAATATCATTATCTATTAATATGATATTATAAATATTTTAAAAAAACATACATATATAATAAAATCTGTGTTTATATTAATTAAATTTAATAAAAATAATGAATATAAGAATTAGATTAAATATAATACAAAATATCTATTATGACCTGATATAAGTTAATATGATTTGATAGATATAAACTTAACACGTAGACATTCTTTTTAATTAAAAAAATTTATAAAATATACAAATTGATGTAGTGATATATTGCATACAAAGTTTTCTATCTGTTAATTATTTAAATGTTAAAAAGTTTATAAAAAACACAAATTGATATAGTGATATATTACATACAAAGTTTACTATCAATTAATTATTTAAACAGTAAAAATAATTAAATTAAATAAATTAACGAAAATTAATATATTATCAAAAAATATATATTATAAATAAGTTGATAAAATCGAACAAAAAATAAATTAAATTAATATCTTAACCTAAATTTTAAGATCACCTAAGAACTCAAAGTTTATTAATCACTTATTATTACACAAAAATTTATTAAGAAAAATTAATTTAATTTGTGTCTTTTTTTTTGCGGTAAATGTTTAGGAGGAAATTATTCATCCGACTGACGGTTGTTATTTACGGTCCAGATTTTACAAATTTGTATTTTATCTATATTTATATATAAAAAATAATTTGTTTCTTTTCTATATGCTTTTTTTTTATTTTAAACTGAAATAACTATATCTTCATTTCTATTCTTTAAATCACCACTATTTTTTAATTACTTTTAATTAACTATTTACAACAACAACAACAAAAACACACGAATATAATTTCCACTGGTTTTGAATTATGTAATTTGTTTTTATTAGACAACTATTCTTGTTATTTTTCTTGAAATTATGTTCTGAAAATACTTTTTCACAATACATTTATTTTTTTAACATTATAAATTATACTAAAAGTTTAACATATTTAGAAAGTAGTTTCCCGAGGAAAAAAATTACTTAAGAAAATAAAGATAGAGTTCTTCCCCTTTAAAGATTATAAAGGATGATGAGCACATTAAAGTTGTATTTGTTCATATTTTATTTTTGGATGTTTTCTCAATCAATATCTCTCTGATTTAGCTTTAAACCGAGGTAAGTAAATACACCCACATCTAGATTTAACTATCATTTATTATTTTACGAAAATCTCATCCTTTCATCTAAATTGACGCTGTATATGTTTAATTAACTAGCACACTGTTAAAACTATATTGAAAAAAGTTGATTAATTATACTGTAGTATGATATACTTACGTGAAGAGTTACCACATATAATTTTGGATTTTGGTTTGTTTGACATTAGAAAAATTTTGTTATATTATTTATTACGCGTTACTTAAATTTGCTAAACTATAAAAGAAAATAAGAAATATTTAGGGAAGATACCTATGAGATACACGACGACTTCGAATAGAAACTCACATTGAAATAAACATAATAATTAAAACATTTAATATTCAGTTAATTATAACAAGATTAGAGACGCTCCTCCATAAAGAGATGTTAAATTGGGTTGAAATATGCGAGTCAATTCAGTCCATTATGGGTTGAGTTGAAATTTCTTTTTATAAATTTCAATACGGATTGATTTTTGATCTGGCTCGCCCGGATTGAATTCGTTGTGAGCTGGATTGACTCACTAACCCGCAAATAAAGGGTCACGCAAATGATTTTTATTAAGTTAAGTTTTGCATTTTGGTCAGGTTGGGTTGTTTTTTTAGCCAATAATTCGGTATTTTTTTTATTTTAGTTTGTATTTGAACTGTATTGAAGTTTATTTAGATTTTAATTATAATTATAATTTAGTTTTGACTGAAAAAAATTAAAAAAATTTATAATGTTTTAATTAAGTGAGTTTGTGAGCCAACCTATTTAATTCACTAACCCGTGGTGGGTCGGATCAGGTTCGGATTTTTTTGAGTTACTAACAAGTGAGTTGGATTCACTAAATGATTAACTCGTGATAAATTGAGCTGAACCGAGCGGAATTATCCGTTTTGACAACTCTAACTCCACGTTTCAATATTTTCTTTACAAAGTTAAATACGTTGCACATAAATGTTCTTTATTAGGAATAAATATATGTTAAAATCAGTCTCTTAAAATGGATTGTCTAACTTACATTCAGTTAGGATTATGTAGTTAAAGTTACATCTTATACATTTGTTGGTAAAGTTAGGCTAAATTTTCAAAAGACCATTTCGTTAGATTTGAAAGGTCAAACTCCAACTATTCTTAAGTTTCTAGATTTGAAAGATAACTTATTTGAATAACATAACACCACCAGACATATTAATATAAGTTAATATTAAAATATAAATCTAAAGAAATGTTTTTCAGACTTTATAAATTGTTCTAATAGAAGGTTTAAATCCGTGGCATCTCTCCTTCAAAATAAACGACTTAAATCAATCTTAATTTTTTATCATTAACCATCAAAATTACTTTAAATTTAACTATCTTAGAAAATTCGAAACCTAACAACTTTACAGTTTATTAAAATGCATTTTGTTACTTGTTTCTAAAAGAACCTATCATAAAAAAGTTCCTTAAATAATCTTTCAAGTCAAACCTTTACAAGTCGTATATTAGGCAAATGAATCAATTTCAAACTTTAAATTGGAAAATTAAGTCAAATTTTATGAAGTTAAATTCATCGTACCTATACTATATTCCTAATTACAAGTTACGTAACCTGTTAGGTCCATACTGAGACACTTATGTTAAGCATTTAATAAATATACAAAATTTAGTAATAACTCTTATTATATGTTTGAATTAATAATAGTAATGCGATAATTTAAAAATAATACATGAAAATATTTTACCATGATAATTATATGTTAGTGTCGTTGATTTAATATTAAATTAACATGTTTATTAAAAAAAATTAATGACAACGTTAATTTTTGTAGTTATCAAACAAGTCAATTTTAAAAACACCAAAAGTTTATTTAAAAAAATAACTATTAAGTAAAAAATAAATAGAGTTGGTACTCGGTAGTTGTTAACATCTAGACTGTTAGGTTGGAAACAAACAAACAACCATGTAGGTTGTTTTACCTTAAGCTTTATTCTTATTGCTCAATTTGTTCATTTAAACATGTTTGTTCTAATTTTACATTGCATGCAAAAATATTACATGTTTGTGACTATTGATTTATGATTCTATAATCGGTTTCTAGTTCCTTATGGAAAAAGTTTGATGAACACATTTCGAGTTTTTTACCTCTGTTTAACATCTATTCAAAAAATATTTATTTTATTCTTCTAAGTGATTTATTTTAAATTATTTTATATTTTAAAGAAAAATATTATTTTGTAGGTGTGGAATAGGGTTGAACAAAAAATTGGGTGTTTTTCTATTATTACCTTTCTCTTATAATGCCTCAGCTGAGAACAAGAGACATTGGGTTCACCTTGACTATTTGATAGCGTAAAATTTATGAATTGAAGTGGTAGATGATATTTTTTTTTCCTTTATTAAAAATTAAAATTTTATATTTTCACATAAAATGTATTTTTGAAATTTGTCTATTAAAAATAGTTTTATGAGACATTTTTTTTTATCAACAAGCAACGTCAGATTACGAAAATTAATTTATTAGAAAGTCATGAAAATAATGATTTAAATATGTTTTTAATGGAAGACATCAATATTTTTTCCTCAAAATTTAAAAATATACTTTTTATTTATTTAATTTTGTAAAATATTATTTTCAAGTCTTGGAGACTAAACAAATTAGTGAAATTGGTGATGTGAGAAAGTAATTTAGTAAACATTTGTCTCGTGCATTCAAATAAGTCGCATATTTTTTTAAGATCTTGTTGAAAGATTTAATAAATTGTAGTCTTCTATATTATGGATACTATTTCTTTTAGTCATCTAATAAAAAAATTGCATATGTTATCATTCAATTATTCCAAGCATTTTTTTTTATTCTTCAAATTAGATGGTATATTCTTTTTAGATATTTATTATTTGAATTCTCAGCAGCTTATTGAATAACCTTACAACTTCAATCGATTATCGATTTTATTAAGGATGAGAACGGGAAGAAATGTACGCGAGTTTTCATCTCTAAATTAAAACACTTACTCATTTTTAGAAGTGTTCATAATGTGGGTTGGTTCAATTTTTTTTGTTAAAAATATCAAGGTAAAATATACAAAAAAATAACATTCAGTTTGAAAGGAAAAAGAAAAAAACTTTAACCCAAACCAATTGTTAGGATTTGGTTTGATTTGGTTTTGTCGTAGTTTTCAATTTTTAATTATAATTTTCTCTTTTTTACATCCTTCAATAAAATACAATAATAAAAGATGTTAGTAAAAAATTGGTGAATATATTAAATAATAAATTAATAAAATAATAATGTTTAATATTTAATATTATTATTTAAAATTTAAATTATATACTTTTTTATGTCATATATAGCAGGTTGCTCTATTTATGATGATAAAGCAAAAATGAGTACATTGGGTTGGTGGTGATTTGGTGAGGAAATCGCTTCATATGGCCACCTCATTTTGTAACAGTGATTGCATGCATAATTGCTCATTATGAACACTTGAGTGTTAACAAAAACTTTTCGGTTGTTAAGTTAACGTTTTATTGTTGGATATGAATTTCATCCATCAAAAATAATAATTACATGCTAAATATCTATTTTATCTTTAAATTTAAATACGAAATGACGGTGCCAAATTTCTTTTTGGTATTAGAATTAAAATGCGTCAAATAATCTAAATATCTCAAATATCAATATAAAATTAATTTTTAACACGAAAAAAAAAATTACACTGTTTAATTAAAATAACTATATTTAATTGATTTTAAAATCAAAGGAGTATCAAAATTTTATACATTTTACATCAAATTTTAAAAACTAAAAATATATTTAATTGTAATAACTACTTTTTTCACTGACTTCATATGGCTAAGTCAGGAATGATGTCTAGTTGTATTATGAAGTAATCTAAAGTTATGACTTAAATAAATTAGTTTAAGAACTTTTTTAGTTAGTGTCTTAAAGTTCTGAACTTAGCTTTTGTAACCTTTTCAACTTCAGTACAATCTTAATATTTCTCCTTCCAGTATCTAAACGCAGTCATGAGAACTATACCTAATTCAACAAAGTTAAATAGACGGGTTCAGTTGAGATTACGAGATTTAATTAAGTACTAATTTCGAGTTTTGTTAAATGATAAATTTAATAATCACATATATTCGATGAGGCAGCGTATGAAATGAAGGGGAGAAGAAGAACCATTTTTTATTTACTTTAAGATAATATTTTTTTTATTAAAAATAGTTGTCAACTGAGCATAAAATATTCTTTTCGAACCACATATCCAAACTTACTCACCTTACTGTGTAAAAAATAAAGTAAAAATAACATTTTATAAATAGAAAATACTTGGTGTAGTATTTATTCAGTATAACAAGACAAATATTTAATATGATTAAAACATGAACTTATAAAACAGTTTTGACCTTTTAAAGAATTTAAAATTAACATTGAGTGAATCTAGAGAAAAGAAAATGTACATAGATATAACGGTAGAGATCTAGATTTAAAGGTTATATAAATTAAATATGGATGTTTTGATCAAACGCAATCTCCACAACTATAATATTTGTTTGCGCATAATTACTGACATTGTAACGGTTAAAATGATCAAAATCTAATATTTTTCTTTCATCAATTTAAAAAGAAAATAAATTAATTTAGAATATTTCAGTAATAGATAGAATTCGAATATACGAGGATCAAATATAAAGAAGTATGTAGTAAAAAAAAAAGATTTCAGCCCCACCTTCAACGTTCAAATTAATTGACACGGATATATAAACATTCTGAAATAAATGTGATGATATCTTAAAATGAAATACAAGCATCAGTAAATTATTTAAAATATATTTATGTTGTATGTAC
>Ga0209389_1001533_pt1 | contig 16437 bp, 7 predicted proteins | sample CowpearedBW_FD_187526 | JGI IMG/M metagenome (GOLD analysis project Ga0209389, IMG submission 187526) | Root nodule microbial communities of legume samples collected from California, USA - Cow pea red BW (SPAdes) (version 2) | ecosystem: Host-associated > Plants > Roots > Nodule | place: USA...
GTTTCCTAATACCTTGGATGGACTGACTAATATTATATGTTACCATCGTTCTCAATGGACTCTTTTGAAGCGTTAAGTACCATGTTCAAATCTCGGTCCACTAATTGCAAAATGCCTACCACGTTTTTTGACTTGAAGTATATAAAGCAGGTAGACCATGCATTCCTTAATCTTTGTTCTTCAACCCAAACCTTTCTCTGACTCCCTTTTCATAGGGAGACCAGATAACATGGACGATTTGAGAGAGCAAAGAAACAAGATCCCCCGATAGGGGTAAAAGACAAGAAGAAAAACACTAATGACTGAGTCACATCTCGGTTCAACCAGTACGCTCGCCTGACTACTAGTAGAGTTACCATACTCAAAGAATCGTGCAACCTGAATCCCATCCAACTCATGAAACCTCGACGAATTTCTCCCAATAACGATCCAAAAAGGAAGTGTGCCTACCGCTAGAGCATATGACTCACAATAGAAGAGTGTCGATGTGTGAAAGATCACATTGAAGATTTAACCTACTTTGGCGCCTTGAACCGTTTCGTTCAACAAGGCAACGATGACAGGGGTAGGGGACGAGGAGGACGAGACTAGGGAAGAGGACATAATGGCTTCACTAGACTGAAGTCAGGGTCAGTTGGACCGTCCCATCATGGTGCTCCAAATCCTCAAACCTGATTCTTAACATCAGTTTAGGTCCGATAACCCACTTTGTCTCCTTCATAGCGCATAATCCCAAGCCATATCATACAATCGCAACCCAACCTCGCTCAGGCGAAGGGAAACGTACACACAATCGACGCTTACCTTCTATCACTTTCAAAGCGATTATCGCCAATTAGCAAGTTTGCAAGATTCTCTTCGACCAAGGAATCTCGAATGATGTCCTATTCTAGCACACCTTCAAAACATAGGACATTCTGACCAACTTGTTCCAGCCCTACCCAGAGCCTCCAGTCAGGTTTGCGGGACACATCCTACAACATCATAACGGTTAAGGCGAACACATCCTATAACGTACTATTTACAGAAATTCGTCAACAAACACGAAGTCATCATATCCACTCTACACATGTAAATGGAATTCCTAGTAGAGGATCACTCGACCATCATCATTGTCAACGCGAACCCCAAAGAAGTAAGGATCTACAACACTTTGAGTTTAAAGGTAGCGCAATATATACCCCCTACCAGCTCGACGAGCACCAATATTCGTACTCATATGACAATAATAAAATAACCCGTCTCGCTGGAGATTGGGTTGCCACACGAACAATGACACCACGTGGGCGAGTGCTTCCGGAGTAGTCATAAAGAAGTTGACTCAAGCAGCAATGCCTTCGACCTTGACTCAAGGTTCGAGTTCCCCGAGGATGGTTGACCTTCATTTGATGAACCATTGTAGAATTGCACCTTGGGATTCTGGCCATCCCATGTCTTGAAGGTCGATGTTAACATAGACAAGTCATTTTGCAAGCAGATAGTAGAAGTTCAAAGACAAAACGTAAATTTATTTGCTTGGTGCTTGACCGACATGTCGGGCATTGATCCTGGTTTCGTGTGCCACCATCAGTCCATGTAACATCCCGTCAGGATATTACGGATTTTCAATAAAATAAGTAAAATAATAAAGACGTTGTATTTAATAATTCCTCATTTCCAACAAACGCAGGGAAATTAAAACTTTATTAATGAAAGCCATTATCCATTATTTATCAAAAATAAGGAAAATAGTCTAAAACATCTCATAAGAGTTTACATCTGATATCAGAATCATAAAATACAAAAAAGCATAAAATTCTCGAGCTATCCCCTCTTCGTGGCTAAGCTCCTCCAGAACCACCTGCATCAACATCATCTGCTCATGTATACCGAGTATATGATCATCGCCAAACACAAGCAGATATGGTGAGCTTAACAGATAAATCATCTATAATTATATATATATATATATATATATATATATATATATATATATATATATATATACATGTACAACACACCATTATAGATAGTACAATCATCACCAATTGAATTACATCCTTTTAATTCATATCATCTGGACACAACCAGGTTATTCGTGTTCTACATCTTTTGGTGATTACTTCGAGATGACTTGCTGCCATACCTATCAGCCACAATCGATAGAGCACGTGCGGGAAACCATGTTACGGATCATACACCGTAACGCTAGGTGGAGTTCCCAAATACGAACATAGTTCGCAACGTCCCAAGATTATCAAACTCGTTAGTTAACTACTAAGGAGGGCAATCTATCTGGACCCATCCGTACTGGTCACAACCAGCACACTCACACCGACAACACTCGCCAACCCTCGCCACAACTCAAGAGTTCCTCGTGTTCATCCGTCATCCCGAGCCACAACTCAAGAGATGCTATTCCGAGCCACAACTCAAGGAACACCAGCAATCCCACCTTTAAAGCATCACCAAAAGCATTGTAGGTCACGACTACAGAATCATCAACCTAAGGTTACAGTAGTAAAATCGCCTAGCGGGGGACACGTGCCGCCAGGCGTTGCCAGCTTCCAAACCGACTGGCGGGTGCCACGTCCCGCCAGGCGCCAAGCGCCTCTTAACCATCAATTACTGAAACCACTGCTTGGTGGGACAACCCACACCGCCAGGCGCACGCACCCTAGAAGACCACTGATCCTGCAGCGATCGCCTAGTGGGACATCCTACACCACTAGGCGCCTCGCGTCATACATAGCCCCTTGGAACATAGCTATCGCTTGGCGAATTTAACTTCTGCCGTCAAGCGTCGTACCAATACATGCGCTATACTGGTTTAAACTTAATCAGAACTGCTTCTATCCTTCCTCCCCTACTACCACTCTTGCTAAGTTATTACCACTTAAGTGCATCACCCCTCAATGACTAACTCCTTTCTGTTGCAACCTACAACTATTGGATATCATTCCATTCCCTTTTTGGATCTACCAATCTAACTTACCAATAACTGATTGCTTAGGTTCAACTTTTCCAAGATCCATTACATCACTACAGTTTCATACCCTTCTTTGCTCTGTAGTTTACCTAATCAGTAACTCATCAATTTGCACGTGTCTAAACAATTGCACCTAACCACATTTGTATACAATTCTTCCAAATTGACCGCCCCAATTAACCTCACTGTCTCCACTTTGCTCTAGCACGTATTATGACTAATACCACAGTGATTTATGCAACACTTATTCCCTACTCACACTCCAGCTCCTATTGTCTTGTAATAACACTCATTTCCCATTCAAATCATGGAATTCTCTCTCTACTTTACTTATCATCACCTAATGACTCCTGTCCAATTACTACTTCCAACTCCCAAAAGTAGGACGAATATACTAAAGGCAGCATCCCCCGCAACCCTTGCAAACATAAAAATTTCCCAATTTATTAGGATGGCGCCTAGCGGCAAGCCCCGTGCCGCTAGGTAGTGCATACAATTCTAGCAATTTTTCCAGAATTCCCACACTTGCACTATTCCTTTCTCTTAATACTACACCAACGCAAACGTATAACACACTCCCACTCAATCCCACTTCATATGATATCAATTCGTAACCAAACCACTTCCATTAATTCCATGATACGATCAAATCCGACAATTTCCAATCCTAAACTAGCGTTCATAGTAATTTCACCAATTTAAATCCTCAGTCTCATGTAATTCAGTAAAACAACATACTTAATTAATAAATAATCCATGGAACCCCAGTTTTCCCGAGCTAGAAATTGCCCAAAAAATCAAATATCAAAATCGAGCAAAAATGACTCGTATCGCCTAGCGGTTGTTCATCACCGCCAGGCAGCTCAACAAGAACCCATAAAAAACTAAATAAAACACCACGCGTCACCTGATAGCCGGGAATTCACCGCCAAGCGTTCCTTCTCTGGAAACCCATAATACACTATGAAAAGATGAGCCGTTTGACAGCCTTTCGCGACTTGCCAGGCGGTTTCTGGAAATTTTCCAAAAACCCAGAATTTTTACGAACAAGCAAAACATATGCATACAATTCAACATACATTTCATGCAATCATTTCTTAACCATAAATCTAACGATTAAAGCTCCCCTAACCTGGTTTCCTTTGCTAAAACTTGAAAATTTCTGTCTCTTTCTTTGATCAACGTCTGACTTCTCTTCCCTCACCAATTCTACTCCAATGCTTCACTCAAACCTCACCACTCTCTAATTTTCGTGTTCTAATTCTAAGTACAATCCCAGTTTGCCAAAACCCTCACTCTCACCACAATTTAGCCTTTTAAATGTGACCTTAATGTGGTTTAATTGCACAAAAACGAAAATGGCATAATAGTGATGTTAATTTTCATTTATTTGAATCTTTATGGTATGTTTTGCAGCCACCCTTGGCTGCCAATTCCTCTAGGGTTTACGTTAACCCTTCACATTCAAGCCAAAACCAAAAATAGCAAAAATAAGGTCTAATTTGGGTTCTTCAAGGCTTGAACCCATAACCACCCAATGCCAAGTCAAAGCTAAATCATCATACCAATTCATGCTAACTAATATAATTCAATTATTATATTATTCCACAACGTGATCATATATATAAAAATATAAAAATCATATAAATAACACATACATGGCATACATAGGACTTGAACCCAAGTCCTCTCACACAATCAAAGTACTCTCCACCACATGAGCTAATACTTTTCCACGTCATACAAGTTAAAATTAATTACCATAAATGTTCTCCCTACCCGCATTTATTAATTAATTATTTAATTTAATTAATTAATTTCCGCGGGTCTTACCCTTTCGCAGGCTAAACCTCTGGCCCAAGTAATAGAAAGCTTGGAGAAGACATCGAGCCACTATCAGCAAGGAAATAATGACACTATTCGAGGCCAGTTTCATTAGAGAAGTCACCTACACCACTTGGCTTGCCAATGTCATCATGGTTAAGAAGGCCTGCAGTAAATTACACATGTGTGTCGACTACACTATTCTTAACAAGGCATGTCTGAAGGACACATTCGTTATCCAACATTGATTGGCTTGTGGCAACATGATAGGGTATGGATTGTTAAGATTTTGGGATGCATACTCATGGTGCATAAGATTCGAATGACCTTAACCGACGAGAAAAAGAAACCTTCATGGCAAAATGAGCTAACTTCTACTACAAAGTTATGCCCTTTGGCTTGAAGAACATGGGGGAAACTTACTAACACTTGATGGACATGGTGTTCACTGACCTCATTGGGAAAATAATGCATTACAAAAAAAAGGTATTACTAAAGACCCAAATTCGTTGGTAACAACCAATATCCATCAGTAAACGTGTTTTTTCGACAGATTTCTAACAGGCGAACATTTATCAGTAAAAGTGTGATAGCCTATATTTATCGATGGATTAATTATTGACGTGCGTAATCTATCAGTAATTACCGAAGGATACATCCATTGGTAATGTCATGCGTTAAGCGTTGCATTTTTCGAAGGATGTAGCAACAAATATATCCATCGATATTGTCAATTTCAATTCTAATGCATTCTACAATTCCTTCTTCCCAGACTCAAATAATCATTACGACCGACCATCTAACACACTTACATGCAATCTTTGACAAGGTACGCTATCATGTCATGAAATTAATCATCAAAAAAACTTTTATGTTGTAGATAAGGGCAAGTTCTCGGGCATCATGATAAGGGCAAGTGTGAGGTAATACTCAACATGCGAAGCCCGACAAACCTGATAGAGTACTAGAGTTTGAACGACAGGCTAGTTCCATTCTCTTATTTTTTTTGCCATGTTTATAGCAATAGGCGAGATGCCTTTTCAGACTCTTAAGGAATGTGAGACCATGTTTCAACATGTAAAGAGGGAAGTCAAGGCACTCACTATCCTCAATAATCCTCAACCGAACCAGCCTTTGGCTCTATACCCAGCCATATCACACTCGACGATTAGTTCAGTCCTCATCATGCATGAGGGCAAAAAGCAATACCCAATGTACATCACTAGCCGGACTCTCCAGCCCATGGGAAAGTGGTACCAAACAATATAAAAGCTAGTTATAACTACAATCTTCTTAGTTTGGTGGTTGCGACACTACTTCCGTAGCTTCAACATTTGTGTCCGCACAAATTATCCCATCAAACATATTCTACAAAAGCCAAAACTAGTAGGAGCATGACATCATGAATGGTAGAGCTCTTTTAGTGTAGGCTTCCCTATAGAAACATGGGAGTAATGAAGTCTAAGTTCTTGACAGACTTTCTTATTAAACTCCAAGCCAAAAGGGAACAACTCACATGATGGTCTTTAAGCATTGACAGGTCCTCCAATAAGAGAGGCAATGGCATAAGAATCATATTAGAAGGACCCAATGACCTCATCCTAGAGCAAGCCACCCGCTTCAATTTTAGTGCGTCCACCAATCAGGTGGAGTGTGAGGCCTTGATCGTCGGGGTACAACTAGCCCATGAGCTCGAAGTAAAGAAGTTACGTTGCTACAATGACTCCCAACTCTTCATAGGACAAGTAAAAGGAAGTTATCAGTCTAAATATCCCTCTTTGCATAAATACTTTCATATGGTAAAGAACCTTTCAAAACAATTCGATGAGTTCGAGATCAACCATGTACAAGGAGAAGAAAACAACAGCACTAACGTGCTTTCTAAACTAGCCAGCACAAATAAACCCAACCATCACACGACTCTCATCTAGCAGACCTTTTCAACACCGAGTTAGGATTAGGAAGACATACTTGAGATATCCCTAGCCTTGCAGAATTAGATGACCTTAATCTTGAGTTATCTAACTACAAACGTGTTGCCTGCTAACCCAAAGAAGCAATGTCCATACGAAGGCAGACAACATTCTATACTATACCGAATGGGAAACACTTCAAGAAGAGATTTATTGCACCCCTTTTCAAGTGCCTGGATTAAGAACATGCCTAGTACATGATTGCCAAGAAGCACTGGCATATTTCGCCATGCACTTTAGATCCTGGTGCATGGCTACACAGGTACTTAGAGGCGGGTACTAATGGAAATTTGATAACGTTGTCATGAAACGATGAAATTAATATTACTTATCTATACCAACATCAATATTGTTAAAAAAGTAGTCAACAAAAATAGAAAGGGTAAAGTAACCCAAAGTCGTCTCCCAACAAACATATAATTACTTTTTAACAAATTAGTTCTTATAAAAACTATACAAAAGAGTTAGTCAAGTAAAATAATAAAAATATAAGAGATAAAAAGATAAAAGATAAAATAAGATAAAAATAATAGTAAAGAAAAATAGGTCGATTCCACTGCTTTTTCAAAATAGGATTCATCATTGGTTTTCTAAAGATTATTGTTATTGATTTCTTGTTTAAGACTTCAAATTAATCAATCTAACTTCTCAATTAATATGTTGGTGTCCTTACTTTTAACAAAAGTAACTTCTCATATTTTAAAAAGATTGGGTAGGTATTATCTTTTGATGTTTTATGATATAATTAAATAAGATAATTATTTAAATATATCAAATAAAATATCTAAAGATATATTTTCCCAAATTATCTTTTATCATAAATATTTATGAATTATCAAAGTCCTTTTCTCTTGAAAAAATAAAGAAAACCACAAGATCAAATTTTTGTTGCCCATTCCCTCTTCTGCTTGGCTTGGATTTTTGTGAATTTGATAATTTCCTATTCTTTGATTTATCTTTAAGGCATCATAAGCTTTAATCAATTGATTTCCACACCTCCATGAGCTCAACTTAGTTGTAGTTACACTGACACATCTCAAAATATCCAAAAAACCATTTATGCAACTAAAAAACTATTTTTAACTTGTTTTTGTATCTCATGCTCAATAAACTCAATTATAGGAAATCACAATTAAATCAATCTTTTAAGAACTAAAATCCAATAAAAAATCCAAAATTAAACATTAAATGAGGGGATAAATATGAACTCATCACTTACCTTGAGAAAAGATGTTGATCAATACATCATGATGTGCCAAGACTACCAATAGTTTGTCCCATGGCATCAAGTACCTCCTCAAAAGTTACACACCAGAACTGCTCCCGGGCCATTCGCGACAAGGGGAATGGAGACACTCGACCCTTTTCCACTATCAAAAGGACAAGTCAAGTTTCTCATCGTAGCCATAAATTATTAGATTAAATGGATGGAAGTAGAACCATTGTCCACCATCTTATGCCAACAAGTGCCGTCACACTCCATAGTTACTAGCAACGACATGCAATTCATCGACGTTACTTCAAGTAGTTCCTAAGCCAACTCGACATAAAACACAAACTCTCATCATTATAACACCCTCAAGAAAATGGGCAAACAAAAGTTGTCGACAAAGTTGTCCTCATTGAGTTGAGGAAGAAATTCAGAAAAGCTAAAGGTCTCTAGGCCGAGGAGATATCAACTATATTATGGGGTTATCATTGTAGCCCATAGTCGTCAACAATGGAAACACCTTTTTTGGCTAGCCTATGGCACTCATGCCATGATACCAGTAAATTTCTTAGCGTCGACAACAATTTGATGAAATACACAATGAAGAAAACCTCTGACCTAAGCTAGAACTTATAAATGGGGTTTAAGAAGAAGCATGCATAAGAGAAGCAATGACCACATGAAGAGCACCCCAACATTACAACATTCAGGTTTGGGAAAAGTCCTTCTAAAAGAGAGATTTAGTTTGGAGAATGCTCGACATTGGTTGAAAAGACAAGGCAAAAGGTAAGTTTATGAGCCATCTTTAAGGAAAACACCAATAGAAAGCCATGCAAATTGATGTACACTTCCATGAAGAAGGTTAGATACAAGGAAGCAAGGTTGATAGGACGAGAAGTGGTTCGAATATGGTGTTTGGAGGAGGCTCTCAAGTGCGGTTAGGCCAAAACTCAAGGAAGAAGGCTAACAGAGGCCACTAAGGGAGTTGTAGCCTAAGTTGTTTCACAATAGGGGAAAGGTCTAGAGTAATCTCAACAAAGTTTCTATACTATATTCATGAATGATTTTACAAGACCTAGAGTTCTCTATTTATAGGAAAAAGGGAAAGCTAGGTTGTCTAGAAAAAGGGAGGGAAATAGGATCTAGAATGTGGTATTTGGAGCCAAAAAAAGTGCATGTGCAAGGTGTGACTCGCCACTTAAGCTTGTCACATTCACCATGCTTGCAGGTGCAAAAGGAGAGTGGTAACCCTATCTTGGTATCCAAGCTAGTGCACCAAACTAGTGTTTAAACCCTAAAAGTGAATCTCCTCCTATCAAGCCCAACTCCTTTTAGGCCAAAAACCCTACTAAGGCCCAATTACATGGCCCAAACAAAACCCTATACTATTGGGCCTAAAATTCAAAACCCAAAATTAAATCCTAATCTAATATTTAAAGAATGTTGGCCCAAAAGATAAGGGCTTCGACCCTCTCAGTAGTTGAGGCTCACTTTTCTTGTCTGCACTTTGCCAAGGTTAGGGCATTTGTCATCATCCCCCCCTCTTGCGAAGGATCTATCCTCGGATCTATATGATTATTCATGACAACAACCTTTATTATTGGTCTTATTATGTCTCTGTCCTCCAGGATCAAACACTATCTTGCAACAAATACAAAAACAACAAAGGAAGTGTTATGTTGATAAACATCCAAAGAATATTACTCCCAATGTTCATACACCTTGTATCAAATGGATGATAAAGGTATTTGTTTTTAGGAGATTTTTCATTTAGTTCCTTATTTTCCTTATGTTGAATCCATATAACTTGAAAATATTTCCTTGTTCAACATAACGTTTCTTTTTGTCTTGCTTTTCTTCTTTAGAGGAAGAAGTAAGGCTAGCCTTATTTTCACACAAGTCTTTTCCCCTTAAGATGATGACTCTTTTACTAGGGCACTTAGAAGTCTTGTGTTTTCTACCTAAATAATTGGAACATGTTGTTTCACTAGGATGCATGTAGGTAGAATTTTCTATTTCTTCTTTTTGTTTTGTTTTCTCTTCATCTATTTTATTTTTCATTTGGACTTGATCCTCTACCACTTAGGGCGGTGTTAAAGGATGAAACACAAACCTTTTCTCTTTATGAGTGAAGGTTATTTCGTTGGTGAAGCCATTATGCATAGTTTTCTTGGGAAATTGTCATGACCTCCCCAATAAAAAATGACAAGCTTCCATGGGGACTACATCACAAAACACAAAACATTCATATTTCCTAATAGAGAACTTGACCTTCACTTGTTGATTCAACACCATCCATGCCTTGAAATTAAGGCACGTCAACTCTAACTTCTCTAGGGGCAGGCTCTCTTCTTTGTCTCTTAATGTGGGAGGGTTGTTGATAACAATCTCCTAATCTTAGCCCTTCCTCTTCTTCATATATGATGCACCACTCCTAGACCCTTTGCTAGAATTACTTCTACTTTTAAGCTTATTTTGGACTTTTTAATCTATTTTCTTTAAGGCTTTAATTTGTTCCCCCAAGAGAGCAATTTTACTATCTCTTTCAAGTTGATCTTTCACTTTGTAAATTGACTCTTGTTGTCTCCATAGTCAAGTGGTTTGAGTTGTTGAGTAATTGATAAACCTCTTGTCGTCTAAAGATTTAGTCAAACTCGATTTCCTCAGTAATACTACTTAATATAGCAAAGTGGTCAACAAAGGATCAATACAAAGGATTGGCAATTGCAAATGAGTGATTTGGTGAACTTATCTCGTGAAAAAGAGGAAATCTAATAAAATGTAATCAAACCAAAGCTAAAATAAACTAAATGTGCTATGCCAATGCAAAAATGCAACTTTTCGATGAAATGCCTAAGTGAAGTAGGATGCTCCTAAGGTGTTTGATGAAAAGCCAGAACTACTATGTATGCAAATGTATGAATATGCAATGAAATACTCCTAAATTCAATCTAACGATGCAAAATGTTTCTAACACCTAAATGAAACCTAAATAACCCACTAAAATTAATGCAAACTCATAAATTCATAAATCCAAAATATGAAATTTTCTAGAGAGCACTTCATGTGCATAGACACAGGGCAATGTTCAAATTCAATTTTCAGTGCACGAATAAAAATTGTAATGATGCAGAACGTCTAGGAATGGTCTCTATTGAACATAGGAAAAAGAATCACTAAAAAATGTTGAGTAAAACTCATGATCCTAAATGATGAACACTAACTAACGGTTTTAAAGAACTTCTTATTGAGCATGTAATTGGATGTGATGAATGATGAATTGGATGCGGAAATGATGTAGATACATTACGCATAGTAGCACGAAAAAGATGTAAACGTGAAATGACCTAAAAAACATTAAATCATAGAATTCAAACTCAAATTGAAGATTAAACAAGAACACAAAAATGTAGATTTAAGAACAATGATTCAAGCTAATTGGTTTGTGCATAATTGATCATAGATCAAAAGACATTCGATATCTAGTTAGATGACCACACATCTCTGAAATTCAAGAAGAATCCATTTGAAATTTAGTGTTGGTTTAGGTCAATATCGCTCAACCATGGCACTCTTGAATCAAAATCTTAAATCAGCCAAAGAAATGGAAATTCATGGCAAATAGGTGGAATTGAGAAGAAATCATGAATATTTTAATGTCCCAAAGCTTTCCCAAAAGGCGCCATCTCATTTGGAATTAAAAATCACAAAGTCAACTTTTGGTCAAACTTTGCTAATTTTTTTCACCAAAAGTTAACTCTGCCAATTGCGATCAGTTTCGTTGGATTAGATTCCTTTTCATGGTTTCCTTTGGTCAGTTGCAACCTTTCTTGACTTTCATATCTGCATAAGACTCAAAATTCTCACATGTAGATATTAAGCATACTAAAACCTATTCAAAAACTCCTAAACTAGACTAACACTAGGTCAATTCTACTCCTAAGCTTTCCAAACTAAACTAAAACTAAGCTAACATGCTACTTTTCATGAACCTATTTCAAACATTGAAATTAGCCTAACTATTGATTCTCCTAATGACTATGCTAAAGAATGCATTAAAAACACCTAATTAAGCTACTTTTGTAAAACTAGGCTAGAAACCTAACTAAACTAATTTTAAGCTAATGACCTCTAATTAACCACTTAAACCTACCCAAAACAATGCAATTGACTAAGAAAAGCTCATGAGATTAGGGACTTATCAGTAACATCTTTTAAATTATGAGTTGAACCCTCAGAATCACTTGTACAATGTAGAGAAGGTTGCCTAGACATGATTACATTATTTTTGGATTTTTTTTTGAAAACTAAAATCTAACTAAGAAATTATAAAGAAGAATTTGATAACAAACTTCTTCAATTATTGATGAGTTCATATTTTTTCCCTCATTTAATGTTTAATTATGGATTTTTAATTGAGTTTTGTTCCTAAAAGATTGCTTTAATTGAAATTTCTTATAATTGGGTTTATTGAGCATGAGATACAAAAAGATGTTAAAAATAGTTTTTTAGTTGCATAAATGTTCTTTGGATATTTGAGGTGTGTTAGAGCAATTATAGCTAAGTTGAGCTCATGGAGGTGTAGAAATAAATTGCTCAAAGCTTCAAGACACCTTAAAGATAAATCCAAGAATAGGAAATTATCAAAATCACAAAAATCAAAGCCAAGCATTGAATGAAGACGACAAGAAAAGCTTGAAAAAGTGAAGAAGTTTGGCTAAGCCAAGAGAAAATGAGCAACAAAAATTGGACTTTGTAGTTTTCTCTATCTTTTTCCAGAAGAAGGGCTTTGATAATTCATAAATATTTATGATAAAAGATAATTTGGGAAAATATATCTTTAGTTTTTATTTCATATTTTTAAATAATTATCTTATTTAATTATATCATAAAATATTAAAAGATAATAACTACAAAATGTTTTTAAGTATGACAAGATCTTCTTGAATCCTTTTAGATCTCCACAACAAACAAATATATCTTGAAGATATTGTATTATCTAGAAGATAATCGAAGGAGATTACAAGAGGGGCATAATTGGAAATTAGACATAAATTAAGTTTATGAAAATAATTAATTAAAGATTTTTTATTAATTATCTTTGATATATCTCAAATTATCAACAAAGGAAATCTTCCAAATATTTTAGAAACTAATAAAATCTGTTAATTATTTGAGAGATATTATATCAAAAGATAAAAGATTTCAGCAATAGAAAATATAATATTCAAGTCCAATCAAGGCCTATATAAAGAGACCAAGGGAAGCAAAAATGAAAAAAACTCGACAATTCGGAATTTAGGAACCCTTAGGGGGGCCTAATTTCTTTCTCTCTCCTTTCTTCTTCTATATTTCTTTTAGTTTGATTTCATGGAGTGTTAAGCTTTTTTGGTTGATTCCATTGTAATTTTGTTAGTGAAAAACTAACACGACAAGTGCATCGATCGCACATAGCAAGTAATAAGTATTTTATCGTTCTCTCCCAAAGGACTTGTGCAACGTATGACAACTCTCGCAATTCACGACTCAATTAGACACAAAGTTCACAAAAACACAATGGAAACTCTTTTTGTATTTTTATCAAATATGTTGGTGTGCAACAAGAAATTAACATACTGTATTTACAATTTGTCAAGATTAGACTTCAACCATTTCATTCTCTTGCATTCTAAATTATCCCAATTTCATATTCATGTTAAAATCAATTCACAAGAATACTCAAATCTTATTCCTAGAGCCTTTGAGCCTATGATCACTCATCAAGTTTAAATTCCTTGAATCCTTAACAAGTGAAATCATGCATTAGTTTCAAGAATCTAAGATTACTAATGAACCAAGTTCTATTCCTAGATACAAGCTTCATTAGGTGTTTAATTTCAATCTAGATTCTAAAGATGTTTCCCAACACCTCAAGAATCACAAATCAGGCATGGGAACAATCTACATCAAGCATTAAGCATGGAAATCAAATACAACTTGAATTGGAAAAGCATATAAATTAACAACATAATTTTACACAAGAATTCAATGTTTTACATCTAATCTCAACAAATAGAAATTGCTCTCCATGGTGGAAAACCTAGGGTTTTACAAAATTGAAGAATAGGGAAGAAATTGGAACCATAAAGTAGAAACAATCACTCTCCCAAGGTTCTTGAATACTGATTCATGCTCTAATTGTGGCTCCCATTCGCATCTCCGCCTCCAATTTTGTAGCCTATCATCCTCTCCAACCCAAAAGGGGTAAAACCTCCATGGATAAAGAAGGAAACCCAAGAAGGAGAAGGGAGAGTTTACCAACACCCCTAATAGCCTCCAAGTGTCTCTATCAAGCACCCAAGGTGTTTTTATTCGTGAAAAATGAGGAATCCCCTTATACTCTCGTAGAAACATGACTAAATAACCATATTCGCGTATTGAGGTCAATATTCTTGCCCAACGGCTTCATTCTCACCCAGCAAGGCCTAAAATTGATGTTCTCAAACATGTAACTCGCTGGGCGAACTATATTTTCGCCCAAGGACTCGGATGCTACAGTTATGGTCTATCATTTTCGCCCAACGAGCCACCAGCTCGCCTAGCGAGTGACCATGGCACCCAAGGAAGGAGGCTAGAGGAAGCCATCAAGGGGGATCTAGCCTAAGTTGATTCGTAAAAGGAGAAAGGTCTAGAGTCATCTCAATAGAGTTTATGTTCTATATTCATGAATATTTTACAAGACCTAGAGCTCTATATTTATAGGAGAAAAGGAGAACTAGGTTGTCTAGATAAAGGAGGGGAAAAGGATCTAGAACATGGTATTTGGCCTTGTATTAAGGGCCAAGTAGTATAGGGTTTTTGAACAATCTTGCTTAAGTTGTAGGGGAATATTTGTGCCTAGCTTAAGTTAATCTTAGGTGATTAATTTTGTAACCCTAGCTTAGTGGAGAGACATGAAGGCCACATGACAAGCTCTTAGTGGAGAGTTTTCTTACAAAGGTAGTGCCATGTGTCATTTCCTAGTGGAGAACTTTTGCTAAAGTGGCTTTCCACATGGCACTCTAGGAGCGAAGAACTTTTCCAAAAGTTAGAGTGCCATATGTCATGTTGTTCTTCACCAAAATGGGACTTTTAGGGTTTGGTGCAAGATATCATTTTTAGGGTTTTTGGTCTACTTTGGAAACATCTTACTCTATAAATAAAGGTTTCTCACTCCATGTATTTTCACCTATGAATTAAGCTATGTTATGTTGCCAAAATTATGACATACTACTCCTTTAGGTCACCAAAAGGCTAGAGCATCCCATGTGGTCTTCTCTAGCAACCCTCCTCTTGAGTTGGCCCAACCTCTCTTGAGAATACACTAAACACCACTATAGCCTCTCCTTTTCTTGATTCATATAGATTGGAGGAGGAGCTACTATCTCACCACCCTAAACACCATAAAATCGAGACACCCACCACCCTTTTCCATAGCTTTTGCACCACCATCTTCCTTGGAGGTCTCCATCCTTGCTTGGGTCATATAACTTGGAATGAGCTACTCTATCACCATGCTTATAGGCACAAAAGTAGAGTGGCAACCCTAGATTGCTCCCCAAGTTAGCGAACCAAAGTGGGGTTTTGGATATTTTGAGGTGTGTTAGTGGAGTTACAATTAAGTTGAGCACATGAAGGTGTGAAAATAAATTGATTAAGGCTTTAGGACACCTTAAAGATAAATCCAAAAATAGAAAGTTATCAAAATCACAAAAATCCAATCCAAACATTGCATAAAGAAGGCAAGAAAAGCTTGAAAAAGTAAAGAAGTTTGGCTAATTCAAGAAGAGAGAACGAGGAATGAAAATTGGATCTTGTGGTTTTCTCTATCTTTTTCCAGAAAAAAAGGGCTTTGATAATTTACAAATATACATGATAAAAGATAATTTAGGAAAAATATATCTTTAGATATTTTATTTTATCTTATTTAATTATATCATAAAATATCAAAAGATAATAACTACCAAATCTTTTTAAATATAACTAGATCTTCCTAAATCTCTTCAGATGTCCATAACAAACAAATATATCTTGAAGATATTGGATTATTTAGAAATAAATGGAGGAGATTACAAATGGCTGATATGAAAAATTAATGCAAATATTAGATGGTTATAATTTATCACATAACTTTAAATAATGAATTTATTTAATTATATCAGATATTGATATTATTAACCAACTATGTTTGTCAAATAATTTTAAAAAGGGCTATATATCTCTAAATATTTTTAGATATTCTTAACAACTATAAAGATAAATGATATTTATGATTATTTTGAAGATATTTGAGAGATTTTAGCAACAAAAAAGCTCAATCCAAGTCCTATATAAAGATACTAAGGGGAAGGAGAAAAAACAAGTTCAAAATTTCGGAGTTTAGGAACTCTAAGGAGGGTCTAATTTCTTTCTCTCTCCATATTCTTCTTTTTTTTCTTTTTTTT
>Ga0209389_1001534_pt1 | contig 16435 bp, 16 predicted proteins | sample CowpearedBW_FD_187526 | JGI IMG/M metagenome (GOLD analysis project Ga0209389, IMG submission 187526) | Root nodule microbial communities of legume samples collected from California, USA - Cow pea red BW (SPAdes) (version 2) | ecosystem: Host-associated > Plants > Roots > Nodule | place: USA...
ATAAGGGAATTAGTTATTATTATTACCTCTTACTAACTCCATTGAAAAGACTTTGTATCTTTTCTTTAGCAATATCCATTTCTTCATAGATAAATCCCATGGCTGGCTTCTCATCCGAATCTACCATGCGCAACACCTTAATTAGAGGAAGGGCACCTCTCAAGCAATTCAAAATATTTTTCCAAAATTCCTTATCCAATATCAAATTTTCCACAAGTCCTCCATCTCTAGTCTTTACCAATTGACTAGATTGCCACTCATTTGATGTGAACATCCTAATCAACGATCCTTTGTTTTCATTCAAGCATCCCAAAGTCAAATAAGAAGTGGCAAAACGAGTATTTGCGGGTCTTATCAAATCTTTCCCCTTAGTAAATTTGTGCAACAAGGAAATAAGACTCGTTCTTGAATAAATGTAGGTTGTGATTTTCTTACCACTACCTATTGTATCATGATGAAGTGGAATTTTCTTCTCAAAATCTTCCAACATCAAATCAATGCAATGGGCTGCACAAGGTGCCCAATATAGCTTTTGCCTCTTTTGCATTAACAAGTCTCCAGCTGCCTTGTAATTTGCTGCATTGTCGGTTACAATTTGGATCACATTATCTTCCCCAATCTCCTCAACAACATCATCCATCATCTTATAAATTTTGTTAGCTGTCTTGCAAATGTCAGATGCATCAATAGACTTCAAAAAGACAGTCCCCCTTGGGCTATTAACCAAAAAATTAAGTATCGTCCTTCTGCTCCTATCAGTCCATCCATCTGTCATTATTGTGCATCCATTTTTCTTCCAAAATAGTTTATGCTCCTCCAAAATCATATTGGTCTTTTCAACCTGTTGCTTTAAATATTTCACCCTAATCTCATGGTAGGATGGTGGCTTAAATCTAGCCCCATGTTTTGCAACCAACTCAAGCATCCTCCTAAATTCTTCATTGTTTGCCACATTAAATGAAATTGCATTGTTGTAGAAAAATAAAGCAATTTCTTGACAAGCATCCTCCCTCTCAGTTTTCTTAAAGATTGAATTGATAGTAGTCTGGGTATTCCTTCTCTTAAAAATATTTGATGACTCATCAGTACGTTCTTCACTTGGTCTTTTTCTAGCAGATTCTGATTCAGCCATGCCACCATCCCCTTCAAATTCTATGAATATTGATTTTTTAACCAAATTTTGCTGCAACAGGGAAACCACACCCAACATTGATTTTTTAACATCTTCCAGAACTGCAATACATGCTCCAACATCCTTTGAAGTTCCTGCTAAATGATGTTTGAGTCGATAAATTCCACCCGTCAATACCTTTTCACAATATTTACATTTCAGATTTCTTGTTTTCCCATCAATAGAAATGTAGTGACTCCATGCAGGATCTGTCCTCAGCCCAACTCCACTCCCTCTTCCACTTGATGCCATTTTTTTTCTTCAAACAAAAAATAAATACAGGAGTCGTGTAGAGTCTGTGTAGAACAGTGAGGGAAAAATAAAATAGGGAGAAAAAACAGAGGCTACGTGAGGGAGAAAAAACTGAACCTGCGTGAGGGAGTGACGTGGGTGGAAAATCCCGACAGCGTCGGGAAGGGAAGCGACGACATCGGGAAGGGCGACGACGGCGTCAGTGACGGGGCGGCACAGTAGGCGCGAACGTGAGTGAGGCAGTAGGCGCGCGAACGTGTGTGAGGAGGTTCGTTCGTCAGTTGTTGGGTCTTCGATAGTCTTCTCACGAGGTGTAAAAGTACCTATCTAAAAGGGGGAAAAGTGTTGTTGGATTTTAAATTGGGTCGGGTCATTTTAATAAGTCATGGAGCAGCCCTTTTAATGTTGGGGAAAGCTGTCAAACTTAACCTAGCTGCCCCCATTACATCTCTCACAACAACAGAACCCTAAAATGTCATCCATGGAAGATCGATCCAAGATCGACGTGCCTCCGATCCTCCGATCCGACAACTAAACTCGGAAGATCGCTCCGATCCGGCGACCGCATCAGCTCGTTTGCAGGATAAAAACTCGCAAGATCGTTCAAGTTTGCGATCTAGATCGCGATCTTGACAACATTGTATGTAGGAATGCATCAATCACCTTGTTCCAAGCTTTCGGAGTTTGTTTGAGACCGTATAAGGCCTTATTAAGCCTGCATACTTGATGTTCACTTCCAACCTCACATATACTTCTTCTTCCAATGGTCCATTAAGGAAAGTAGATTTAACAGCAAGTTGTCATATAGTCTAACTTCTCCAACTAGCAACAGCCACAACAAGTCTCAGTTTCAAGCCTTGCGACAGGAGCAAATACATTCGTGTAGTCAATACATTGTTTCTGCAAAAAAGCCTTTAGCTACCAACCTTGCTTTGTGCTTGGCCATTGTTCCATCATATTTTAGCTTTAGTTTAAACACCTATTTTAACGTCAATAGGATGCTTATTTTTCAGAAGATTTACCAGCTTCCATGTTTTGTTTCTTTAAATGGCTTCAACCTCTTCAATCATAGAATTTTTCCACTCTTTGACATCAATTGCTTATTCCCAGCTCACATGTTCAAAATCAATGAAAAAGTTAAAGTACATAAGCTCTTCATCATTATTGATTCCATTATCAGTTAGTCAAGTAGAGGGGAATCTGACCCTTTGAGATCTTTTGGCCTTAAGCAACTCAACCACATCAACATCACTAGAATTTCTTTCTTTCTCTTCTATAAAACATGTTATTTTTTGTGAGCTTGGCTTACTCCCCCAATTCCATTTTGCAACTTCATCCACCACTATGTCTCTACTTATGATCACTTGATTCAATGAATAATTTGTATGCGCCAATTGGATGATATCTTACTAGAACCGAGGTATCACTCTTATCATCTAGTTTATTTCTCTTTTCATCTGGTATGTGTTTGTGACATACAAAACCAAATATCTGAAAGTGATGCACCAAAGGTTTGTGTCCAGACCATGCCTCATCAGGAGTAACATTCTTCATCTTCTTTATTGGACTCTTGTTTAGCATAAAGGCAGTTAGGGTTACAACTTCTCCCTAAAAATAGTTTGGTAGTCCTTTGCCTTTCATCATGCACCTCATCAAATCAAGTAAAGTTTTGTTTCTCCTTTTCGCCAGGCCATTGTGTTGGGGTGTGTAAGGGGTTGTGACTTCATGCTCAAGCTCTTCTGGTTCGCAGAATTCATTCATCTAATTGGACTTAAACTGTCCTCCACCATTGGTTTTGAAAATCTTCAAACTCCAACTAGATTGTGTCTCAACTTTAGCAAGCCATTTAACAAACACAAAAAAAAGACTTTTTTCTTCTCTTTTATCTAATATAGCCACACTTTCCTAGTGTATTCATCAACAAAGGTTGGTAAGTATTTATTACCTCCTAGAAAAGGTGTTTCAAATAGGCCACAAATATCTGAATGGACTACATCAAGAGGGTCCTTTGCTTTTTTTGGTGTAGTGGCTTTAAATTTCTTCCTCGATTGTTTCCTAATCAAACAACATTCACACTTCTTCTATGGTTGATGTATCACTGACATCAATTTTACCATTCTTTCACTACTTAATAAGTTTAGGCTATTAAAATTTAAGTGCCCAAATCAGAAATGCCAAAGGTAACTCTCTTCTTCAACATTCACAGAAGACAAGCATTGAATTGTAGTGGCGTCAAGATTAATTTTGAATGTTTTATTTCTTGATATTGGCGCTTTCAATAATAACCTTTGCTTTGAGTCATAGACTTCAATGTGATTTTGCTTCATAATCATGGAATAACCTTTTTCAAGTAATTGCCTTAGACTCAGCAAATTATGTTGCATTGAGGGAACATACAACACATCATGAATGTATGTTATCTTACCGTTCTTTCGTGTGATCAAAACCTTGCCAATTCCTTCTACTGTGATGGTGTTGTTATCTGCAAATCTAACACTGTTTTTTACAGTTGAATCAAGATAAATTAGCCAATCTCTATTTCATGTCATATGGTTCGAACAGTCAGTTTTAAGTTACCATGAAGACATATCGTTATCACTGTTTGTAGTAACCATTAGTAATACTTGATCCAAATCAGAATTGTCCTCATCTTGGGCCAGATGCGCTTCGTCACTATTCTTGTCTTTCTTATTTTTAGCACCATTGTTATGCCAACACTCCAATACATAGTGACTAAACTTGTCAAATTTGTAACATTGAACCTTTCTTTGGTCAAGATTTCTCCTGCCACTTCCCCTAGATTATCTTTCACCTCTTTATGTCTGATTATTTTTTCTATTTAGAGTTATTGTCATTAGAATTTTCAAAACAATCAGTGTGCTTGCCTCCACTTCTTTCGCCTCTTGATCTTTCATGTGAATACCTTCCACCACGTCCTCTATTTCGCTATTGATTGGCTCTGGCTTGAAGGGCTTGATCAATGGTTCTTTCAACAATTCGTTGCTCATGTACTTCCAAGGAATTTTGCAGTTCCTCTACTGTCATGTCTTCAAGATTTTTAGACTCTTCAATAGCAACCACAATGTGATCAAAATGAGGATTCAACGTCTGCAATACTTTCTCTACAATCTTTAAATCTTTTATCTTCTCATCACATGCCTACATAGCATTAGTCACCACTTGTAACTTGTTAAAATACTCTATCAAAGATTATTACTCTGCCATTGAAAAAATTCATATTGTCTTCTCAATGACTGAAGCTTCACCTTTTTAACTTTTCCAAATTACCGTACCCATTGCTTAATATATCCCATATCTCCTTTGATGTGGCAGCTTTTGAAATTTTCTGAAATATGTTAGGTGATACACATTGAGGCAGCAAAACCCTTGCTTTATAGTCCAGTCTCTTGTTCTCTCTGAACGTTGCTTTTTATTCATCACTTGCATTCTTGGTGGGTTCTTTAAACCTATTCTTGAGAATCTCATCCACATCTTGATATCCAACAATCGCATCCATCTTGACGCACCAATCATCATAGTCTTTCCCATCAAAGATAGGGAGACTTTCTGGTATAACTGTAACAACCATAAGAACACTTCTCTGAATGTTCCACCGTACTACCCTTCAACAATTTGCTAGGCTCCCCTCAAACCTTACTCTATGATACCAATCTATTGGACCAGGGATAATACACCTATAGCAACAATCCTTTTGCTTTTGTCATGCTCTTACATAGCTATATACAAAGGCCCTCTACTTTTTCCATGCACATTAGCACTTCTCACACACAAATTATCAAACACCAAAAATGCATAATGGATTAACAATAGAATAGAGAGAACAAGAGACAATATTTTCTCTTTAACAACAAAGTATGTATATAAGGTATTTATATTATCTAACGGTTAAGACCATTACAAACTTTGATTACTATTCATCAAGTGACAACTAGAGTGTAAGGGAACCCAATCGTCAATGTTGAAGGTGTGGTTTCGTTGGAACTAGTTAGTTACATGTGCCATTCCTTAGTGGATTTAAGGTGACATGAAACTCATGGGGTCCTCTACAACAAGGGTGGTGGTATTGTTTAAGTAAGTGATCATAGTGTATTTTGGTATAGCTTCTTCACTTAATAAAATCAAAAAGTGTATGGTTGTGGCAAGGGAAATACTTTTCATTACAATGGTAATATATACCAGGGGCTCGTTTATATTTATGTTGGGTTGAGGTAAGTTTTTGTATAGGAAGCGAAGGTGTGGAAGAGAGATTTGGAGTGAGGTGAAAAGGAGGTTGCGGTTGGGGTAAGAGACTTCGAGACATTGAGGGAGGGTGTGTATGGTTGTGTATAATGGGATTTGGAATTGGTAATTTTAGATTTCAAAAGCTTAGCAAGGCCTGAAGCCTAGGTAATGGAAGTGGGTTGAAGGACGACTATTTCTTGACGAATCCCAGGATGAGGCTAGCGATGAAACAATTAAGTAACATATGAGGGGTGAGACTCATAACTCTATAATAGTGTTGTTGAATGTCGTCCATGGGGGCACCATGGCGGAAACCGGTAACGATTTCTCGGCCAACTGCCATAACAAGGCAAAGGGGAATCGTGTTTTCTGTGGCTGCCCATGGTGGCCGCTCCGGGCATGGCAGGTGGCGGTAGCGGAGTGGTCGTGGCAAAAAAATCAGACGGAATAAAAAAACCAACATCTTGAATGGAGGAGAAGAGAAGAAAGAGGAGCAACGATGGAATGTGTGGGTGAGAGAAAGAAGATGACCTAACCTAATTGCTTCTTCTGATTCATTTAAAAATTGGGCTTGGCCCACTAAACCTTTATTTTTCCAACGTGCAAAACTTGTTCCCCTCTTATTTTATTCTTTTACCCTAACTTCAGCCACCTAACCCAACGTGCGAAAGACTCATTCCTTGTTATTTCACTCTTTTACCCTAATTTCAGCCACCATTTTTATTCTTTAAAAATTGGGTCTGACCCACTAAACGTATATTTAACCTAACCTACCTGCAAAACTTCCTTTATTCTTTATTATTTTATTCAACATCAAGAACAATTATTATTCTTTTAATATTGTAACCAAAAGCTTCTAAAGATTCCACATAACTTCTTTCCCAGTCCAATTGTCCCTACCAGTCACTACAACCTCCGCCACCCGTCGACAGCCATTGTCGCCGACTGCCACTGCCAAGTTTTTTTTTTCAATTTTACTTTTATTTTTTTGTTTCTATTTGTCTACTTTCACTATAATTATTTTGTAAAAAATATACCTATTTTCCAACAACAATAATGGCCAATGATAAAGATCCTTCAAGAACATCTCATATGAGTAACATGGGATGGAAACATTGTCATCCGATGGATGAATCAAATTTAAATACAACTATTTGCAATTATTGTGGGAAAGTTATGAAAGGAGGAGTTACAAGAGAAAAAGAAAATCTCAAGGCAAAGAAGCGTAATATTGTTGCTTGCACCAAGACTCCAAAAAATGTGAGAGAAGAACTTTGAAAATTATACAAAGAAAAAACAGACAGCTCATCCGTCAATCCTGGATATACTACAACCAATGATAACCATGAGAGTGAAAATGAGGTTGAAATTTCCACGGCTAGTAATGATAAAGGGAAAAATAGTTATGGAAGAAAAGGATCAATGGATATGTTTTATAGAAATCCATCTGCTGCGATAGAGAAGAGAAAAAAGGAAAAACTAAAGCAAGCTAGCATTAAAGAAGCATATAACAAAAATTTAAAGGCATCGGTTCATTAATATATTGCTCGATTTTGGTACCAAGCAGGCTTGTCATTCAACCTTGTGAGGTTGAAAAGTTTTCAAGATATGATTGATGTCATAGGTGCTTATGAACCTAATTTACCTGCTCCTAGTTATCATGAAATCAGAGTTCCACTTCTCAACAAGGAAGTTTAGTACACTGAGAAGTTGTTGCAAGATCATAAATTTCAATGGAGCAAACATGGTTGTTCTATTATGTAAGATGTAAGGACTGACCGAAAGCAACGATGCTTGATTGACTTTTTGGTGAGCTCCCCTACAAGGACAATGTTTGTCAAGTCCAATGATGGTTCAAACTTTTAGAAGACATGAGAAAAACTATTTGAGATGTTTGATTCCCTTGTGGAGGACATTGGAGAAGAAAATGTTGTTCAAGTTATAACAGATAATGGGAGCAATTATGTGTTGGTTGGTAAGTTGTTAGAAGAGAAAAGACCCCATCTCTATTGGACTCCTTGTGCTGTCCATTGTATAGATTTGATGCTTGAAGACATTGGAAAGCTTCCTTTGATAAAGAAGACAATTCAAAGAGGAGTTAGTCTTGTTGGATTTATCTATAGCCATTCTAGTACCTTGAGTCTGTTGAGACAATTTACAAACAAAAGGGAATTAGTAAGACATGTCGTTACAAGGTTTTCTTCCTCTTGTTTATCATTACAAAGGTTGCATCAAGAGAATGGAAAATTGAGAAAGATGTTCACTTCTAATGAATGGAGCAATAATAAGCTATCTAAGGAAGCCAATGGGAGGGAGGCTACAAAATTTGTTCTTATGCCTTCATTTTGGAATCAAGTAGTGTTTACTCTTAAAGTCATTGCTCCTCTTGTTCATCTGCTTTGTCTAGTGGATGGGGAAAGAAAAGCAGTTATGGGTTATATATATGAAGCAATGGAGAAATCCAAGGAAATAATAATGAAGTCATTCAACAATGATGAAAGTAAATACAATGATGTATTTACAATCATTGATAACAGATTGACATGTCAACTTCATCGCCCCTTGCATGTTGCTGGTCACTTTTTTAACCTAGAGTTTTTTTTTTCCAACCCAGATATGGAATATGATTTGGAAGTTACAAATGGATTATATGACTACATTAGGAGGTTAGTGCCAAGTAAATATGTGCAACAAAACATTTTAACTGAGTTGCCTCCTTATAAGAGTGCAAATGGACTCTTTGGTGATGATTTTGCCAAAGAATCAAGGAAGACCACAACTCTAGGTGAGGCACTTACACACTTTGTAAATTGGGCTAAGATATAATTATTACATTCGTTTCTTTGATTGTGTAGCTCAATGGTGGAAGAATTATGGGCATGGAGCTCCCAACTTACAAAAGCTAGCAATCAAGATTTTAAGTTTGATATGTAGTTTATTAGGATGTGAGCGGAATTGGAGTGTGTTTGAGCAAGTAATAAGACATGACTCATTTCATTATCATCTTGTAAAGTGTATATAGAAATTAATTCACATATTACTTATTCATAATGTAGAGTCATTCAAAAAAAAAAGAATAGGCTGGACCACAAAAGGTTGCATGATTTGGTTTACATAAAGTGTAATCAACAACTTACTCAAAGATATGATATTAGGGATGAAATAGACCCTATTCTATTGAATGACATTGATGAATGTAACGAGTGGTTAGTGGGAGAAGTTGATGATGATAACAATAATGAAGATGAGGGTAATGAGTTGGTTTTTGATGATGATCTAAGTCTTTATTGGGCAACTGTTTATGAAGCTTCAGGTATTGAAGAACTAGTAGTTTATACAAGGAGACAAACAACTAATAAAAGAAAGCAATCATCAAGTGGTGGTATTGTTATTCAATCATCAAGTGGTGGTATTGTTATTCCATCATCAAGTGGTGCTATTGTTATTGGATCTTCTCATACTTCTAAGAAAGGTTCAGGTGCAACTCTAACTCCAACACAACCCAAGAAGGGTAAAGAGAAGACTCAAATTCAAGTTCAAAATGAATTGCATGATAGTTCTGATTCCGAGTTTGAAAGATTACTTAACTTTGATAGAGTGTCTTAGAAGGGGAAGAGGAAGAGGGATATGTCCCATTGGATAATGATATTGAAGACAATTATGTTGGAATTGAAAAAGAATCTGATGATTAGAAAGAAACTTAATACATATATTTTATTATTTATTGTTATTTTATGTTTTGAACTTTAAATTTGTGGTGTTTTGATATAATGTTATTACTAATTGAATTTTTAGACATAATATCATTACTTTTTTATTAAAATTATATTTGGTACTATTATATTTTTTTTACCGCAATATTTTTAGTCCATTACTGTTATCGCTATAACTTTATAACGGTTTTTTGGATCGCCGATATTTTTCGGTATCGAATATCAATAACACTGCTCTATAACAAAATTTTACAAAAGATGTTGGTATCATGCGAGTGTGTTGTGTTCGCTAAGTTTGAACAGCTCTCTAAGTTTGAACAGCTCTGTCTGATGGTTGGCATACATTGTTGGTCCCAAAGGAAGTTTGAGAGGGCATCCGAAAGAAATCCATTCACTGGGTTATGATTTTGGTACATCCACTTAAACTAATTGAGTGCCTCGCCTTTCATGTAAAAGACAACCTTGTTTAATCGAGAATCTCATGAAATATAATAAAACTGGAAAAACCAATCAACTTGAAATAGCGAATCTAATGGACCAGTTCCATAAAAAGAAAGGGCAACTGGATTTTGGTAGACGGATAGATGAAGGTTTAGTGGTGGAGAGTGAAAAGGCGGAATGTTGGTGGTTGTTGTAGCAAATATTGTTTGAGGAATGGTTGCATTGGGAGGAGGTAAAATGGAGTGTAAATTGGCAAGTAGATTGATCGATAAAAGGTTTTAGAGGGGGTGCAGAAGGTGGTTTGGTTGTCAGTGACGGTTTCCATGGCTTGTTGAAAGACTGTAATAACCATCTTGTGTGGCCACCGCAACATCAAATTGGGATTGAAGGTTGGCTAATTTGTCAAGGATAGCCTGCAAGGTGTCCTCAACATCTTTGTTTGGTTTAGGAGGCATGAAGGTAGATCAATGAAAGCATCACAATGTTATGCGCTAGGAATAAGGGAAATAAACTAATAAAAGAGAAGAACCAAATTTAAAATTTTCTCTCTGTCTGTTCTTGTTACACAGATTGGTCTTTAAAGACCTTGAATCATTGAGTCAGACCCAAAGGGGCATTTGTCTCTCATTCTAACAAAAAATCTTCCCGTGTAATCCTTGAATCATAGGGGCGTTGATATTTTTCTTATAAACCTTGATGGTTCTAATCTACTATCAATCTTAGGACCAATCATTTTTCAGTTGTTTTTTATCAAGACATTTTTCCGTCAAACTTTACTAGATAATTTTTCTATCGATTTGAACCAAGAGGTCTTTAATTTAACTTTCTTCAAAATATATTACTTTATATATTATTATATGTCCATCTATCCAAAAATTGTTGTTGGATAAAATTGTAAAAAGGATTAGAATGAATCAAATATTTTAAGTAACATTTTAAATAAACAAAATGGATTAACAAGTTACTTTTATCCAATGATTTGAATCAGATATAGATCCATTTTGTCAGCTCTAATATAATATTTTCTTTTACACTAAATCTAAACTAATCTTAATGTATTAACTTTCGCCAAGTTGAGAATAAAAAATTTAGTGTAAAATAACGACTTATACTTTTATCATATCAAGTCATAAAGAAATGTTCTTTTTCTACCAAATAATAATAACTTGTATTCACATCTTTCTTAAATTTGAAATTAATCCGCAAAATTCCTGTCTCAAGCATTGAGAGGAGAATCCCATTTAAAAGATTTGACTAAACCGGTCAAAGTGAATCAGTTGAATCCCCGTTGCCTCTAAAGTAAATTCATCCAAGTTGACTCCTTGATGACCCAAAATTTTGCCTATTCAGATATAAATGAATTGCAAAACATAATGCGTGACTTGTTTATGGTTACATCGAATTATTTTAACGTGTAACATGATACCAACGCAGCGTCAATTACCTACACTCTGCAAGCGACATGCAAGGTCTGGGTTTTCAACAAGATGAGATAAAAAGAAAAGATTTAACTATATCATCACGAATGGAACCATTTATAGAAACAAAAATGAAATGGTGTTATAGCATCACCATTTTGTTCGTCTCTTAAGACAACAACATATTTAGATGCACTTAACGAATCGAATGAATCTTCCAAAATCTTAAATCAGATATGTTTGTAATTAATTACATATGAAAAATAATGAAGATATGATCTCCCATTATTTCTGAATCACAGATCCATATCCAATCTCAATTCAGCCTGAAAGTTAATCTCTGATCATCTTGAACGACACTATTTCACCACAATATCCCAGTGTGATGAAACTAATGTTTCCCTAGATGTCTGATGAGTAATCTAAGTGGTGATGCCAGTGACACTACGTAGATGATACAGCTTCAATGGCGCTGCCAAGGGGCCATGCTGCCTCAACGAGGGCATCATCGTATTTAACTTTCTTCACCAGTGTAACTTCTTGCCATGGATATATGCCTGCTTACAAATTCAAGTAATGAGGACAGGATGATAGCACAATAACTCAGACTTTGTGGAAACGACATTTTAGATATTCGGTACTGGAATAAAACTTACCAAACCCATCAACAAGCAGTGTATACTGGTATACGAGATCCATGCAAAGATAAGGAAGGTTCCCCTCATCAACATTTGGATAAGTCGATTTGGCATTCTCAAGTTTTGTTTGACATGCTTGCTTAGCTGCATCCTCAAAATCTGCTGGACGAACTATCGCAACTGGCGACTTTGGATCAGCAAAACCAGCCTATGAATAAATGATAAGTGATTAGAATAGCAATGCAGTAGCATTTGAAGCAATAACTATTAACACTCTTCCAAGGTTGGAAAAAATAAAATAATAAATACCTCAGCTGCGCGGTCAAAGAAAAAAGATGCAACAAAAAGATTCTTCTGCCCATCTCCCCCTCCACCATTCCATATCCCACCAAAAGTACACTTCATATGAGTACATGCTGACTCGTTAACTTTGAGAGCCTTAAGAGCAACACTTTTGCATTCATTTATGTTTGCTCCTAATGAGGAAGATGAAGCCTTAAACGACTTTCCCCCATACAGATAGGACCCTGAGAAAATTTATTTAAAGAAAATAACTTCTTATCAGAATTATAAGGCAAGAAACAGAATATAAATTAATTCAAAGCTCTTTTTCCCTGTTGACCAATTAAGGGTTAAAAAGAACTGAAATGTAACTTGGTACCAGGCATACAACATACAAGAAAGGAGTATATTTACCATCATAGCCAGATAAGATACAAGGGTTTTCAGCATCATCAGAAACCTTTAAAATCTCTGCACGGGCAGCTAGTAAACCATAGCGCAGGTAACTGAAAGTAAGATGTAAAAGTCTATCAGAGAAGAAAAAAGTATACCAGGATACACAGTATCAATGAACATGGAATAGGAGTTGAAAAAGACTAGCTCCTAGATAGAGGCTGAAAGCTGAAAAATCAGGAAGTAGAAAACCTGTGAACATAGACGTAGTATTTCCTTCCCCTCAGGAACATCTCCCTGACATATGGATCCCCTCCATCTGCTACTTTTGGAGCCATGGCAGCGTCTGTCTCTGAGATGGCATAAGCCATTTGAACAGATCCACCACCAAGATCAACAACCCCAACAGTCTTTGAATAATCTTTTCCCAAATTTCCCAATAGATAGTTGATCGTAACCTAAAACAATTCCCAAGGTACTTCAGAGAAGAGAATACACAAAGTTCATAATTAATTTACAAGTTGCAGCTAGTAGCCTGTATTCACGCTTGATTAATATATTTTCATAAATAAATGTTTCCATGCAGCTTACGACTTATACCTGACCATATATATTCAGCTCATGAACTTTCAAGAAATTATCAGATCTCTAGATTTTGTGTTCTAAAATCGATAATCATTCGCTAAACTAAATTTTGAAGTTCTAACTAAGTTATATTTGTGTGACACATCTAAGCATTGCTTGTACACTCTTGAAATAGAAATTCCAAAATTCAATTATGTAATGAGAAAACTGTAGACCAAAGAATTTTATATTGGTAAGGGAACTAGACTTAATCCCACCAAAAATTATAAAGTGGAAAAAAATACTCAATTATTTTACATTTGTTGGAAACTCAGAATTAACGGAACTTTGAATGTAAGTAGGGTGGCAAACTTTCTATGGGGAGAAGTGAGGAAGCAAATTTTATCTACTTCGGCAACAAACTGATAACTGAATTTTTTAAATGAATTTTATAATTTTATTTTCAAGAAGATATTTGAGTTTAAATACATATAAATCAACAAGCTATGTGAATGGTAATTCAAACATTTAACAAAGGGTTTTGAAATTCAAACTTCACTAAATTGCCTCAAATTTGTAAGTTGAGTATTCCACACCACATCTCCCACTAATTTCCCCAAGGCAATAAATAACAAAAGCAATTGTAGCCTAATTGGCCTTTTTTAATTATTGTTTCTACTTGATACGTATGTGTTTTAGGATATGATCAAGACCTATTTCTTTTGTGAGCCACTAGACAAAAAGTCATTCTAAAAGTTTTTATACTTATCATCCCCTTGAGCTGAATAGTGAAAATAGATATTATATTATGATCTTCTTAGAACCCCAGAAAAAAAGGGAAAAATTAACTGTCTCATACCTAAGATTTAAGGAACAACTACTCACAGAAGAATATAATAGAAGGTTCTAAGTTTGGTGTGAGCATTAGTACCCACCAACACAGTAAAGGATTCTATGTTTCGTATAGGCATGAGAACCCACAAACATAAGGAAAAATTTTAAGTTTCGCATGCGTAGAAAGACTAGAAAATCTGGGATCCTCAACGTTAAAGGAAGCCTAAAAAAAGAGGAGTGCTATAAATAGAATAAAGAAAAATGAATAAAAAATATAATAACTTTTCATTTTAAATTACAAATTTTAAAATAGGAACCCAGTAACTTGGAAGATTAGAGAAGGACTACTCAGGTTGTGTGACTAATTGTTTTCTTGGTCGTTGGTATTTTTTAATATCCAGAAAACTATGATTTATTGATAACCCAACCACATTATAAGCCAATAAAAGAAATATTAGCCAACCAAACTACACATGAAGCACAATTGGTAATGAGAGTAAGTATCCAGGATTCATTTCCTGAAGATTATAATGGCTAGTCATTTTGAAACTTCTTCCAGCCTAGTTGTGGAACTGTTGTAATTTCTCCATTGAATTACATGATTACCCAACGATTGAGAAAAGATTCGTTGACTAGAAATTCCTTTCTAAAAATGCTCAGTTTTCTAGATTAGACTTTGTTCGGTTTTGTTTTTGCTTGGGAACAAACAATTTGAAGTTTAGTGTTGCGATAAATGTCAAGTATTGATATCTTTTAATCATATTTTAGGCTCATATTTGAATACTTGTGGTATTTTATAATGTTTTTTAGTAGTTTTAGTTCAAATTAAATTTTGTAACTTTTTATCATGATTTTACATTTTCCCTGTTGTTTATTTATTTTTGTAAGAAAAGGAGAAAATTAGGGCCCGAAAATGGAACTTAAGTTTGAGAGAACCATTCTCACTCAAGCGAGACTCAAGGGAACATAAACGAGAAGCACGTGACTTGCACTCTCCAACTTATAAAATTCAAGGCTACATGTACTCTGCCGTAGTCACCGCTAGTTAATTAACCCAAGGAGACACTCTAAGAGTGTATGCTGAAGAAAAAACTCAAATCCAAATGTTACAAATTTAGGACTAGACAACCTTCTACATATCCTAAGTCATTGGGACACATATCAGAATGTTTGAGTACTCTAAGCCCTTCATCTTTAGTTTTTCTTTTACTTTTGTGCTAGACTGAAGACATGAAGGGTTTAACTCCTTGTTCTTAAAGGTTTATGTAGTTACCCGGCTCATTTAGTTTATCTTCTCCAAACATTATTTAGTTATTTGATTAATTGTTTTTACTTTTTTTTTAATGTTTTCTGGGCCTGGCAAACCAAATTGTGGTTGGAAAACACTTTTATAAATTAGGATCTAGATAAAAACTAAGGTACAACCTACAACTGAGAACGAGAGTAGAAACTACCAGTTGTAAGTCCTCTACTTTAATGTTGGTTGCTTGACAAAATTCACCCAGGAAGTAGATCCTCCCTTAAGTATTCTAGGTATTTTTTTTCATCAAGGAATTGGGTTAAAATCAATTTCGTGGGCCGTTGAATTAACTACGTAATTGAACTTGATGGGCTAGGGAGGAAGGAATTAAATGAGAAATACTAACAAAATTAATATCCAACAACTCTTTTATCATTTTTCATTACCATTATTCTTCATTCGAGTCATTTGATTAATCTTTATTCTCTTATCCAAAAACCTTAAAAATTCTCATTTGACTCTATTCATTTTATTATACAAAATGGTATTTATTTTTGTTTTTGAATTCACAAAACCCTACAATTAATTTTCTTTTTGAGCAAATAATTACATAGCAAGTTTCTATGAATTCAATACTTAGATTTTTGTCCATTTACTACTTATGACAAACTGGTATCTTGCCAAAGATTTTTTAATCTCCTACTCATGGCACTCTATCAAACCAATATTAAAGGTTCTTCACCTACTCCAAGTCCACTAAAACAATCATCAGTACCTATTCCCACCCACCAATGCAAGACATGAGTCATTGTTTTTATGTTAAATGGTGAGTCCTCTTCATCAAGTCTTTCACCATCATCACTCAATACAATGGCTCCTAATAATGAAGATTATGACACATTTCTTTTCAAAAAAGTATTTGATTGACTTGTAATCCTTATCATATATACAATTTTCTAAACAATCACTCGTTGACTTCATCCTATTTGTCATTTATCTCATCCATATCTCTTTACAATTCCAAGAAATATGAATAAAGTACTTGATGATCCTAGATGGTGACAAGCCATGATTGTTGGAATACAAGCTCTTGAACATAATAGCACATCAGAATGAGTTTTTCTTCCGCTTGGGAAGAAGGAAAATGGATGTCAATGGATTTATGGCATCAAAGTTGGGCGAAACGATGAAATTGATCATTTTAAAGCTTATTGGTAGACAAAGGACACACTTAGATATACGGTCTC
>Ga0209389_1001536_pt1 | contig 16426 bp, 13 predicted proteins | sample CowpearedBW_FD_187526 | JGI IMG/M metagenome (GOLD analysis project Ga0209389, IMG submission 187526) | Root nodule microbial communities of legume samples collected from California, USA - Cow pea red BW (SPAdes) (version 2) | ecosystem: Host-associated > Plants > Roots > Nodule | place: USA...
GCGAGTCCGAGACTTGACATGATAATTAAAGATATGAAAAAAAAATTATAAAAATGAATGATTATCAAGCGACTTCGTGACTCGACATGATAATTAAAGTTATAAAAAACATTGATTATCAAGTGAGTCTGAGACTGGACATGATATTATGAAAAATAATGATTATCAAACGAGTTTGAGACTCAACATGATAATTAATGTTATGAAAATAATGATTATCAAGTAAATCTAAGACTCAACATGATATTTAATGTCATGAAAATTATGATTATCAAGCGAGTCTGAGACTCAACATGATAATTAATATGAAAATAATGATTATCAAGCAAGTTTGGAAGTCAACATGATAATTAAAACTATGAAAATAATGATTATCGAGCGAGTCCAGACCTTGACATGATAATCAATGTTATGAAAAAAAGTATAAAAAAGAATTATTATCAAATGAGTCTGAGACTCAACATGACAACTAAAGTTGCGAACAAAAATTATAAAAAGGAATGATTATTAAGCGAGTTTGAGACTTGACATGATAATTAAAGTTATAAAAAACAATGATTATCAAGTGAGTCCGAGACTCGACATGATATTATGAAAAATAATGATTATCAAACGAGTCTGAGACTCAACTTGATAATTAATGTTATGAAAATATGATTATCAAGCAAATCCAAGACTCGACATGATAATTAATGTTGTGAAAATTATGACTAACAAACGAGTCTGAGACTCGACATGATAATTAATGTTATGAAAATAAGATTATCAAGCAAGTTTGGAACTCAACATGATAATTAAAGCTATGAAAATAATGATTATCAAGCGAGTCCAGAACTTGACATGATAATCAATGTTATGAAAATTTTTATTATCAAGAGAGTTTGAGACTTGACATGATAATTAATGTTATGAAAATATTTTGAAAGATTTTAATTATCAAGTAAACCCAACATGATAATTAATGAGAATTTTGATATTTTAATTATCAAGCAAATTCGAGGATCAAAATGATAATTAATGTTATGCGATATATCTATAAAAAACAAAATAAATAATTGATAATAATTATATATCTCTTTTAGAAAAGAATATCACCAAAAATAAATAAAATTTTCTCAGTTAATGCCTAAACATATTTATTATTCAATAGCTATCTCAAAATTCATTATTCAAATATTCATGTTTACAAGCAACATATTATATTAGCCATTAAAATCAACACTCGCATTCCGATCAAAGAAATTAAGGAAAAAGTATAAAAGATTTTGATTAATAAACTAACTTACCAAAAGAACCTTTCAAATGCAGATATTTATATATACATATAAGGTTTATTTTTCTTTGACACCTTTTATGCCAACACGCATATGCAACTTTCATCTAATATTAATGGCCATAAAGCCCATCCCAACTTTCGTATATTACACAACCAACCATTTCTTTTGACATAACAAACCCACATTATAAGAGACAATTTCATAAAAGCAATGATAATTAGAACATGTACATATGGTGCCATGACGAGTTCAAGCTGCAGTGTAAGAGAAGGAAAAGAGAAAAAAAAACAATCAATATGTTTGGTGTTATGATCTCATAATAAATATCACAAGTAAATATAGAAGGAGAAATAAAAACCTGGATTTTTTTCACACCTGTTTGATGATTTTTGCTTTTCAAAATCAAAATAATGTTTGCAATTGTATCTCTCTTATCTTCTCAAAGCTCTATGTTTTGGTGGCTTTGCTCCTCCAAGAAGTATTTTCAAGTGTTTTTTCTTTGTGTTTGGTATCGAGGTGTGTGATCCCTTAGTGCGAGTTATTCTAGAATGATCGTTAACGGAGGGTGATGAGAGTGAGATCCAAAAAGGATATTTTTGACCTTGGGAAGAAGATGACAGTGGATAAAGGAGAAATGTCTCGTTATGTATCGTGTGAAAACCATGTCTTTAATGAAGCGGAGAAAGAAAAAAAGAACTCGAGGAACCAGCATCAGAGACTCTGAGATCTTGAGACCTTTTTCTATTTTTTAGCATCGTCTAAGATATTAACTATGTGCGGAGGTTGAGAGAAATGAGAAGAAAGTCTAGACAATAAGTGATGATGATGATGATGAAAATTATGATGAGGAGGATGATTAAATAAGTGTTTGGACCCATTTGCATTGAAAATTAGATTGCTATTATGACTTAGTTATGAATAATCAACTATTAATACACTAATTGAATGTTCTAGAAAAATTATTAGATGTGTATTATATCTTTATGATGCTTTTTATTTTTTTACAAATTGTAGATTATAAGTTTATTGACACATGATTAAAAGTTCCACTTCTTTATCATATTCTCATAGTTTTATTTTCAATTAGTTTACAATGACATCCGGAGGTCCATCTAATCCTGATAAGGGGGAGGAGATAGCAAAATGTAAAGAAAAGAGGGCGCCAAAAAAGGAACAATATGTTTTGAGTATTCCTGCCACTGTAACATCTACATCCATTCCACCCCCTGCCACTAACACACAAAGTGCACCCATACAGTACCCTCCCCATCTCTTGTACCCATGCCATCACCATCCCTATCCACACCTTTTGTGGTACCCACACCACCTCCTCTTGTGGTACCCACACCACCCCCTGTTGTGGTAGAGACACTACCCCCTCCTGTGGTACCCACACCACCCCCTATGTGGTGGAGACACCACTCCCTCCTATGGTTCCCACATCACCCCCTCCTATGGTACCCACCACACTACCCATCTTTCATCTACAAAAACCTTCTCCCTCATTGTCTAATGCTTTACAGAATATTGTTATACCTTCCCCATCATTAGTTCCTTCTCTTAATATTGTTGGCACCTCAGATACTACTAATGGAGGTACTAATGTTGACCCTCCTCTTCATGAGCGACCAGTGAATGAACTGTTTAATCGAGAGGGTAATACTTTCTATCAAGTTAAAAATTAATTTTTATTACACGTCCTATTTTTTTACCTTGGGTTCTTATGGATGGATTTTCTTTAATGAATATGCAGGTTTCTTCCTTCTAGACTTGTTTCCCAGGCCATCACACGGTTTATTAAGCAACAAATTTTAACAGCTTGGCCGTCATGGGGAGCAATATCTCTAGAAGACAAAGATCATTTATGGCATTATTTTAAGGTAACACGTCATTTATCATATTCTCTTTTGCTTACTTTGTATGTTAATATTGAAATGCAAGTTCACTATTATTGGTGATTTCCACTTTTATTCATTGTCAAAAGGAAGGTTTAGTTGAAACCTCAGCATGAAGCAAAAATTCATAAAATTCTTCACAGCAAAGCATCTCATAGACTATCTGAGACGTTTAGAGAGGCTAGGAAGGCAAGCCAATGCCCTTACTGGCTTGGGGATGATGTGTGGAATAATTTGCTAACACATTGGAATTCTCCTACATACCGCAATAAATGTGTTATAGCCCAAAGGAACCAAGGTTCCGAAAAGGGTGGTAGCCTACACACAGGTGGTAAAAACATTCATTCTTAAGTAATTCATATTGTATAATCATTTTTAAAATTTTTGTATATGTATATAACCCCTTTCTTTTGTTATAGGCAAAAGAGCTGGGACGAGTTGCTCATATTGATGAGGTATTTCAACAAACACATCTATGCAAAGGAATTGACTAATTTGTTGATCAAATATCTCGGATGACATGTGTAAGCAAAGACTTTAATTTTATTATAAAAAAACTTTAATTTGTACCATATTTAACTAATTTCTCATTATTTTATTTAATAGGAACAATTTGGAAATAGACTTTCACAGGTCAGATCTGAACAAGGCTCATATGTTGGTGGATCACAAGAGAATACCATTGATGATCTTGCTGTTGTTGATATGATTAGGACAAACTGCTGGGTTGAGGTTGTTGGTGGAAAGAATAATGGAAGAATATTTGGGACAAGACAACTTGCAGGTGGAAGTAATAGCCTGAAGCCACAATCTTCGGCATCCAATTCTAGAGATGAAGAAGTTACCAACCTCAAACAACAACTACAAGAAACTAATCAAAAGTTAAAAGTAACTGATCAGCGATTGCAAGAAAATGATCAGGCTTATGTAGAATTGAAAGGTCAATTTCAATCGTTGGAGAATATACTCCTCAAATTGTTACATCCTGACCAACAAGTCCTTCGACAAGCTGTATCCAACCTAACAGTCTCAGCAATAGCCTGCACCTGCCCAACCTACAGAAGTCCAACCAAGCCTAGAGCAGTCCAGCGAAATGCCACCCAACCCAATTCTAGACCCTGAAGATCTTGCTGCTTCAATGACTATGTAGATTATTAGGGTTTCTAACTTATGAAATTTATTTTTAGAATAAGTGTACCTTGGATATTGTCACTCATTACTAATATTTTTATGCTTGATTGTGTACACTAAATTTGGAAGTTTATTATTGGATATTTGGTATGAAATTCTGTAATTGGCAGGGATATGTGTGGTTTGGAATGTTTATGCAGGTCTAATTGTGTTTGATTATGTGTGGTAAAGGAGAAAATAAAACTAATTCTACAGCCATAGTTGACTTTATCGAAAGATTTACCGATGGATATATCCATCAGTAATGATGCAATAAACTTACGATAGATAAATCGGTCGGTAAATTACACAGGCTAACACATTCATGCACTCAGACTTATCGACGAAAAGTTTAGCACTACTTACCAACGGTTGATATCCGTCGATAATTACCAACAAAAATGCTGACGGACGCATATCCATATGTAAATATTACAGACTAACGGTTTATCGACAGATTTTTATCCGTCGAAATTTTGTTGGCAAAATCATATTTCTAAGGGATATTGTCCATTACGAACAGAATGTGGCCATCGGTAATCAGTGATTTTTTTATAGTGAGCTATGAATTTTGTATCCTTATTGGGTTGTCGTAAATGTTACAAAAATATGATACGCATTGTTTTCTAAAGTATTTTTCCACTAAACTAAATAAAATCACTTCACAAAGCACAAAAAATAAGTTAGGTGTCATAAAATTTGCTCCTTTGTTTGGGTTGTCTAGGTGTTTCTTCCTCTATAGCTGGTTGTTCCTTTTGTTATGGACCTTCTTTTCCCTAATATGCATCAAATGATGAACTTGCCTCATTATGAAAATATGGTAGTTGTGTGGTTCTTTGAAATGGAACATACATACTCTCAACCCTATTATTAAAGTTTGTTGGATGCATATATTGCATGTAACTGTTGGCAAAAGGTAAGGTGTTAAGATCATCAGTGAACAAGTTACATACGAAATTAGTTGAACTCGATGCAAATAATTATCTTGGGTCATCCATCATAGGTTATGCTAAAGGTGTCATGAATTGTTCATCGTGTGGGTTATAATAATTACTTTCATATGTAGATGTGGTTTGTGGCGATGGTTTTTTTGTTCTGTGGTTATTGTTGTGGATGATAATAATTAACTATATCTGGGAACGTTTGTTGTGATCGTGTACTCTGTTGTGCATAGGATCCAACAATAGATAGGGTGCTGACAAGAAATGTATGGAATTTTCCATGTACCATTCCATATACTCTCGACTTGGCATAAATGTATGTGCATTAGACGACCAGACAATGTTAGTTCTCCATAGTTGTTCCACATGTTAATCCATTTTATATGTTTAGTTTGCCAATGTTCGTTGGGTCGCCCTTGCAAGTCAACTTTGTGAAGTTTGTCCAAGTTATTTGACAGGTTAGGGATGTCTTGAAACAAACAAAATTACAACTTAACTCAAGTAGATTCATGTCATTCAACAACTGAAAAAAAAAATGATGGGAATACATGTTGTCCACAATTCAGCATCCTTATATGTTTCTGGTGGGATTGATGCTTCAATATCTTTGTATGGATTCCATATAAATTGTAGTAAATGGTTGTTTTTAGCACCAATAGTTTTCAGGCCTCGTGTAGTGTGGAACTCAAACATGTGCATAGATCGAGTAATATTCAATCTTAACCAATTACATTAAAGTAGGTCCAAGAAGGAGTGTTTTATGTGACTTTTCCAAAAGTCTGCACTTGTCATAAATGGTTTCCAAGTCTTATGTAGTGTGGAACTAATCTTGTACGTTCATCGAGTAATATTTAATCTCAATCATTACATTAAATTAGGTGCAGTAAGGAGCACTTTATGTGACTTTGCTAAAAGCCTGCACTTGTCATAAATGGTTTCCAAGCCTCGTTCAGTGTGGAACTCAATCTTGTGCGTTTATCGAGTAATATTTAGTCTCAACCATTACATTAAAGTAGGTGCAGTAAGGAGTGTTTTATGTGAATTTGCCAAAAGCATGCACTTGCCATAAATGGTTTTCAAAACCTTATGTGGTGTGGAAATTAGTTTGGTGCGTTCAAATTGTTAGATTCGATTTCAATTTCAAATGTGTTTTACTACAAGCCTGTCATAACAACACCTCAAAGTTTTACTTTTGTTCCAATTTCATCAGATGATGAAGTCAACATCATGGTTGAATGACACCTTCAGCTTCCATATGAATTTTTCCTTATACTTCATGTTATTCTACTAAAGGAATATGAAGAAATTAATTGTGTTTGTAGCATGAATAAAAACCACGTTGTTAATCAAGACTAAGAACATCAATTATTGAAGTTTGTAAGTTAATGTCTTTTTCATGTAACTAAATGTGGTTTGCATTATAATTGTATCAAATAATATTGTCACTTTGATTAAATTAGTGATTGTTGAAGTTAACGACATTCATTATGTACAGTTTGGCATAAACCTTAAACATTATTGGAATAAAAAAACTAAATTAGGAAACATCAAAATGCAAGAATAAATAAACATAGAACATGATGACAAACGAACAAAAATATTATGAATTCTAACAACTAAAGGTTTCAAGAGAGACACACCAAAATCGAAATGAAGATGAACCAAACAAGTACATCATGAATTGATCCTTAAAGATTCATTCAATTTTTTTCCATTTGCTCCCATGTCGTCAAAGCATTGTGTTTTGAACAATCATAATGTTTGCGAATGAACACCCTAAGTTCAAACCTTAAATAACTTTCAATAATTTCAACCCAAAACAAACCTCGTTATTGATAAGTATCTTATCACTAGAGTTTTTCCTAGCCAATTGCATTTTTTTGGGTAGGTTTAAGTGGTTAATTAGGAGTTATTAACTTAGAATTAGTTTAGTTAGGTTTTTAGGTTAGTTTTACAAAAATAGCTTAATTATGTGTGTTTAGTACATTTTTAGTATAGACCTTAGAAGTACTAATAGTTAGACTTAGTTTAGCATAAAAGATAGGTTCATAAATAGTTAATAGCATACAAGTTTAGTCTTAGGTTAGAAGCATAGGCTTAGACTTAGATTTGGTCTAGTTTGTAGTCTAGTTTTAGGAGCTTTTAAGTAGGATTTGATGTGACTAACCTTTAATTTGAGGATTTTGAGTTTGATCCAAATATAATGAGCAAGGAAGGTTTCAAATTTAGGAGGAAAACTATGAGAAAAGTCGGCTCCAGCGAAAGTGCTAAAAATTGGTAGAGTTGACTTTTTGGTGGGAATGTTGACCAATAGTTGACAAACAATTCACTTTTTGAATTTCAATTCCAATTGAGATGGCACCTAGGGGGAAAGTTTCAAGACATTAAAATACACTTGTGATGACCTTAAGATGGCTTAAAAGTGATCAAATGATGCATGGAACTCTTGAATCTCATTTTTGCATGTTTAAGTTCAATTAGGTGATTTTAGTAGTATAACTTTGAATTGTGTTTTCTAATTGGTTTCTTTAGTCTTAAATTACAGAAGGGATTGGGACCTGAGGTGCTTGAGTGAGCCTAGCCTTGGAAGGTTGTTGAGATGGATGAGTTGTGGTAGGAAGATCAAGAGTGTGTCATATAAGCCTAGCACGTGGGAAGCAACTTGAGAGTGGTCCAAGGACTCCTATGAGCCAGCTGGATTGTCCACTGCCTACAACAAGTCACGAGCCTGAAGAGAAAAAAAGAAATGGAAAGAGTGACCGACTATGGCCCTTGGCAAACTGCTAGAAGAAGGGTTACCTGAGTTGCAAGTTAAAGTTGTTAGGTGATTAGGAAGCAAGGAGTTGGTTAGTTGGTTAATTTTACTTGTAATAACCAATAACAAGTAGCTGAAACTAGGTGTTTTTAAGTGCCAAAACAGTGCAAACATATACACACATACACACACTCATTCATCACACCACACTCCTTCCAACCACAACTCTCACCATCTTCTCTCCATTCAAACCACATTACAATATAATTGTTCTTCATTTTGTAGCCACCATTGTTGTGTTTTCTAGAGTGATTATTGAAGCAACAACCACAAAGTAGGTGTTGCATACAAATTCTCCTCTTTTGTAAGGATTTGGCTTAAATACCTTTTTCGTCCTCATTTTTGTAGTGTTTTTTTGCGGATGGTCCTCATTTTTACTGAATGTTTAAAATGGTCCTCATTTTCGCAATTCGTGTTTAATTTGGTCATTTTTTGTGACGCCATTTAAATCAGTAACAGAGCACTATACAGGTGGCACTATTTGTATTACATTGTATTGGGGTGTGTTATGTGTATTGTCCAGGTATGGTAATTAGATATTTGGGGATAAATAGGTGAGCTAAGTTTTGGTAATGAATGTTTGGGCAATTGGTGAGTTTTGGCAATCTTCTTCCTCCTTTCCCAATTGGTGTTGCTGCAATCTTCTTCTTCTTGCAATCCCATTATATAGGTATGTCACGGTCCCAATCTTCTTCCTTTACCTCTGGTTATAATCGTGGGAGACAATCGTGTTGTAGCACTTCGTGCAATGTTGGTGGTTCAACGAGAAATGGATTAACCCCGATTTGTAGCTGTAGAGAGATGGCATCTTTGAGGATGGCAAGAACTCCAAAGAATATTAGTAGAAAATTTTGGGGTTGTCCCAATTACAAGGTGAGATTAAGTGTACAATCTATTTTTTTTTTGTTAATAATAAATTGGTTTTAATTTTTGGTTTGTTGATTTACAAAGTAGTGGTTCCAATAATGTGGGCTGCAACTTTTTCAAATAGTGGTGTGAAGAAGATGTTGATGAAAGGGATGTCATCATCATGACACAAATGAGGCAGATTAATGATTTGAAGAAGTCATTGAAGGTTGTTGAGAAAAGGCTGCAATTAGTAATAGGGTTCACTTGTGTTCTTATTGTATTTTTCGTACTGTTGTTTTGTGTAATCTTTTAAAGTCCAATCTGTTTTGTACTATTGTAAAATGAAGAAATGAATTAGTGTGGTTATGTTGATATTAGTCCCAACCTGTTCAAAATGACATGTTAATCTAAGCATTGAAGTAACTGATATTGATCTAAGCTTGGAAAAAATTAAATTGATGTGAGTCTGGAAGAAGTGAAATTCATAACATTAAGTCATCCTCATCAAAATGCAGTACATCAATGTTTGAAAAAAGTGAAATTGAACTAAGTTTAAGGAGAGTTAAAATACATATAATTGCCTACATGGCCTCCTCCAAAAATGTAGTACATCAATAATAAGGTTAATCAATTTTACATCAGAAAATTCAAAAAAATAACTAGGACGTATGATTCTGCTATCATGGCCTCCTCCTAATATGTAATTTCATCATAAACTGTTGAGATGGTTCGTCTGGTGTTGGTAGTGGTGCTGCTTGACTCTCCACTTCATTCCTTGGTGGTTGAGTTGTTGGAGTTTCAGCAGTTGGTGCATTCTCAGCAGGGTTAGCATTCTCAGCAGGTGTTGTAGTTCCCTCAGTAGAGTTAGCATTGTCAACATGTGGTTCAGTTTGGGCATCTGGTGTAGTCTCACCAGGTGTAGCAGTTTCCTCAGCTTGTGGTGCAATTTTGTCAGCAGGTGGTGCAGTTTGCTCATCCACAGGCTTATCTGGGCAATTATTCCTGTTATGAACAATCTGACAGCATATGCTACATTTTTTCTGTGACCTCCTTTGATGATTTGTGTGTTATCCTTTCTCAACTCTCACTCTTCCAACCTTCTTTTTTTCTTGGGTCTTCCTGGTAAGATCCTCTTATGTGGTGGATGGACGTCAGGGTAGGGAGTTCTTTCCCATAGGACTTTAGCATTGACTGGAAAGATGATATATTTATATATTTCTTCGTAGGTGGATCTCCTGAATCAGATTAGTATGAAGTCTTCAGCATTGACATTGATGAAATTCATTGTTGCAATAGCATGGCAGCAAGGGATAGCAGTCAGAAGTCATTTCCTGCAACTGCAATGTTGAGCATCCACATTTATTGTGTACTTATCTCCAACCATGGATATATGCCTCACTTCAAATAGCTTTTCTCCTGACTAGCTGCATATATGTGTTAATTAGTACAAATATCATTACACGAATAAGTGGATTGTGTTAAAAAAAGACAAAAACCTAACCTTGGGATTCATTATTTGGTTAACTCCTTTTCCTTATGAAGTATGTCAAGGACCTTGGGGCAGATGTTTCCTTCAAAAGTTGTAACCTTTTTTTCTCTTGGTGGCCCACCTTTCCATTAAACAAACCTATGATGGGTCTACAGGAGACAAAGGAATCTTTACATGCTTTTAAACAGGAGTAAAACCTCTGAAAAATTGCTTCATCGTTATCATTTTCCACTTTGATTTTTATAGTTGATCCAAGATTACATTTTAGTAATTCATGTGCATAGTCGTAGATTCTTTTATATTGCTCTTTAAATGACCCATCTACTATATTTGCAGCCATTGTGTAACATCCCTAGGGAATATTACTAATTTAAATAAATAAATAAAGAAAATAAAATAAAACGTCACAATATTCTTATTCCCAAAACGCGGGAAAAATTAAAACGTTTAAACATCGTGCCACAATATTTAAAATCATAGTATTTAGAACTTTACAATTTCCAAAAATCCAGAAAAACATAAATGATATTCATAATTAAAATCCTAGCTTAATGCCAGCTAGCCCTCACTTCGTCGCCTGAGCGTCCTCGGCATCACCTGTATCAACATCTGCTCCCGTGTAACGAATCACACGATCATCACCATACACAAACAGAAAGGGTGAGCTGAGATAATAAAAACAATATATATATATATATAATGTGCAAAAATAAGACATACACCATCTTATTCCATCTACTTAGTTCTTGGCCAAGACCTTAACCCCAAGGCTTTATAGCCTTTAAATCACACAAATGGTTAGCCTTGAACTCAGGAATATGATACTCACACGAACCTGCCCGCTCGTGGTCCTGCCTCTACGAACCTCCCCGTTCGTAGTCCTGCTCTACGAACCTCCCCACTCGTAGTCCTGCTCTACAGACCTACCCGCCCGTAATCCAACACATGTGATCCTCCAGCCCCATACCTCCCCGCACGTAGCATCTCTCAAACGTGAGCACGGAACATACGAACTTACCTTGCTCGTATCCCCACGCGAGAGTAACTTGATATGAACCTCCCCGCTCATATCATCACATGTTATCCACCATCCATGAACCTACCCGCTCATGGCACAACATCTCCCGATCCAAGTATAGAATCATCGCTTAAAAGCAGCACACACACAAGTCATAGTCTGTTAAATTTCCACCCGACATAACCCCAAGCGTCGCCAAGCGAAACTAGTCCAGATCGCTTGGCGCTACCTTCCCACTGCCAAGTGCCAGACGCCTTCCAGACCCACTGTTTTCCAAACTCGACCTAGCGGAACACACCTTGCCGCCAGGCGCCTACGCAGTGCAAGGCTCTCTAACGCTGAGTCTATCGCCTGGCGGTTATCAGTAGGCCGCCAGGCGCCACACCAGAAGCATTATGCAACTGGTTTTGACACTCAATTTGGTTGACGCTACAATCCAGATTGCTCTAAGGAACATTGTGCATTTGCGTATCCGTACCAAATGATGATTTCCTACCAATTCCAACCTGATTTGGTTTCCCTATAACTCATCCTTAACATTCAAACCTTCCAAACTAGAGGTTCTCCTACACTTGTATAATTACCTCATGTCTCAATTCACTCATAACAGAGCCCCATCTCACTCATTTCTTTTACCCAATTACACTCTTCAATAACAATCCCATACCTATCCAAGGTCCACGTATCTTGTCATACCCAACTTCTCCCTCCAATTCCACTTAATTCAATGCACTAGAATCCATATTTCCAACTTATCTTTCAATTCTTCACAACTTAAATAAATCTCTAATAACAATATTTCCTACTATCAGATTATTAGTTTAACATAGTGTTCATTACCTATTAGACATTAATACATTCCAATAGCACTTCTCTAATTCATTACACCACATATAAGCATAATCCACTCCCTATCCTTCTATATTTCCTCCATCCAATCTACCTTTCTTCCCAATCGCCCACTCATAATTTCTCTCGCATCCACTGCACCAACCTTTTCAATCACCAAGACTCTTGCCCTCTCTCGCAGAAACCCACAGCACAACACCTAATATGTGTCTGTCACCCGTCATCGCCTGGCGGCATACTAAAACCAGGCCACACTACACGTATTTCTGCATTTCCCACGAACCCTACTTACTCTTCTTCTTTCCAGTTAATCACCACACACTCCTAAATCAGTAATAGAACAATTTCTTGATACTAACCCACTCCAAAACATGATATCAATTTAATTAAGGCATCCTTAACATCAATTTCCAAGAATTTAGAACCCTACCCTCATGTATATGAACCCTTACAGATTGTAATCCCAATCTGATTTGCAATCAGCTCAAGTGAAGCATTCACGTACAATTACACATTCCAATAGGATAATTATTCTAATGGAGCCTCAACACACGAAAAAGTTCAAGAAAACAACACAAAACATCACAAGCATAAAGAATCGCCTGGCGAAATGCAACCCATCTCCAAGCACTCCAACCAAAAACCCAGAACTGGTCAACATTGATGTGCTGCCTGGCGGCACATGCATGCCCGTTGGGCGGTTTCTGGGCAGATTCCCAAAAATTCGCGAAAACAACACAACTCAACATGGAAATTCATGCAATCCAATTCATATCAAAAACAGTACAGTATGCCGAAATTAAAAGCACAAAAAACAACTCTCTTTACCTCGACTCCTTTCTAAAATGCGAATTTGATGTGTCTTTAACCCCAAAACACTCTTGTTCTTTGCTTGCACTCCCAAAACTGGTTTTGCACTCCAATTCTCCTCTGCAATACGTGCGTATATGCCAAACTCGTTGCCCAACACTCACCCCACTGTTTCAGGTCTCTCTCCCCATAATTACTCTCTCTCTCTCAAAATTAATCCACTCTTAATTTCCCTTTAACACCCTAAAAGGAAAATTAAGAAAAAAATGTGTTTTTAATGGTTATTCAATACCCTTTACAACATATTTTTCAGCACTCTCGGCTGCCTTCTTGGCTACTAGGGTTTCTAAACCCTTTCATATTCATGCCACGGAAAATTTAGCAAAAAGAGAGCAATTTTGTTCGTAACAAGGTTTGAACTTATAACCCTTCAATCACAAAGCAAGTGCACAACTAATTTAACCAACTCATTTTCGTGATAGTTCCTCTAATTCTAAGATTATGTTATCACATCTCATATTCAAACATATAACATAAAAATGCATAAGTTAAATAACATATGTCGCAACCGAAATCGCAGCGAGACGACAAACTAAAAATAAAATTTGAAAAAGAGTTTTGGAGTCGCCACCATAATTATTATAGGAAACTATGGAAAACCATAAAAAAGAGCAAGGTCTGCGAAAAACCAAATTTTGGGTTCGGGAGTCGGATACGCGTGGGGAAGGTATTAGCACCCCACAACGCCCATCATAAGACGGTACCTTTAATTAAATGTGCAAAAATTATGTGGTTTTTTCAAAATATTTAATTTTCCCCAAAAATATTAATAAAGGAATGTACAAAAAAATAACAAAACTATTTTTTTGATTTTTTGGGCCCGATGAGGATTAATCCTCGCCCCTACGTATCTCCATGTGAATGGAGAATCAGGGTTACGTAGTTCTTTTTGAAAAAGCTATTTGGAGAAATATTTGAAAAATGATTTAATTTTTTTTCATAATTTTGAAAACTTTTTCATTCAAATTTTTAGTATTATTTTATTATTGGTGTCATGCGACGCGAGCGGTCGGACAAACACTTGAAATAAATTTTTTTTCTAATCTTTTATTTATTTTTAATCATTTATAAATTTGTAATATATTTTTTTTAAAATTATTTTAAAGTAGGTGTGGATGTCGTGACCAACAAGATAGATATAAAAAAGTAAACAAAGAAAACTATTTTTTTTATTTTTAGATCATCTATATATATATATATTTTGAAAAAAACAAAAGTTAAATTGGATGTCATGCGACGCGAGCAGCCGGGCATACACTAAAGAAAGGGGAAAACATATTTTTTACGATTAAAAAAATAATAAAAATTGAGAAAAACTAAATCAAAAGATGAAAGAATTGAGAGTGACGTACCTTAAAAAAAATCAATATCTCCTCACCTTTTCTCTTTTCCTTTTTCTTTCTTCCTTTCTAATATTTTTGTGTTTATTTTTCGAATAGAAATAAAAATGAGAGGTGTCTATGTGGGTGGTGAGTGATGAGAGAAAGAATTAGAAAAGTGTAAAGAATTTTTTTTTTTTGCTCCTGACAGAGTGCGTATTTATACTCGCACCTTGCAATATCAATACAATCTCATCCTTAATTGTAATGAACAATATAAGGAAGGAATTGGTTATGTTAGCAACACATTATGGGAATCAAATCGCAGCAAATCAGACACAAAATCAATCATCATCAATAACAAATCAGAGCACAAAATTAATCCTAATTAATAATATTGATTCTTACCATTTGAAGAGATATTTCTTCTAATTATATTATTAATTTCTCTATCAGGAACAAATGTAGAAAATATTTGAGTTATTGGGCTCATGAAAATTAATAACAAATTGGGCTCTTCCTCCTTTTTTCTTCTTTTTTTTCTCTCTCGTTTTTTCTCTTTTTTTTTCTTTTTTTTTCTAAAATTAAAGTTTGAAAATATTTAAAGAAAATTTTGTTTCACCTTATTTTTTACTTTTATTTTTATTTTTTGAAAATAAATTTATTCACCCGGACGAAATTGGGTGTTGATAGTTGTCCCTCTTTACTTAGATTTTATTAGATAATATGAAAGTTTGACTTTTTCATTTTATCGTAATAAAATATAAGTAAAGATAAAAAAACTAATTTCGTTCAGGTTTCAAAAGAAGATAAATTTGAAGACAAACTTGACCATACCAAGTAGAGGGTCTCGATTTGACACATTAATTCTTTTTGTTGTTTTTTTTATTTATTGAAAAAACCAAATTAGACCAATCCCGAGGAGAGGGTCTAGATCCAAAGGATTCGGCGACCATTACCATGTAGAGGGTTCCGATCCAAAATTTTTCTTTTTTTGACTTTTTGAAAAAAAAGTTGAGACCAATCCCAAGGAGAGGGTCGATATCGAAAGGAAAGAAATCAATGATCATTGCCTCCCAGAGGGTCTTGATGTAAAGAGATCGATGACCATTGCCTCGTAGAGGGCCTCGATGTGACATAAGAAAATCAATGACCATTGCTTTGCAGAGGGTCTTGATGTAAAGAGATCGATGACCATTGCCTCACAGAGGGCCTCGATGTGACATAAGAAATCAATGACCATTGCCTTGCAGAGGGTCTTGATGTAAAGAGATAGATGACCATTGCCTCACAGAGGGCCTCGATGTGACATAAGAAATCAATGACCATTGCCTCGCAGAGGGTCTTGATGTAAAGAGATCGATGACCATTGCCTCGCAGAGGGCCTCAATGTAAAGAAAGAAAATCAATAACCATTGCCTTGCAGAGGGTCTTGATGTAAACATAAGGAAATCAATGACCATTGCCTTGCAGAGGGTCCTGATGTAAAGAGATCGATGACCATTACCTCGCAGAGGGCCTCGATGTGACAAAGGAATCAATGACCATTGCCTTGTAGAGGGTCTTGATGTATAAAAGGAGAACCTGGATTTTGCTTTTGAATTGTCGACAAACACCAAGTGAATGCCTAACGTTTTTTAGACTTAAACAAACAAAAAAATCATTCCTGACTTTTTTCTTTTTTTGGAAATGATTTTCAATGATTTTGTAGAGTATGATGGATGATTTGATGATGCATGAAATGTTATGGTTTTCTTTCTGAAACTATTTGATATGCTTGCATGGATGCGTGAATGCATGAGTGGAATTTGCTCTCTTGTTTTTCATTTTTTCATTTTTCATAAATCTAAGAAATGTTGGAGGAGTTATGCATATGCACACGTTATGAATCATTGATGATGTATGACATGCTATGATTTTCTTTTTAAACCTAG
>Ga0209389_1001537_pt1 | contig 16422 bp, 10 predicted proteins | sample CowpearedBW_FD_187526 | JGI IMG/M metagenome (GOLD analysis project Ga0209389, IMG submission 187526) | Root nodule microbial communities of legume samples collected from California, USA - Cow pea red BW (SPAdes) (version 2) | ecosystem: Host-associated > Plants > Roots > Nodule | place: USA...
ATAAGGGAACATCATCTTCCTCCACAACTTCCCATAGATCTAGCCCCTCTAGATATGTTTGCATCCTTACCGCCCATAGATCATAGCTTTCACCATCAAAGAGTGGAATAGCGACGTGTGACATATTCCCTTTTTCTAATATAGTTTGTAAACTGTAAAGAAGCTGAATTGACATTCAATATTTCTTATAAGAATATGTTAAAATTATGTGTGATAATTGCAGGGAGAATAGAAGACTATTCCAGACGTAAGAATATTATCAATATTACTGGAAAAGATATTGTCAAGGTCTTGAAAGCACTCATCATCTCTGGTGAGAACAGGGATTCTAGACAAAATGTTATTAGTGGCCTTACTTTAGAACAGGTAATAACCACTAGCATTAGCATTACAATTTCCATTAATCTTATTTCTCATACATGAGCGCCCTTAGTTCTACAAGGAAACAAGGTGGGATTAGTCAAAATTTTAAGTGGATTGAAGAAATAAGAAAAAGAAAAATATATAACTTGAAAGTATTGGAGATTCCAAGTAGATGTAAAGTAAATTTGTAGTGTATATGAGATAATCCTCAACTTATAGTAAGTTGATTTTGTAAACATGAGTTAATCTTAAACCTCTCTCCTTTGTCCCAACTGAGGCTTGTTAGGTTTATCATAACTCCTGTTATGAAACTCCTATGGGATGCAATAAGTTGATAAAATATACATGCTTTTGAGTTTTTTTTTTCTATCAATGGATACATATGCACCCAATTTAATTTCTATCTTCATAATGTTCTTACCGCACTGAGATTAGCTACAAAAGTCTTTCTTTTTATTTAATGATTTAAGTTTCACGAACTATGGTGTAAAAGTTCATTTTGTTAACTAATTAAAAGTAATCCAAGACATACTTTCAATGTATAGTGAAAGTCAGAAAGTTGCTTATATGTGAATCTATAATCAGATGAGAGTATAAAAGTATTGTAATTAAATTCCTAATGAATTTAGTGTATTTTACTTTGACAGGTTAAAATTGAAGAGTTTAAGAAAAAGCATGTGTTGTTATTCATTTCTGAGCTTGAACATATTGACGAAGAGATTCAACTTCTGAAAACTATTTACGAGAAACTGAAGGAAAAACCGAGAGAAGTAGAAGGTTACAGGAAGGAGGATTTCAGAATTTTGTGGATCCCCATTGTTGATGAATGGAATGAGGATCGAAGGAAAACACTAGAAACTAAATTACAAAGAACAAAGTTTGGATGGTATGTGGTCAAACATTTTAATTTTGAAACAGGCACCAAGCTAATCAAAGAGGTGTTCAACTATAGGGGAAAGCCTGTGATACCATTGATAAGTCCAGAGGGTAAGGTGGAAAACATTGACACAAAACAAATTATATCGATATGGGGCATTGATGGATTTCCATTTAGAACCTCTGATCACACTCGACTCACTCAACAATGGAATTGGTTTTGGTCTGAAATGACCAAGCTTAACCCAAGAATTGGGGACTTGGTAAGTATAAATGCTTATATCATTGCACATATGTCCTATTTAATATATATGCACACAAACAAAATATGCGTAAAGAAAAGGTACATTCCTAAGAACATAGCTGTTATAGTGAGAATATGAGTTAAATACTAATAAATTTAATACATGTATAATATAATGTTGAAAAATCAGATTGAGGAGGATCGTTATCTCTTCATCTACGGGGGAACAGACACTATGTGGATACAAGAATTCACGAATGCCATAGAGAAATTGAAGAGAGATGTTGAGACAATAAGCTTGCAAATAGACATCACAGTAGACTCATACCAACTTGGAAGGGAAGACCCTAAGACTGTGCCACGCTTTTGGATTGCCATTGATAGCTTGCTTGCAAGTAGGAAGCAACAAATAATGAAGCGTGGAGATGAAGGGGTGCAAGACTTTGCAACAAGAGAGATAAAGAGGTTGCTCTTCCTAAAACAAGACCCTAAGGGATGGGTCATTCTTAGTAAGGGATACAATGTAAAGCTCCTTGGTCATGGTGAAGCCATGTCTCGCACCGTCAAGGACTTGAGCTTGTGGCATGTGAAGTTGCATGAAGAAGTGAGCTTTGATGTGGCTTTCAAAGAGTACTACGAGAGCATCAAGGACAAGACTAATCCTAAAAAATGTGAGCATAGTGAGATTTCAAACTACCCTTCTGATATATTGGCACATATACCTTGCCCTAATATGGAATGTGGACGTTCCATGGAAGTAACTTCTGTTAATTATAGGTGTTGTCATGGTCTTGATCCATAGACAATGTTACTCACTATGCTTGGTAACCCACCTTTTGGTTTAAATTTGTGTTGTGTGTTTATTGTTTAGGTTTTAGCTACTTGCTTGGCAAGTAGTAGACAATAATAATTTTCAGTTTGTATCTTTTTTAATGAGTTGGTTTTGAATGAAATAAATAATTTCATAGAAGTTTTATTTCACTAATAATACTATTTGGTCCAGAAAAAATAGATAAAAGTATATGTCAATCATTTTTCTTAATTTCCTTCAACTACTACAAAATTTACCCATTTCAACTTTAACTTTCAATTAGCCAATTGATAACTTGCTCATGTATAAAGTATTATGAGACCTTTCAGGTGGAGATAACTACTTTTATTTACACATTCTTCCTTGTGATATGCTAGATATAAAGTAATCACAATGCACTAAAAAAAATCAAATCTCAAACTCTAACCTTGTGATTGGATGAAGCATTTCAACCATGCTGAGAAATTGAAATGTATTGTATTTGAATTGTTTGCAATTAAATTTCCTTCATTTTCTAAATAACTTGTTTGGATAAAGAAATTAAAATACCTTACATTTTAATTTCTTGTTTGGATAAAAACAATTGAATTTCTTTTAAGATAAAATTTCATTTTAAAAATATTTATTTTAGGGTTAATTATGTTTTAAGTTCATAATAAATTTGGAAACGAGCTTAATGACCCAAATGGGCCAGGTCGACTCGACGATCCAGTCGGGCTGCTCTGACCCCACGATCCAGACGGGCCTGGCCGACCGAGAAACCCAGATGGGATGGTCCAGCCCGACGATTCAAACAAACCTAACCAGCCCAATGACTCATACAGGTCAGTCGTTGGTCCCAATTGTGTCATCTGGCCCGCTCGGCAAGGTCATTGGGTCGATTGAGCTCGTTTGGGTTGTTAGGCTGGCCTAGCCCGTCCAAATTGTTGGGCTGTTCGGGCCCATACGGGTAGTTAGGCTTTCTCGACACGTCTAGGTCGTGCAAGCTCTCCCGAGACCTCTAGGTTGTCCAACCCGCTCGACCCGTATGAGTCGTCGGGCCTGCCCGTCCCTTTTGGGTCATTGGGCCCATTCGATCCGTTTGGTCGTCGGGTCTGTCTAATCTGCCTTGGTCGCCAGGTCCGTCTTGGTTTTTGAGCCGACTCGCTTGTTTGGGTGGTTTGGCCTGTTTGGGTCGTCGGCTTGCCTGATCCATTTTTGTCATCCGTTTGTATTTTATTTGATATTTTTAAATAATTATCTTATTTAATTATATCATAAAATATCAAAAGATAATAACTATCAAATCTTTTTAAATATGGCAAAATCTTCTTAAATCATTTTAGATCTCCACAACAAACAAATATATCTCGAAGATATTAGATTATTTAGAAGATAATTGGAGGAGATTGCAAATGGCTGATTTGGAAAATTAAATCAAATATTAGTTGGTGATAATTTATAAGATATATTTAAGTAATTAATTTACTTAATTACATAATAAATTATCAACCAACTATATTTGTCAAATATTTTTAAAAATGACTATATCTCTTCAAATACTTTCAAATAATCAAAACCACTATAAAGATAAATGATACTTATGATTATTTTAAAGATATTTGAGAGATTTCGGCAATAGAAGAGATAAAGTCCAAGTCCAATCAAGTCCTATATGATGAGACCAAAGGGAAACAGAAAAGACAAGTTTGGAACTTCGGAGTTAGGAACCCTTTGGGGGCCTAATTTCTTTCTCTCTTTCCACCTTCTATCCTTTTATTTTTATTATATTTTGATTCCATGAAGTGCTAAGCTTTGAGGATTGGTTCCACTATAATTTTATTATGGATTATGATGTTAGCATGAAATAATTTCTTTGTTTTTTATTATTGTTGTGATTTTCATTCATCTATGACTTTTGTCTTTGAATCACGTAAAAAGTAGTGATTTTACATGCTAGTTAATTAGCGAAGTGTTTAATCTATATGCATGTTAATCATATGTGTTAAAGGGTTTTTAAATTTAATTAAGACTTTACTTTGACTTTATTTAGAAATTTTTATCTGATTAAATGAGTTTTTACCGATAGATGAGACTTTACTTCGGTTAAAGGTATTTAGTCTAACTAAAATTAGTCAAGACTTTACTTTGATTAGTTAAGCATATTATTTGGTGAGGAGATAGAAGAATAAATATGATTAGGCATAGACTGTACTTTAGTTGAATTTAGTGTGAATAATCTAAAAGTTTTCATTTTGAATTGAGAGTGTACTTTGGTTAAAATTGAGAACACCAATAAATTAATTGAGACTTTACATTGATTAATTTGCAAATCTACATCAATAATTAATTTGACAATAATCTTTAGATAATCGACGATGAATATATTATGAAAAAGTAGTGGAACCAATCTATTTTCTTTATCATTATTTTTTAAATCTTTTTATCTTTATCTTCTTCTATTATTTTTCCAATATTATTTTATTTGACTTACCCCTTTTGTATAGTTTTTATAAGAACCAATTTGCTAAGAATAAATTATGTGTTCGCTAGAAGATGACTTAAGGTTGACTTTATTCTTTTTATTTTCTTGACTATTATCTTAGCAATATTGAAGATGTTATAGTTTAATAATATTAATTGTATAGTTAAACACACTTTTTTTACTAGATCCTAAAAACATATAGAACTTTTTCAAAAACGATATATCTCATGCATAATGTTATTCATAGGTGCAACTGATGATGAAGCAGACACTTAAGATTTAAGGTCAAATCATTATCAAGAGGGAGGGGATGATGAGATTCCTCTAGCTAAGGGACCAACCACTAAACCCATGGCTAGGAGGATATAAGAAGACTAAGCCTCCTCTGAGCATGCCAAGCCCAAATTGAAGTCCATCTAGGCTAAGGAGGATGTGAAAACCTAGTCCAGGACTCTATATTTGTAAATATTAGATTAAGATTTAATTTTGGGCTTTGTATTATGGGCCCAGTAGAATAGGAGTCACTGAAACTACAAAAGCATCTTGCTACAACCATTCTCAAGCGCGCTGGAGAAAAGTGATGTTAGACGTTGTTGTGACGGGCGTTCTTGAACGTCGTGTTTCAAATGGCTTATGATACAACTTGGCATGGCTTATGAATGATATAGAGCATTGTATTATCAATGATACAATATAGAACCACAGAGATAGTTGAATCTTCTTTCAAGATTCAATTTTCAAAGTTGGAAGGCCTTATAAGTTAATTCATAATAGCCAAATGCTAACACTAGTCAATACCATTGTATAAAAGAAATTAAATTTATCAAGTTAATAAAAATGAATTTTGGGATTAAACATTGATCCAAATAGGAGCCAAAATCTGAAATAGAGCAATCAGGGTTGCAAAACCAAATAAAGTAAATGAAATGAGGAGGATTGCGAAAATCTTGCAGGGAGCATTTTGAGGAGGTAGTGTAAGGAACAATGTGTTGAAATTGAAGACGCAAGACATGCATTATGGGAGAGAGATGAAGATGTAAGTATAATAAGGTGTTTCTAGGTCAAGAAGGGAGGGGGATTGAATTGGCTTCTTTTAAAAAATTGTGTTCTTTTTGAAGTTAAACAAAACTTTAAGCAAAATGAAATTGACCATAAAATATAAGAATGCTCCAGTTCTGGAACATGCATTTTAACTAATTGAAATATCAAAACAGTAGATTAAAATCTTGACAAAGAATTTTACAGTAAATGTACCAAAACTCTCACATTACAAATTTGATGGATTTGATTATCAAGATAGTCAAACTAATTGCAAATGCACTAAATAACAAACTTGATATCCAAACACTCAAGAAATGTTATCAATGATCAATTAAACTTGATTTCTTTGTACAAACAACAAATTGAAAAACATGATCAATTGATTAAAATACTAGCAGTGAGTGTATAGAGAAATCAATTACCACCAAAATTCAAATATGAAGAGTTTATCAACGAAGTACAATTATAATTGATAGAAAATGCATCGTTATATCAATTGGTTATGCAAACACATAAGGATTTCAATAAAAGATTTCTTGAATTGATTTTCTCGAAGAATTTAAACTAAGAACAATTCAATGTAGAAAATGTAAACCAATTCACACAAAATTTTTATACTAGTTCCCTCCACTGGATCTGCATCTAGTTAGTCAACACAACCTTGCTTGACTTTCCACTATTTCAAAAGATTTACACAATCCTTACAAAATTCAACTTTCGACATTTATAAACTATACAAGAAGGCTCTTAAATCACACAAGAAGCAAACACAACACAAAATCTAGAATCACATCAATCACACCACAAATGCACAAGTAGGATCAAACCTCAATGGTGGCTTTCTCTAGCCAACCAAGAACCTTCTTCAATGCACACACCAAGAGCAAACTCAGCTCTAAGACCTCTAAGAATGATCACAAACAACGCCAGCACTAAGTTCTTCAGAGAGAATGATAGTTTTTTATTTTCTAAGTGATTTCTCTCGCAAAATGGAATCTCTCACAATCTCATAGAAAAATACAGGCTTTATAGCTTGTCAACTAACATATTAAAAAAAATTGAAAATACTTCTCATTCAGTTGATTTCACTTACTTTAAGTGAAGTTAGCAAATTGATTGTTATTTTAGCCAATCAAATATGTTGTTCACGAAACTATAACAATAAGTTATTTAACCTATTAAAAATCATTCTAATAGATTGAATAATTGCAAACAAACATAAAAATTCTATTCTGAAGTCAATAAGTCTTCAAGATTAACTTTGTCTTTAAGCTTCAAATTCTTGAATGTCAGCCAATGAAAACTTCACTTCAAGCTTGATCAAATCTTCAATCATTCATTAAATATTTGTTATTGATAAAATGTTCAATCATTCATCAAATGTATATGCCATAAATCCATTTTTTCTAACAATCTACCCCTAATTTGATAAACCCAACATCCATTGCTATGACCATTGCTATTAAGCTTGTGAATTTGAAATAACAATGACAAAACCAGCGTATACAAGATAACAAACATTATTTATAAACCAAGATTACTCCCCATATCACATAGCATGGTTTTTGTTTGATGTAGTTAAAGTTCAACAATACCAAAATCAGTTTTCGTTCAATATTGTTTACTTTGTCTCCCCCTTTGCATTCATCAAACAAAAATAGAATAGTTAAGAGAAATAAAAATTGCACCATGATGGGAAAAACATAATTGAGAGAATGATTAAAAATCTGATAAAAATAATAAGCTAAAACATGAAAACAATCAACTGAAAAACTTACAAAACACATAAACATGCATAAATATAACACAAGATGCAATGCATGATCCTAATAGTCAAGCCAACTAGTCATTCTTAGGGTAATCTCTGTAGTAGAATTCTGCAAACAGCTATGGACATTATGGATCTGGTCATCCTTGTCTTGGAAATGCATATTGCAAAAGTTGTGATGCTCATATTGTGCCATATTGAGTTCATGCAATTGACTCAGAGCCGTCCTTTCAAAAGGGGAATAAACAAGGCCTCTATCTTTAGGTGGGTTGTAGGGAACCAGGTCCATTCGTTCTTGAGCATTTGGTTCAACATCGTCTTGATTTGTGCCACTTTGTTAGCTTCTCCATCATGAGTTCCAATTGTTCCACCATCAACCTCCATTGTCCAACTATTGATCACCTTTGTGAAGCCCATTTTGTGCATATTGAGACATGAGATATGATTTTGTGCGCTAGTGAACTCTCCACATTAACACCAAAATACTCAATGAACTTAGAGATAAGCACAACATATGGAAATAAAAAATTAGTTAGCCTCTTTGCCTTCATCATGTGGTCACACAACATGAAAGTCTAATCCACTTGGATCTTATTTTGGATGTAATACATGTGCACCAAATTTCCCTTATTTAAGCTCGAGTGGTTGCTTCCATGGGGGACCATATTCTATGTGACTATCATAATGATGAGTCATTATTTTGTCCTATTTACTTACCTGTATGTACCCATTTTGATTGATGGTCAATGCTTAATTTTCTATCTTTAGTGCATTTTCATCTTTTGGGTCTCATTGGGCTTGCAATTCAGATTTTTACTAATTTGAATTTACTTGGTCTAATTTTAATTCTTAATTAATTTCAGGTTTTGTTGTGAAAGATTTTTGGGCTTGGAAATTTATTTTGTGAAGGGAAGAATCCCACGTTAGTGCCACATCAACTGTGCAACATCATCCTTTGTTTCCACATCAACATTTAGGCCCATAGTGGCAGTTTTGTAATTCTATTGACCAGAATGACATTTTTGTAATTTTACACTTGTGTGGTGATGTGACCACGAGTTTTGTAGGGTTTAAGTATTCAGAACCATCCATTCTCATTTTTTGTACTTAGTTTTTGTGTTTTTAGAGTGCTTTGAAGAACCATTCAAGGTAGCCACTCTATTTTGACGTTTTAGTTCCATTTGGACAGTACCCAAATTAGGGTTTCACATTCTGGTTTGATTATTTATGTTTCTAGTTCGATTTCTCATTTTATATGATGCATTTTCCTTCTAGTTTGTCTTTTAACTCGGATCCCATGGAGAACTAATTTTGAGTATTGATTCTTTGATGAAAATGTAATGAAATCTTGAGACTTTGTTCATGTTTTTTGTTGTTTATGTTGCTCTGCATCATTTAAATTGGTGATTTATTATTGAATATGAATTTTGGGCATGCTTAATGTTAGGGTTCTTGTTCTTGTTTGAAATAGACTTGAATTATGCTTAGTGTTTCTAGGTTGCTATTTCTGGGTGTTCTCACAAATGCTTAATCAGTGAGTTTTATTAAATGATGTTTGATTTGCTTAATTTCATAATGAAGTCGTGTTAATCTTAGTTTAGTGGTTTAATTTCGTTTTCATGCGAGTTATTTGGACAGAGTATTTAATTTGGTGATCTATGATAGATGGAATTACATTGGAATTAGAGAATCAATACCTTTTTATCACTGCTTTATTGAAATGTTGTTGTGTTTATTGGTCACTAGGAGACGACCTTGGGTTATACCATATTTAAATTGTTTAAATTGTTTAGCTAGCAACCTCTCCTCCATTTGAGACCAATACCACAAAAGTTCTTGATTTCTCCACTAGGTTTACAAGACAATTAGCATAGTATTGTACCATGTTCAATTCTTCAAAAACACCAATTTCACCTTTCCTTAATTGAATGCCTATTTTCTTCAACCAACAACATCCTTCCAAACTTTCTTTGAGATCTCCATCTCCACACCTTTCACACCAGATTTGAGAACATCATTGTTGAATTGAAGGCTGGTGAAAAACACTTTCACCAAGTCATGGTAAATTGGACCTGAGAGTTCCAAGAAAGTTTTTAGACATTGGTGCTTGAGTTGCTTCTGCAAGTTGTCAAAGTTTTCAGACCAGAACCAAGAGATATGCACACTCTTTGGAATGTTGACTTGCTTTCTGGTCCTGATGCAATAACTGCTGCAATATAATGTACATGGTCATGTGATGCAGTTTTGACCAAGCCAACTAACAATTATTGTTTCATGCACACATTAGCTCTTTCAATGAAATAAACACATTGAATTATAAGATAAACAAGCTAAAATCGTATTAAAACACATTTTTCCTATCAAAAATACCTAATTTAGTTCTTAGCTTAGTAAACAAATCAGCCAATTGATTTTGAGTTTTAACAAACTTAATTTCACATTCACCTCTTAACATATGGTCTCTTATAAAGTTATTCCTTCTTTCAATGTGCTTGGTTTTAGAATGTTGTATATGATTCTTAGTCAGGTTGATTGTACTAGTATTATCACAATAAAGACGTACCTTTACACACGTAAGTCCATAGTCCAAGAGTTAATGCTTCAACCACACAATTTATGCACAACAATATCCAACTACAATGTACTCTACCTCAATTATGGAGAGTGCTACACATGATTGTTTCTTGTTGTCACATGATATTAAGCTTAAGTCAAGTAGGTGGAATATTCCATTTTTTTGGCACAAATAGCTTGGGTGATTTGATACTTGAAGATTTGATGAAGGTATATGAAGCCACCATGTTTACATTAATGAAAATGTGGAGATTTGATGTTTCATGTGTTGATTAAGCCTTGTGTGTGGGCTATCTATCTGGATTATTCATGGGGAAAACAAGCTTGAAGAATTATATTCTTGTTGTAGATAATTTTGCATTAATTAGATATATAGGATCTTAGGTGTGTCTTTTAATCTGTTGAAATGTTTTTCAATAGGTTAAATGGTGTCTTTTAATCTGTTGCATGAGTTTTTAACAGATTAAAAGGTTTGTTGAAGTAGTCATAACTGGTATATATTCAATTTGTTAATTTATTTTCTAATCCACTGATTTCATTTAAGTTAAATGAAATAAAACGATTCATTTGAAAATCAACTTGTTGAATTTCGTAGCAATTTCACTATAAAAGTTGTATTTATCGAAAGAGACTGAAGAAGACCATTTTCGTAGCAATCTGTGGAACTCTCTGTCTTTCGTGATCATATAGTGTGCATCTGTTGAAAGATTGATCTTGGATCATTCTTGAAGCTTTTGCTTCGTGTTTGAAGCTTGGAGAAAGTGGTTTTGGTAGGCAAGGCTGTAAGACCTGTGAAATTTAATTAATTAATTAATATATGCGGGTAGTGGGAGTCTTTATGACATTAATTATTAATTAATCTGATATGGAAAAGTACTAGCTCAAATGGTTGAGAGTACTTGGTTGTGTCAGAGGACTTGGGTTCAAGTCCCATGTATGTCATTTATGTGTTATTTAATTGATTATTATTTTAATAATATGCTTGATCATGTTGAGTGATAAAATAATCTTAGAATTTTAAAAATTATCATGAAGCATGAATTGGTTGAATGATTGTGCATTAATTTGTCATTGGTATGGTTATGGGTTCAAACCTTGGTAAGAACCAAATTAAACTTTCTTTTTGCCAAAATTTTCTTTGGCATGAATGTAAAAGGGCATAGGAAGCCTAGCTGGCTAAGGAGTAGCCAAGAGGGGCTGAAAAACAGTCCATAATGATCCATTGAATTACAATTACCACCAACATTAAACCAATTTTCGTTTTGGGACATTAACCTACCATTAAAACATCATTAAAAGACCAATTGAGAGAAAGTAGAAGGGTTTTGAGTCTGAATATTGCAGGGTATTGTAAGGTGCACGAATTCAAAGTAAAGAAGTGATTAGTGAGTGGAATGGAGGAGCTGAACCGTAGGAGAGCTAAGAGAAACCATTAGTGATCAAGGAAGGAGCTCTAGCATTGTCTTTTAAGAAAGGAAACTAGGTTAGGGGAGTTGAGACTCGTTGTTTGGTGTTTTAAGTGATAATTGCATTATATATTATATGACTATGCGTGAAAACTCACTATCTTGTTAAATTTTCGAGTTTCTAGGATTTTTCAAGAAATCGCCTAGCGGACGATGAACTGCCGCCAGGCAACTCATCCTTGTATGCTTGTTTTTGCGTTCCTGAAGAGGAACTGCTTAGGGGCACCATCTTGACCGTCTGGCAACACATGTGGTGTCACCCAGTTCTGGGTTGTGGTTTGAACTGCTTGGCGGTGATGAACTACCGCTAGGTGACGCCAGCCAAATTGGTTCGATGATGATGTTTTTGGGTGTTCTGGGCTATTCTGATGGGAAAGAATGACTCAATATTTAATGATGAACTGGTGAAGTACCATAATTGATTGAATGATTGGGTGAATTGGAGTAATTAGGATGAAAAATTTTATGAGTATCTGTTAGGGTTTGAGAATAGGGGGTTTTGAGATTCAGGATCCAATTAATGGGAGAATGTTACAATTATTTCGTGAATTGGAAGCAGTGTAAAAGAATTATGAACCTAAACACATTGGAGTGGCTTATTAATTGAAAAATCGAGAGAAATTAGGAATGAGGACTCATGCAGGTGTGGAAGAAGTTCTTAAAATTCCAGAAATTGATGCACCGCCTGGCGGTGCATATCGTGCCGCCAGGCGATAGCTGCATAATAGTGAAGGGGAACCTGAGTTGGCAACGAGTGTGAAATTCAGTATATGGTTAGTTGTGATACGTAAAAGTAGAGTTGAAAAATGTTGGATATGGTATTAGGGAGAGTGATTGATGCATGGAGTGGAACTAGAAAGAATTATAATGATTAAGATGCGTTAAAAGAATTGAATATAAGGATAGTGCAATAGAGATCATTGAAAACTAGAATATCACTGAATGATGAGCCATAATTTGAGATAAGAGTTGGAATGTGAAAGGAAGTTACCTAAGACAAAGAGGTGTTACCATTCTAAGATAATGTATCATTAGCATGTACTTATAATTGGCCTGAGATGGATGTAATAGTGGGATAGGTGATAGGTTTCAGGTATATTTATGACTTTGGCCCAAATTAGAGAAAAATGGTAGTGGGGAATATAGATTCTATGGTGTAGTGAGATACTTGACTTAGGAAGTTAATAAATGCAAAGCTAAGGTGTATCTAGTGATTAAGTGAAAATGATGAAACTATGTTATATGGGTCACATAGCATGATGGAATTATCTATTTTAGAGACTAAGTATGGTGACCATGATTGGAAATGCGTGAAACAAGGGTCTGTAGTGCTTATCAAAAAACCAATACTGCACAAGTACTAGTGCAGCGCTTAGCGGTGGTAATTGACCTGCCAGGAGAAAGCTACCAAGTCAGAAGAGTCTTCTTATGTGTGGCGACGGCGGTGAGGTGTGTCCCGCCAAGCGATACATGCAAACAGTGGGTTCAGAGGTGCTTGGCGCCTGGCAGTACGTGTTCCCGGCCAGGCGGTTTGGAAGCCTGTTACGCCGGGCGATATTGGTGAGGCAAAAGTGCTTTGCTTGTTTTGGATGTGCGTGTCTACAAGGCTTTAGTGATACTTTGAAGGTCGGCTTACTGGTGTTCCCTGAGTTGTGGCTCAGAATGTATCCCTTGAGTTGTGGCTCAGGATAGGGGTTAAGCATGTGACATTCCTTAAGTTGTGGCTCGTAATGACATCTCTTGAGTTGTGGCTCGAGATGGCGGATGAACATGAGGAACTCTTGAGTTGTGGCTCGGGTTGGCGAGTGTTGCTAGTGTGAGTGTGTGTGTGTTGTGGTGCGTACAGATGGGTCCAGTTAGATTGCCCTCCTCAATATTGAGCTGACGAGTTTGGTAGCCTTAGGACGTTACGAATATTATTCGTATTGGGAACTCCACTTGGCATTACGGAGTGTGGTCCGTAGCATGATTTCCTGCACGTGCTCTACCAGTTGTGGCTAGGCATAGAGCCGAAGTGGGGCTAGTCTGGGAGAAAGTTTTTCAGAGTTTTTATTATGTTTTTGAATCAGTTGTAAACTTTTAAATTATCAGACTTGGATATTTTAATTGAGTTTATAATTATGGTTTTTGGAATAAATTCTTAAGTAATAAATTTTGATTTTCCGCATTTTTGGGAAATGATATTTCAATAAATGACAACTAATTATTATTTTTTTAATTTATTATTTAAATTCGTAATATCTGGTCAGGATGTTACAAAGGTTATGCTGCCACTGAGGTTTAGTCTTTCTCAAGCTTTTAGGTTATGCCTGGTGGTTTTCCAAGTTTGTAAGAGGTGTCTTGTTGTGCTGGTTTAATTCTTATGTGATTCAAGAGTCATTGTGTCCTTGCATATTTTGAAAATGTAATGTTGTAAACTTTGTAAATCTTTTGAAATAGTGTAAAGTCAGGCTCGGGTTGCCTTGACTAACTAGATGTAGCTTATGTTTTAGTGAACCAATATAAAAATCTTGTGCATTGTTATTCTCTCTAACCTTTCTCACTAGTATTGCATTTTAAAGTTCATAGAATTTTGAATTGAACCCTCTTTGTTAACATTCTTGTGTGATATAGCATAATCTGAAGCTTTGATCATGTTTGTATAACTCATAGGAATCAATCTGGTTTGATCTTTCATAATGTTCCTGGCTTAAATCACAAATTCAAATTTCTGCAATTTTCCCAGTTTTTTTAGTTTACTGTAGTTGATTCTATTAGTATTGTATCTAGGGATGTCAACGAGGCAGGTAGGGTACGAATAGTAGTTTCCCCGTACCTCGTGCTAAATATTCTTATTTTGATTCCATCATTTGACAACAAGCATACCATAAATGTCATTGTCTATATAGGGTTTGATGTATATGCCCAATTTCAAAGAAAGGAAAGAGAAGAATGTCAAAGGATGTACCTGGAAGAGGACAACGTACCAATATTTGAAGCTGGAAGAATGAAGATAGAAGACAAGACAAGATGTGCAACTTAAAAAAAAGTTCAAAATGTATTTTACTAATATATATATATATATATATATATATATATATATATATGAGGGTATTTTTGTGAATTAAAGTTTAGCGGGTACAGGTATCCACGGGTACGGATACTATGATACCCGTACCCGCCTCGTTAACATGTGGGTATCAAAAATACCCGTATTCGCAGGTAGTGGGTATCCATTTTTAATATTTGTTTCCTACCCGTTGCGGGTTTTATCCACGGATACTCTCGGGTACGAAGTGTTTTGACATCTCTAATTGTATCTGTTTAATGAAATCAATCGGTTATCTCTATTTTTTATCGACTGAAAGTGTCCAGTCTAGGAGTGTTTGCATTCATACTTAGTGGTTGAAAACTATTTTAGGCTTTTAAAAGTCAACATATTTTTTATCTAAGACAATTTAACCCTCCTTCTATGCATTTCAACCATTTCAATAATTACACATTTGTCCTTTTCCTATCTAATTTAAAATCAACAAAGTAAAAATCTAAAAATCCTCTTAAGTTTATTTCAGTTACCTGGATACCACAATCCAAAATTGATTGTCCCATTAAGATATTTGAGAATTCTCTTTGCTATCTTATAATGTGACTCCTTTGGATTGGATTAGAACCTTGCACACATACAAACACTGAATTTTATGTCTAGCCTACATGTAGTTAGGTAGAGCAAAGAACGTATTAACCCTTTCTATTTGTTTGCATCAATTGATTGTCTTGCTTCATTTGAATCCATGTAGCCATTGGTGGCTATTGGAGTGACAATTTCCTTTCAATTCTTCATTTCAAACTTTGTCAATGGGTCAAAACAATATTTTGTCTAGTTTAAAAGTATTCCTTGCTAAAGTTCTTTAACTTGCAGACCTAAGAAGTATGCCAACTCACCCATCATGGACATCTCAAATTCACCTTACATAGTTGAATCAAATTCTTCAAACAAAGTTTTTATTTGAACCAAAGATTATGTTATCAACATATACTTGAACAAGAATAAAAAATGTCTTACATGTTTTCTAATGAAAAGTGTTTTATTAGCAACACCTCTAACATACCCTTTTTTATAATAGAAAGTATGCTTAGCCTTTCATACCACTAACGTGTTGCTTGTTTTAAACCATATAAACCTTTTTCAATTTAAAAATACAATCAAGTAAAAGATGATCTTCAAAATTAGGTGACTATGATACAAATACCTCTTTATTCAAGAAACCATTTAAGAATGTGCTTTTAACATCAATTTGGAATAATTTAACGCTACACATGAAAACACATGCTTATAACAATCTTACAACTTTTAACCTAGCAAAAGGTTCATATGTTTCATAAAAATCAACTCCTTCCTCTTGAATATAACATTTTACAACTAGCCTAGCCTTGTTCCTAACAATGTTACAATCTTCATCTCTTGCAACTATTGTATGAACAAAGGTCATGCTATTAAGAACTGCTATGCTAGAAAGAATGATGTTCCTGAAGGGGTTATGAAATGGATCCCAAAAGGATCTAGAAAGAATTAACCATGTTGGACCCAACCTATCAAAGGGTACCATGTTATACCACTACTAGAAAAATGCAATTTAGCCACCGAAATAATTTAGTCGCAAATTGTGATTGAAATAGCCACTGATTCATAGTAGTCGCAAATAGTCACCAATTTAGCGACCAAATAAATGTACAATAATATTCATTATTATAGGACTGAAATAGCCATCGAAAACTTTTAGTCTCTAAATATTATGTTTTAGCCATCAATTTAGTGACTAAAACAAATCTTATTTT
>Ga0209389_1001539_pt1 | contig 16412 bp, 8 predicted proteins | sample CowpearedBW_FD_187526 | JGI IMG/M metagenome (GOLD analysis project Ga0209389, IMG submission 187526) | Root nodule microbial communities of legume samples collected from California, USA - Cow pea red BW (SPAdes) (version 2) | ecosystem: Host-associated > Plants > Roots > Nodule | place: USA...
CCATCCCATCTGTCAGGTTTATTATCTTTGCTCCTGTACTTATTTTCAATTTTTAATTCCAAGCCACGTTTTACAGTTATATTTGTCTGCTTTATTTTTATTCTCTAACTAATATTGTTTTCCATATACTTTCTGCATTGTCTGTTGAGTTGTCATTGCAACCTTTCAATAGATTTCTTTAGTTTTTATTCTATATACTTATATCCTATAAGTTTTTTGTTCATGTCATAACCTTCCATGTATTTTAACAGCTTTTTTTTATATAACATAACTAAATTGTATTATTTTTTAACAAAAACATTTAATGATAAAATTTGAATTACGTTTTCCTCTTAATTTCACTGTACAAAAGGGTGGAACACAGATTTGGTACACCGAGACATTTTGTTTAATTGAAATTCAATTATTCACAACAAGCTTCAGTTTGACGTGTCTTTTGGCATCTCACCTCTAGACGCTTCAAGTCCTTGGTACATTAAGGGTTTTTTCCTTTTGCAAGAAAGCCTTGGCATATTTCTAAGAACATGAAGCATCATAAATGCTTTATATTAAATGAACAAGACAGACTAATCCCATCTATGCATGCAAGCCACACACCTGAACCAGTGACGGATTGAAAAGAACATCTGGAATCTTAAATCTGTCAGCTCCAATTTCAATTGTCCTGCAGGATAAATAAACACATCATAAACAACAATAGACAAAAAGTTACACTAAAAACCAGAAGCAGCAATTAGGCTATGAAGTACAAAAAGTAGCATATTAAATGAAATAAGATATTTTGAAGATAAAACAACATTCATTCTATCCTCATGTTTCAACGAACAAGAATAACACCGACTTACTGGCCATCAGGAAGCTCATACGAGGTCATTGGGATGTTTGAATATGCACTCTCTGTCAAATAAAGGAAAAATATAGTTTTAATATACAGGACTACTGAACTGGTACAGCAAATTTATTACTAAACCAGATGATGGAAAGAACGTCATATCATATGTGGCCTAATTGAAAGGTCATAGATCAAGTTGCACAAATTACATCACAAGAGGCGTCACATACCAAGTTATCTAAGAGGTGTACACAGAGAAAGGAGGACAAAGTAATAAAAGAATGCCACAATAAAGACTAAGAACCTTTTCCACATACCATCAAAGAACAAAATAAAACACAGGAACAACATTATTCAAACAAGAGCATGGTTCCAGTAATGTTCAAAACATTATACAAGGTGCCGACATGAGGTAAACAAACCATCGTAAGGAGTATCTGGAGCACGGCACACACATTCCTTGACATCACTAGCAATCACCCTCTGCCATGAGGGAACAGACATCAGTAAAGGAAATTCAGAAAGTTATGAGATATTACATTGTCATTCACAGACCTGTGAATAGAGTTTGTAGCTTTCAGTTGTATTTGGAAAATCAAGATCTACCGTCTGCAAAGTTCAGAACAAAAAAATAATGAGAAATAATAATCATTTATGCATACTATAGTAGTTGAGATCATATACAAAGGTACATGCAAAAAACTAATTTTGGTGCTAATAAAGTAAAACAACAGGCAATTTTGCTCACCATCATTTGTCCCCAAAATTCTACAAGTTCTTTTAAATATTAAATGAAATAACAACAGATGCAAGGTTATAATGTAATTCAAATTCTCAAATTTAGGAAAAAGTATATTTTATTTCTCATACTGAATAATTAGGTCATTGGACCTATATGTACACAAGCCTGAGGCTATTATGGAAATATCAATAAGCTAATTCTAAGGAGACAAATCCCAATAATTATGGGATTTATTCTAGAAACACAATCCTAGCATTAATAACAAATAATCAGCAGTAATACAGAATAAAATTGAACATTTCCTAAAATAAATTAATCAACAGTTCTGACAGAAATAAAAAAAGTAAAGTAAGAAAACTACAACTCACTCTTTCTTCTTTGTTCTGATCCTTAATTATATACCTAAAAAACTAACATTCCCTCCTTTATACACTTGAGAAAAATAGATAAAAGAATAGAAAATGAATTTGAGAGGATGTTTCCCTCTCTTATGTTGTTGTATTCATAATTCAATGATTTAGTTAATTGAATTAAAGAAATGAGACTTAAGGGACAGACAAAAACAAAAAGAATAGATTTGAAGTTTAGAGAAGGAGAAAGGGAAACTCGATCAATTCCTCGAGAAGCTACTTTAGATCCATTGGCTAGAGTTATAAATGAGGTGTTTTAGGAAAGGAGATAGAAGAGAACAAAGAGATATTACCAGAAATATAATCAAATGAACCTAAATCAATTATCAATGGATTTTGACTCTCCACAAATTGTGAAATGCAAGTTGTTGACAAACTAGGAGTTGTAGATTATTGTGCCAGGATATTGGATTTCAACCTCAAATATTCTCGATACTCTTCATTAGAGAACTTTGGCTTATAAACTTCAGATTACAAAATAGAGGCTATCTTGTCAACAAAGTCATGCAAAGAGTAACAATTCTCTTGGGTGTGGCCCATTCTTTTACAATGGGTACATTGAGGACGCCCTCTACTACTACGTCCTCCTCCAGGGCCACGACCTCCATTTCCACAAGTAGAAATCAAGGAAAAAGACTCAACAGATCCTTGAATATTTCTACTCTTAAGAGTTGGAACATGAAGAAGTCAAGTTGTCAAGTTTTCCACAAAAGGAACTTCTTGACCAATTAAAATTTGATCTCTAACATGATCAAAATTTGGATTCATTTCACGGAAAATTATTACACCATGTAAACCTTATCGGACTTCTTTCTTATCTCTTCCCATTAGTCAACTTCCAAGAACATCTTCAATTCCTCAACTGTTATTTGAGTTCAGCAATAAAAGACACTATGTCATTATCATATTGCTTTAGAGAAGCCAATGATTTTGAGTATTGTTTGAAAAAACATTTTGGGCCCTTTTACACAAGGTGTTACAAGTTTTGAAAGACCTAGGGGAGCTCAAAATATTTGGATGCACAACCACCACGGTTGGATCACGCTCCTTGAGGTGCACCGGACCCAAGAGTTGGTATAGACGAGCAGGGTGAGATCGACTCACTCTAATACCAACTTGAGAAAAATAGAAAATGAATGAGTATGATTTTCTCTCTCTTAGGTTCTCATATTTATAATAACTTTGAAATACCATATACAATGTGTGAAAGGAAAGAGAAGAGAATACGAAAAGAAATATCTAGGAACCAGGTACAGAAACTTTTCAATAAATTCTATTTAAGACAAATTAGTTTAACATATACCTTAAGTTTAAAACTAATTGGCTGACTTGAACAAACATTTGGTACAATGTCCAAATTCTAGTAGATTAAACAAGAGGCAAATTATTTGGTTCAGGTCACTGCCAGTAGTATACTGGCACTTACAAATTTTAAGATTATATCCATAACTGAAAACAGTTCAAGAATACTCAATTGAAAGAGACAATAAAAACCATATTGCAACCATCCAGAAGTCCTTGAGGAACAAACAGTACCGAAAATACCCAAGGAATGGAACTAGTCCTGCTTAAGTTCAAATTTTAAAGAGAACAAAATGAAAAAAAATCTGGATGCCTCACACTTTAATGATTGCAAGCAAGTTTAATAAAGAAAATGTTACTCTTAAGTCATTAGGATGAAAACACATTATACCTGAAACTCTCCGGGGCGTATTTCCTTTCTCCTAAAGGAATAACGCGGTTTCATCTGTGACAAAAAAAAAGGGAAATCTCAGGCAGATGAAGTCAGAACATCTTTATTTTATATGATCACTGACAAATATAATAAGTAATGTTTGTCACCCACCGTAATACCCTTGCTTTCCAAGCTTTTCATCAAGCAATCTGTAAGAAATTCTCCTCCAATTGGAGAAGTTGCCACAGCCTTATGTTGTAAACAAAATAGAGATATGAGCAGACAAAAAGACCCAAGTATTAGCCAAATCTCAAATATCAATGCTGAGTATAATGAAACCTAATTTGACATGTGTGTATGTCGCAGAAACATAACATAATGGCAGATATCATGCAAAAGAGACATGAAAAAATATTAGTTTGTAAAATGCCTATGCAAGCAATAGCACCTCACCTATCCATAGTCCTTCTCTCTTACAATTTTGATAGTAGTTGTAGTTCCATAAAACACAATCTAATGACTGAGTAACAATATAGAGACTATGGCCAATATATAAGAGCACCAGTTTATTCTTCAAGATTTCCTTTCATACATTTGATGTATATATTTCGCATTGTTAATCAAATAATCACATCATTCCAAAATTATCTATAAACCATGTAGTGTTAGGAGATCCTTTTCAAGTACCCACTTCATCCTTCAAGCCTTAAAACCTTTCTATAGAGTGGTGCATACGGTAAATTGGATCAATGCAGGTTCTTATAACAAAATCAAAGTCAAATTTAATAAATTGGATAAGAAAACTAAATATCGAAATTCCAATGTCAATTTTATTGGATTCAGTAATAAGGAATACCTTCTGAAGAACATAACCATCGTGTACTGGTGCAATTGTAGTTGACCCTCCACCACTGAAAACAATGGAATAATGAAGAAAATGTTATGTTTCTAGCATGTCAGTGTAACATATTAGAATAGTAAATATAGAATAAATATTGAACTTTAAAAGTTGCACTCTTTTTCCCTCCCCTTTTCAATTTTCTCAATTGAATACGCTTCAAAGTTTTTTCATACCCATTCCAATATTTTGAATGAAATATTGGCAAAGTTTTATTGCTTGTTACCAAACCCAAATGATTACTTTAAAATGGTTGAGCAGGAAAACAAAAATCTTTAGGCATGTTAACACATACATAACAGAGAAGCTTTTGGATTGTTATTTCTCAACTTCATGTAGCAGATTATTTATTTAACAATGCTTTAGAATAAGTAAAACCCTGTTGGTATTTATTTCACACAGTTAACTGCAATAATTGAAAACTTTCTATTCCAGAACTGAAATAAAAAAGTATAATTTCTTATGTGTCATTGTCAATTCTTTTTGATTCAATGATTTCATGCACGTGAAAATATCATTATCTTGCTACAAAAGCAAAATATCATGCTCTCTGAAGCTTTGTATGACTACTACTTCCAGCAAGTATAAGGGAACACAGGCTGAAGAGGAATTTTAACAGTAAACGGTTGTAACAAACCAGACTAAGACTGATTGCATGGCATTGAGTGTCTAAAGTCCATTATTTGTTCTCTAATTCCAAATTGCTACTTTATTTCTTACTATACATGGTAAAAGCAAGCAATGTAAGGTCTAGTTAAACAAGACAAGGACAAATATAACTTAGGCCTTCTAAATATAATATTTTGAAATGCAAGCAATTATTAAACCGAAATGAAGGAAAACACCATTGTTCACAATTATTAAACCTCATGATCTCTTACCCATCAACAACCAATGATGTAGCACGCCCTGAAGCAAAGGAAGTCAGAACCTGTATGTGAACACCAGGAATAAACTTTCAGTACCTTTTCATTCTCACTCCATAACAAATATTATTTCATGAAGTATAGGTCAAAGCACTAACAGCATTCTTCGCCAAAAACAATGCAGGCGCTTTGTACTTCTCAAACATAAGCTCTGCTGTCCTGCGACAATAAAAAACCAAATTACTAGTACTGACAAATTAAGATGAGCTCATAATTTCTAGACAGTAAATTATAATCAGAATACCTTTCTCTCTGCTGTTGAGAGTTTGAAGAAGGTTCTGCCAGGAGCATAGGATGCTCTTTAGGATCAATCAATAGGCACTCCCTACAAAAAACAGAAAACATGCCCGATCAATAGGCATTCTCTACCAAAAAGAAAGAATGTGCAGCCAGAGACAAATAAAATAATTCCTAAGGTATATGAAATATGTAATAATTGTCAAAACCAGACTATAAAAAAAACTAACAAAAAGAATATAATATCTTAATGTTGCATGGTGCATGAATTGTCCCGTACTTAGCTTATTATGCTCTTACGTAGAAAGAGTTGCACCCTAACTATACTATATTGGCACAGTGATAAGCACTTGATCCAACAAGTGGTATTAAAGTTAAGGTCAGGAGTTAAATTCCTAGAGGGACCATTTCCGAGAGAGAGATTATTGCACTAATTATAGTAGCGACTATGTAAGCTAAGTCACAATAAAAGAGTTTGATTCGTAGTGAGGCAATTATTGGAGGGAATTGTTGCAAGGTGCATCAATTGTCTCATGACAGAGGTTAAATGGGTCAAGTCACAATCAAATGGTACTTAAACTACTATGCTCTTAAGTAGAAAGGATTGTGTCCTAATATTAGATATAGTTTTTCTGTATAATGGTATGTGCTTGATCGAAAACTTGGTAACAAAAGCACTTTTTCTATATCTATCATTCACCATATAGCTATTTGATAGAATTTTCTCTTTTAGTTTGAATGTGACCTTTAAATTATATACATGTTAACTTCACTCAGTTTGATTCATATGCACTTCTCCCCTTCAATTTCCCCCATTATTTTCTAAGACAAATCCAAAATACCTAAGGTGTCACTTGTGGTATGATTTGATCCCCAAGTTTAACCTCCCAACTTCACTCTTGCTAACTATCCCTGTATTCATCCAGTGTTGCCAATCCTTACATGAAAGAGAAGGGCTGAGTGAGGCCTTGTACACCTAATAAAAAGTAAAAATATGATAAATATTTATGGTACGGACCATCAATATTTGGAAAAGAATCTTCATTGCTATCAAACATTTATTAGCCACCATTAACACCGGACCCTCTCATGTATTTATGTGCTTTAGATATAGGTAACAGATAAACTATTCTTTGGACCAATGCTTTTAAGAGGAATCATCAAATAATCAAAAACAGGAATCACATGAACTTTATCAAATTCCAACTATATCTGCCATAAAGTAATCTAACGAAGAAAGGAAAACAACAGTCCTACAATAGATAGTTCAGAAAACCAGTATTGACCTGAAGGCATGATCCCATATGCTATCAACAATATCCCAGTCAGCTACAATTCCATCCTTAAATGGAGACAGCACCTGCCAACATAAAAATATAAAATAACTACAACTATTCATTATTCAAAATAAATTACCAATCCTAATCCAATCAAGAAGAAAGCCAAAAGGGTTACCTCCATATGATCTCTACGGTACCCCAACGACTGTGATCCTACAAACAATTTCCTCTTTCCCTTAGCCTTGTCGGAATCAGCATTTCTAAGATTATTCTTTGATTCCCCAACTGAGGCAGAGTTCTTCTCAGCATCATCATCTGCTTCATCAACATCCATTTGATCAATTGCTCCAACAACCTAAGTTCACACACACCAAAGACAACCACCAATTCATTATCAACAAGCAAACTACCCATATCAACTATACTTTATAAATACACCCAACTACACTATCAAGCAGTAGTAGCCGACCACCACACAAAAATGTCAGTGTCCACATTATTATAAACTCAAAGCATAACAAAAATACTCTATCAACAAAACAAAACAAAATGGAAGCAACTTCGTCCTACCAACAGAAACAAATCCCAAATTTCAGAGAAGTATAAAGAGGAGAAAAAACACTTACAGACGGAAACACGGCCTTGGGAGCATCTTCACCGGCATAACCAGCTTTACACGTGTGTGAACCCAAGTCAATTACAATAGCTGATACTTCATCTGTTGAATCAACCAAACAAAAAAAAATGGAGTTCACAACTCAGAAGAAGAAGGAAGACGATAATAAGGAGAATAGGTTTGGATACTCACCACCGCCATACATGGCTGTGACTGTGCTACGAACTCGACAGGTGAATTAGGGTTTTAGAATTTAAGGTTTAGTAATTTTCTCTCTCTCAGATTCCAGTCAGATTCCAGTAGAGAGAGGGAAGCTGCGGCGAAATGGGACGCCACCACGAGAATGTCCGGCGAGGTCGTCGGAGGAGGAAAGTAGAAGTGAGAAGCGCGCGCGATTTGAAGAAATAAAAATTAGGGTATGGTAAGGGCTATGATAATTGGATAAACCCACACAAACAATTCACAGTGAGTTTTCACCCTTGTGTCCACTTTGGAGCCTTCGGCATTTTATTTTTTTTTAGTATTAGTAAAAAATGTAATGTGACAAAATAATCCTATTTTATAATAGGCAAGAACAACAATTTATCATTTATCTATGGATTTTATATTTGACTTAAATTTATGTATTTAAAATATTATCTTATAATAATTTTGATTTAATTTTTTTTTCTTTTATAACATAATGCACAAAAATGACAAAAATAAAATTCTCAATAAATATATATATATAATTAAAAATACACTTAATGAAATTCATAAATATGATTTTTTTTTATTAATATTTATTGTATGATTAAAATTATTACTTTTTAATAAAATTCTATATGAATAAAACATATAGATAAATAATATATATTTATTATATTATTAAAATTATTACTTTCTAATAAAATTGTATACAAATAAAATATACAGATAAATAATATGGAATGTTTAATGTATTAATCAACATTGTTATTATAATAGATTATTATTATTAGTTAATGCTTTAAAACAAGTTTGGGATTCTCGATACTAAATTTATGAACAAAGTCACTAATTTTTTTCTCAATCATTTAATTATGTTTAATATTCTAAATTTACTGTTTTTCTTTCTAATAATAATGTAAAGTTGTTTATTTTATATTATTGGTACTTAATATTTGAACTTTAATATTTTGTACCAAATTTTAATAATCAAACAGCTATATTTTATTCAAATTATTGTATAATTAAAATTATGAGACAAATAAAGCAAAAAATATTATGTTATAAAAAAGTATATTTCATCAAAAAATTATTCAATAACTATATCTTATTTGAAACAAAGTTACTATTTTTAATAAAATTATATATGAAAACAACACAGATAAAATATATAAAAAAAATCTTTATTTAATTAATTAGTAAAATGAACAATTGTCTTAAAATGACATTAATAAATTTTCAATGTATACGGTAGTATTTTAATTTTAATGAACTAATTTATACAATTTATACAATACTATTTTAAAATAGATATTTTATGACATTAGAAAGTAAAATTTAAATATAATTTATCAAACAATATATACTACATACACCACAAAAGTTTCAAATTTTTTTAAATTTAATTTAGCATAAACTTTACCAAAAAATTATTCTGTGAAAAAGTCAAAATAACTTTTATGTGATTAATATATTTTAATTACTAATAAAATATTCAAATCAGCTCTAATTTATTTAGAGTTAGTGCTTAAAAATAATTTTAAACATATTATATATATATATATATATTAATAAAATTATATAATAAATATATTACAATTTTCTCAAAAGGAAAATTACACTGGGTGAATATTTTACTTTTATTTACATTAAGGTTTTAATTTATATAATAAAATTAAGTAAATACTCTTAAAGAAAACATAAAAAAGACTTACATTAATTGAAAGAAATATATTTTAAACAACATGTTTTTATTAAAAAAAAAAATACATTAAATATGTAGATGAACTTTTTACATGATAGAGTTTAATATTTAGTAAAAAGAAAAACTTGTGTACCATAAGTTATAATTTTAATTATAAATTTAAGAAAAATTTATGAAAAAAGATTTAGATAGTTTAACATTTAATTATAAATGCATATTTTTATATAAATTAAAATTTAAGATTTAATTAAGATTTGTATCATTAAAACTATTTTTTAATTAAAAACATTATTATCAATATTCCATTTATAATATGCATTAATAATTTGAATATCAAAATTCATTCCTTTTATATAAATTAAAACTTAAAAGGTTTTACAATATTCCATTTATAGTTTTTTCATTCCTTTTATAGAAATTTTTCATTTAATATATGAATCGTTATATTTTCAATTTTATCTGCAAACAATACATGTAGGTGTGACACAAATTCTATAGGAAAATATTTTTAATTAAACAACATCAAAGTATTAAATACGATTAAATTATACTTCCACAATATTATCTTTCAACAAATAAATATATTTATATCAAACTTCGTTATTATGAATAAGTATTTATAATCAATTAAACAGTATGATGGACAAACTTTTAAATAGATGCTTTAATTCGGTAATACTTCATTATAATAAATGGACTATGTTGTTTTAAAATTGATATCTACTTTATTATGTCTATAATTCATTTAATTATAATCTAAGTTTTTTTTCCTTTTCTTTTCATAAAGAATTAGAAAGATAATCATTAAAGTTATTCAATTATTATAATTATTTATATACCTAAACCTAAACCTAAACATTTCACATAATGTATACACAATTCATAATTAGATATTAATATGTTTTATTATTATATGTTTATTAATGATACTAATATGCAATTTAATCTTTAGCTAAACACAATTGAATTGATTTATTTTATTAATCAACAGATTAAAAGTTAAGTAATCATGTAAAAACCTAATACAATTAATAAGTCGTATGTGACGAATATGATTTTATTAAGAATGAATAAGTTATACATAACAAAGACCAACTCAGCAAAATATTAATATAAATTAAGTGGTGTATTTTTTTATAAAAAAATGAAGTCGTATATGACTTGGACAACTTGGGAAAGAAATTAGTATTCTTTGTTAACGACTTCTTGAGTATAAAATTTTTGGTTGGTATATATACGACTCTCATTGGAAAGAAATGTAATTGAATTCATATCCATGGCGTACAATATTTTCAAATACTTGTTTCACCTATTTCTCATACAAGTTGTTTGTATTTTTTTAGTTTACCTCAATTAAAAATGACAATTTTAGTTTTATTAAAACTCATGTCTAATTATTTTTATACCTAATAGGTTGTATTAAAACAATATAACATAAATAATCGAAGACATATTATTAAAAATCTAAAGAGACTACAAACAAAATTGATATTACCGATAGTCAAAATTTGTCAGTAAATCAAAATTATCGACGACCAAAATTTATCGATAAATCATCATCAGTAAATTTTTACCGATAGAACAAGAAATTTGTCACTAATACTGACAAAAAATTTTGTAAGTAAATTCGTCGGTAATTACAGATTAAAAAAATTGTCGATAAATACTTTGATGTGGTTCATTTTCTTCCTCCTCCCTCCATCTTCTTTTTCCTTTTATTTTTTTCATCTTTTCTTATTCCAATACTTCATCATTTCCACCTTTTTCGTCGCCACTAGTTGCTGCCTCTGCCACCACTATTTTCGTTCGTCATCGTCGACTCCTCCTTCACTTCCTTTTCCTTCTTCTCCATTTCTTTCTCTCACTTTTTATTTTTTCTTCTTTCTTTTATTTATGCTTCTTCACTGCCACTACACCACCATCGCGTTGTCGTCGCGCCACCAATACGCCTTCACCACATTGTTATCGTGCCTCTGACATCTCTTCCTTTCTCCGCCTCCCTCTCTTTCTCTTGCTTCTCTTCTTTCTTCTTTTTTTTCTCCTTCTTCTCTTATTTTTTCCACCTCCAACTTAACTTATTATATTTATCTCGTCATATTTGGACAATAATTTTGCCGCTCTTTTTACCGATGGATTTACTCATGAAAAAATTTGTCGATGATATTAATTGTAAATTACCAAAGAATTTATCAATGATAAAATATGTAATTATCACAAATTTTTTCAGTCGATAAATTATAATAAATCCATATTTGGGTGGGAATTTGACCACATTTTTTACCAACAAATTTTACTGACAAAAATAAATTCGTCGGTAATTAAAATTTTAAAATTAATCAATAAAATTTGTTAGTAAATTTGATTTACCAATAAATTTATTTCAATCAATAAAATTTCATCGATAATACCAAACATTTTTGTAGTCAAATAAGGAAAAAAAACATTATTAGAGAAAAAGAACAAAATATTATTAGGGAAAATGATAAAATATATTATAAATTGTGATATTAATTTTAAAGTTCTACAATAAGTTGAGGAGTGGTGATTTGACTACTATCTAAATGGACACTTTCTTCTATTATGACCTTCACTTGTGTTTAGTTCTTCTTTTACTGTTAGAGCGGATGATGGTAGGGATGGTTTGCGAACAAAGAATGGAAAGAAAACTACACAGATTACGGTGACGCTTCTGATTATCGGCGTCGTCTGGACAATTTCGACCGAATGGAGGAGTTGCGGCCATGCATGGTTTGTTTGTGGGGTTGGTTTGCATTGGACATGAAGAAGAAGGTGCCATTTGCATTGGTGATTAGGTCAACAACAACCGCGTTGCTGATAAAGGCTTTGGCACGATGGAGGCGTTAGATGACCGCGATGGAGGTTGTGAACGATGATTGGAGATTATAAGAGATAGAATCACAATCTCACAAGAAGGAGGGCAAGGGCAGCACCGCCACGGTAGACCCTGGTCGTCGCTATTGTTGTTGGCTATGTCTTGAGTTGGTCGGTGGTGGAAGATGTATTATTAGATGGTCTTAGAGGCAAAGCTCTTGTGATGGAAGAAGAAATGAGCAAAAAGGTGATTCATAATACTCATTTCTCGTCGGTGTTATTGGTGGCGTCTCTCGCCAATCATGGGAGTTGCAACGACATGAGTCATCAGCCTTGGGAGTATAAAGCAAACACGTGTGTGAGGGAGAATAAAGTAATTTTGGGAAGGGTTTTTTGATTTGAAGAATAAAATGGGTTGGGCTTAGCCCACCACCATTCTCTGCATCCCCTATATAGTATTTGCACTAATTACATAACATTCACACCCATGTTTTACTTCCCTACAATCGTTTATTTATTTTGTATAATTTATGGGTTGTTAATGCATGCAACCCCATGTTTATTATGTGATATGATATGATTTACAGATGAATACATATACACACAACATGTTCAGTGAAATTACTAACAACACAAGAATTTTGAAAGAAGAAAAAACTTATGTGGATGAAGAACGCTCGAGCATGTGATTGACATTGAAACAATTGCAGTGCATGAAGAGGAAATGAAGGAACTCACGCCACTTGGAGATGAACGATCCAAGATGAGTGGAGGTATGAGTCGCCACTTTAACAGTAACAAGATAAGACTCGTGAAGGAAGAACACCTAGTGTAACATCCATTTCCGGGTCTTACACTTAGCCACTAGAAAATCTCAACAAATATTCATTTCAATTCTCATCAAAATCTGCTTCATGTACAAGTATTACTCTATATTTATAGGAAAAAAGTCTTATTATAGTTACCTTTCTAATTATGATTAAGAAAAATATATGATACAAGCTACTCCTAAATCAAAACGCATGAAGTAAGCTAAAAGGAATGTGCATGACAAGTTTTGAATTGTCTTGGAATCCTAACGTTGTAATGCATGCTTTCCTCAAGTTGGCTAAAGAGACCCAATGTTGAGCACCCTTATCTTGTCGTTCAACGTTACAAACTCTCCTAAGATTTGCACAATTTTAAAAAGGATTGTCTTGTGTCATACTTCTTGTCACCCTTCTTAGATTCATTAGCAAGGTCGCATCCTACTCCCCACGTGTTAGAGAGAATTCATCCACGAATTCGGAGATACCTACAAAAGAAATTAATATGTTAGTCTAAGATTAAAAGGGAATGCATCTTGTCATTTAATGGTGAATAAAGGTGTTATTGCACACAATTGAGGTCCAAGAAAAAGTTTTTGTGGGCCAACATTGATGAATATTTTTATAAGTGCATGATCCATAAAAGACGGATATGTCAAAATAGTGTTGTTCACACGCTCCATTTAAAAAAAATGGATAATAAAACTTTTTCACTTAAAGATCGAAGGTGTTGTAAAGGACTATGTGTGATGTGCTGCCAATTTAGGGACTCAAAGTTCTTACATTAAAAAATTGTGCAAGAATTTACAGAAATTTTTGTAGTGCTTACCATGACGTGCCACTCAATGAAGTCATGAAAAATTTGAGAAATGTAAGGGTGTAAAATGCCATGAGGTACCTTAAAACTCAAGCCTAGAAGTGCAACGTCCTCATTTATAATACATGGTTCATTTGTTGTATGAAAGAGGATTTGATTGTATGGAAGACAAGAATGTTTTTGTACGAACAAGCGTGGATTATGTGGCAAGTTATTTTTCTCTAGTGCCCGTGTTCTTTAGTTTTCGTGTTTTTGTTTCATTTTGAGTTGATCCTCTTTAACCTCTTGTGCAGTCAAAGATTTGTGAGTATTATTGTGCCCTTAAAAATCAAAGGAAATTTTGTTTGAAAAACCATCATAGATAATCTTGCGATCATATTGTCATGGCCTTCCTAATAATAAGTGTGTTGCTTCCATTTGCACAACATCACACCAAACCTTATCCTCATGAGAGATGGTGGACAAGCCGAGTTTTTAGACCACAACGAGTGTGAAAAATATTTTCTCACTGTGTGTTATCAATTTTCTTTTGAACTTGACCTGACATTCGCCTTATCATCAACAAATCACCTTCACTTGGGGCTTCCAACTCATTCTCACTAGAATTTGGGGGGAAGACCCATAAAGCACTCCTTATATAGTATTCACACCCCCGATTGAGTTCCCTGTAATCCTTTATTTCTTTTGTATAATTTTTGGGTTGTTAATGAATGCAACCCCATGTTTGTTATGTCCCACATCCCTTTTTGTGTGTTTATGCCTCTTTTGTTTGTTGTTGGCTTGTTTATCTTATTTTCTCTTTGTACCCTATTTTTTACTTTTAGCACGCCCATTCTTTTGTTATGTTGTTATTTGCTAAGCCTTTGCTTTATTCATTTTGCAACACTCTTTTACTAATCATATATTCACCTTGTACCACCAACTTGTTTGATAAAATTATAAATATATTTTTTTAATAATAATATTTACTTAAATAATAAAATAAAATTTATAAAATTAAAAATGAAAGTTTTTTTTCTTTCGTGCGCTTTCTTTTAGATGTTTGTATGGTCAATCGTGTTGTCTGATATCCCTAAAATAAAAGTAGCGCTTTCTTTTAGATGTTTGTATGGTCAATCGTGTTGTCTGATATCCCTAAAATAAAAGTACAAGTACTTGTGTGATTGTTTTTGTCGTCTTAGTACTTAATATTTTTCTTTAATAATAATAATAATCAAATTACGTTTCTTAGAGGTATGAGAACTCATGTGACTATCTGCGTCGTCTTAGTACTTGATACCTTTCCTTTTCCAAAAACTAAAATACACGAGTAATTGCATGACCGTTCGAGTCGTCGTAGTACTTGGTACCTTTTTTTTCAAAAAAAAAAATCAATTTCAAATAATTTTCAAATAACTACATAACCCTAATTTCTTATTTTGAATGAGAATAGATAGGAGCGATAACTAATTTATATCAGGTCTAAAAAGCAAAACAATATTTTTATTTTTTTAGTATTATTTTCTTATTATTTTAGCATAAAATTAAATATTTTGAAAACCATATCTGTAACATCCCGACCGGATATTATGGGTTTAAAAATATAATATAAAATAAGAAAATAAAATCACATTTATTATAAATCCATTTCCCAAAAACGCGGGAATTTCAAATAATTTATTTCATAATAAAGATAACTCTAAGTTCAAATCTTCTCAAAATTCAATAAAATACCATAACAGTCTCATAATAGATTACATCTTTATTCCAAAACCATAAATGATAAAACTCTATAAAACTGTTCCCACGAGTTTTCCCCGCTCCGCTGCTAAGCCTCACCAGATCCACCTGCAACATCATCTGCTCCCGTGTACCGCGTACACGATCATCACCAAACACAAGCATATAGGGTGAGCTAAGAAAATAAACATATATATATGTCACACATATACCAATCACACAATCACACCAAAGGAATTCCATCCTTTGATATCACATCACATGGCCACCACCATGTTATTCGTGTTCTACATCTTCTAGTGATTACTTCAAGGTGACTTGCTGCCATACCTATCGGCCACAACCGATAGAGCACGTGCGGGAAATCATTGCTACAGATCATACACCGTAGCGCCAGGTGGAGTTCCTAAATACGAACATAGTTCGTAACGTCCCAAGACTACCAAACTCGTAAGCCAACTACTAAGGAGGGCAATCTATTTGGACCTATCCGTACTGGCCACAACCAGGACTCTCACACCGGCAACACTCGCCAACCCGAACCACAACTCAAGGATTCCTCGTGTTCATCCGCCATCTCGAGCCACAACTCAAGAGATGCTATTCCGAGCCACAACTCAAGGAATACTACGTGCTTAACCCCTATCCCGAGCCACAACTCAAGGGATACGTTCCGAGCCACAACTTAAGGAACACCAACAAGCCGACCTTTAAGATATCCTAGAAGCCTT
>Ga0209389_1001540_pt1 | contig 16410 bp, 10 predicted proteins | sample CowpearedBW_FD_187526 | JGI IMG/M metagenome (GOLD analysis project Ga0209389, IMG submission 187526) | Root nodule microbial communities of legume samples collected from California, USA - Cow pea red BW (SPAdes) (version 2) | ecosystem: Host-associated > Plants > Roots > Nodule | place: USA...
ACAAATTAGATGAGTTATTAGATCATACCGCATTTATGGTAGAGTTGGAAAAAAATAACTTAACTGTATTTGTACTTAAGTTAACTTTACTGTTTTAAACTAAAAATAGTTGAATTATTAATAGTAAAATAAATTAAATTGTACTATTTTTTAGTTAAAGTTTAAAAAACTGTACTGCAAACAATTAATTGTTTAGATCAGTGCACTGATCTGTAATTTAAGGAGAAAAAGATAACTATAGGAAATCAGATCCATGGTGTTTGGTCTTCCCATGAAGACTCTGAAAGCGTAAAGCTGATATATGCACACACGTCATGGGTAGTGAACAAAATCAATGTTAATTGTGAAAATAGCATGCCTTTAATATGCATGAAATGGTCACCAGTTTCTTACTTGTTATTCAATGAATGAAGTTACTTGTATTTTTTTAATGGATAAATCTGTAAAATTAAAATAAATATATTTTAGATAAAATTAAAAAATAAATAGTTAATTTAGTACGATAAATGTTTACATATATAAATTTCCATTTTTTCTATTTCCAGGTTTAATATAAAAATTTCAATTCAATTGATATTGTTTGAATTTAATTAATGTTTGAATTTTTAATAATTAATATGTGTTTTCATTAAAACAAAAATTAACATTTGAATTTAAATTTACAAAACAAAAAGCAAACAAAAATGTCTTTAAAGTTAAGGATTTTAAATCTATATAGTTAAAAAGATTAAGGAACTAATACTGATTTTTAATTTTACAAAATAAAAAATAATTGTCTCTTACGGGTAACAACATATTAACTTTAATTTTCAATCTAGTAAACGCATATTACAATTACTAAATATGAAATATGTGTCTAATTATATTAATTATTATTTGAGTTAAAAGATTTAATATAATTAAATTTTTAATAAGATTATAATTATTTTTATTATACTAAAAGTGAAATAGTTCAATATTTATTACATTGAATTGATCATTTATTAACAATTAAAACTAAAAGTGTAATTTATTAAAAATGGTGTAATTCAGTTCAAAAATAGTGCAATTCAATTCAAAATCAATGCAATTTGGTTTAATAATAGTACAATTCGATTCAAAAATATTGAAGTTTATTCAAAATCAGTGCAATTCGGTTCAAAAACGGTTCAAAAACAGTGTAGTCAAGTTAAAAATTAGTGCAGTTCAGTTAAAAAATAGTGTAGTTCAGTTAAAAAATAGTGCAATTCAGTTCTGACGTAGTGCAGTTTATAAAACAGTTCAGTTTATAACAGTACAATTCAGTTCATATTATAGTGTAGTGCAGTTCAGTCCAGTTTATTTTTAAGAAAAACAGTTCAGTTCAGTTCGTCTGAACTGTTTTTCAGTTCAGTGCAGTTCATGTGAACTATTTTTTAGTTCAATATAATTTTTGGTAGTGCAGTGCAGATTGGTTTATTTTGCCCAGCCCTACGCATTGGGCAACAAATAAACTCCCTCAGCATAAACAGTGTAATAAAGTTGCTAAATAAATTATTTGCCCTCAAGTGTTTCATTTTCTCTCATTTTCCTCTCAAGTGTTTCACTCTTTTTCTTTTTCCTTTCTAGTGTTTCACTCTCTCTCATTTGATAACTTTTCTTTCATTTTGATTTGATCCTCACACACCTCTTTAGAAGATAAGGGTTTAAGAACCACTTTTGTTTTATCCTGATAAATGAAAGAAATTTTGTTAGTGAAGCCATCATGGATGGCTTTGATGTCATACTGCCACGACCTTCCCAAAAGAATATGGCTGGCCTCCATGGGAACCACATCACATAAGATTTTATCTTGGTATTTCCTAATGGAGAAAAAGACTTTAGCTTGATGTTTCACTTCGACTTCTTCTCTTTCACTAAGTCATTGAAGTTTGTATGACCTAGGATGTGGTTTAGTGTTCATGTTCATCTTTGACACAAATCTTGAACTCGCCAAATTGGTACAACTTCCTCCATCAATGATTACCAAGCATACATTACCATTAACTGAACATCTTGTATGAAAAATATTCTCCCTTTGAGATGCATCCTTGGCCTTGACTCGACTTTCCAGCATCTTCCTAATCATGTACAACTCTCCTTCATTAGCTTTTAATTCTCCATCACTCTCTTCTTCCTCTCCACTAGTATCATCAGAATGGCTTGTGTACTCCCCATTATCCTTCAAAAGTGTGGTCTTCTTTGTAGAACAGTCATAGGCATAATGTCCCATTCCCAAAAATTTAAAACATTTCACTTCTCTAGTCCTCTTTGGTGGATGTTCATGTTTCTTTTAAAGTTTTTTCCTTCGTTAGAAAGCGCTGCATTGCTAGAGGAGGCAACACCTTCTTTCTTTACTATATCCCTCTAGTTTGAAGAATTAAAATTGGTAGAACTCTTTCTTGTTGTACTTTTTCTTTTAATTTTTTGTTCTACCTGTATGGTCTTGTGTAAAAGATCCTTCATCTCCACAAACTCCTACAACTCAACATCTCTAATATCATGATTTAATCCATTAAGGAAACGTGCCATAGTTACCTCAGGATAATAAGAATCTCCATCTCTTGCTCATCCACTCCTTTGCTTCCTTGAGAAAATTTGTAGTTTCAATTTTAAGTCCTTATGGAAGCTAGAAGGTACATACCGCTTCCTCATGACCCTTTTCATCTCATCCTAAGTGTCTACCATAGGCTCCTCATCTCTTATCCTCCCTCTTTGCAACTTGTTCCACCAAATTAAATCATAATCAGAAAATTCAACTGCTCCAAGCCTTACCTTTTGCTCTTCACTATAATTATTGCAAGAAAATACATGCTCAATTTTGAGCTCCCACTCCAAGTAAGCTTCAAAATCGCTCATCCCCTTAAAAGGTGGCACATTCAACTTTATGCCTTCTATTCTCCCTTCATTCCTATTTAGCCCCCCCCTCTTGGTGAGGTTTTATTCTCTAGTTGATCCAACCTATCATGAAACTCATCTCGTTGTTGCTTCATCAACCTCTCCAAATGTTGAGATAATGTAGCAATTTGTATCTGAATATCATTCCTTTCTGCCATGATTAACAAACAGATCAAGGTAACAAGAACAATACAAATATACATATATATATATATATATATATATATATATATATGGTGTTTGAAGTTTTTTTTCACCCACTCAAGTGTTTGCACTCACAGATTAGCTTATTATAATGAAATGCTCTTACCTTTTACCAATCAAATTCTCCTTGGGTTCTTAGGCAATTCAAGAGATTATGGCCACAACAAAGAAAAGTTCTCCAATATGTGCACGATAATGCTAGGTAGACAAAGAAATGTTAACAAAGAAAAAGGCTAAGAAAATTGGTAAAGAAGAGAAATCAACAACAATCCTTCAAGAACACCAATATATTACCTTATAACAAATTCTTCAAAAGCATGAATCTTACGACCCAATTTTTCTTTTCTTTTCTTTTTTTTATCACTTTTAGCACAATTGTAAATTACTATACATTTTCTTTTTTAATTTTTACAAGGGCCTAACTTTTGCAATGATTCAACACAATTGTAAATAATATGAGTAATAAGGTAATGAATTGGTAAGTTTAGAAAGAAGGAAGCATTGTACCAATTTGACGTTCAAACCCTTGAACCGAAACTTTGAATCCCAAATGATGTGAACCCCATTTGCACAAGGGATGACTTAGGATCTTTAGGGTTAGAACCTGTAGGAAATTTGGAAACTTAGTGAAAAGGTGAATTTGAAAGATGTTGAGATTCTCGTCTAGACATTATATTGGAAAAACCGATAACTCGAGTTGTAGAACTCCAATTGATGTGATTCAAAAACGAGGTGAAAGTTCATGTTCTGAACTTTAATTTAGGCTTAAGAATCACTTATTTTGGATGAGTAGAATGAGAGTTATGACCACAAGATAAATCTGGGCAAAATTAGGTTTTCTTTTTGAAAATTGGGTGAAGGAGAAAGAATAAGAGATGATTATGAAAGGTGGAAAGAAAGAATCACTCTTTCCAAATGAGGCAACACTCAAACGATGGAAAAGTCCTTTGATACAACCAAGGCTTCTTGAATCAATCAAGAACTTAGGAGAATATTTATGAATAAACTCAACTTGTCTTCATTGGTAAAATGATTCAACTTATATAGAAGCTTTAACCACTAGAATTACAAAATATCCATAAATTGCAATTACATCCCAATTAAGCTATTAATGATCCCACTACTTAATGGCTGATTGTAACTACAATTTTGGTAGCCCAAAAGTCACCCCATAAGCATTCAGCTATGCATCATCTTGGTCTCCCAAAGGCTAATTATTAAGTTGGCAAATTGGCCCTTATTAGAACTTGAAAATAAAGCAAAACTAAAGCCCATTAATTGGTTAAGCCAAAACATAATTTGGTCAGGCAATTTTACAAAGCATTGAGCCCTTATTTTAATAAACCAATAACTTGAAAAAAACTGCAACAAATTGGGATATTAGTCCTTATCCATTTGGACCATGATGCAATTCACAATCTTGGTCTTTTCTCCTTGAAACTTGGGCTTGTATTCAAATAATATGGACAACATTTGTTGCAAAGCTTCTTTTTCTTTCCTTACTCTAGCCCTTGTCATAGGTGCTCCATGTTCTTCAAGTGGATTCTTGCCCTCGCTCATTGTCACCTCTCCATCAACTCCTGACCTCACCTTCCGTCTTAGGCAAGCCCAACATCGTAAGATCATTGTTATGGGATTGACATGTGTACCAAATCGCACAAGTAATAAAGTGGAAAGCCCAAGTATCGTTTCCCAAAAGACTTGTGAAATACTTGGCAACTCTTGCAATTCATAACTCAATTAGATAACAAATTTCACAAAAACAAAAATAAAATTCTTTTTTTAATTTTGTATTTTTATCAAACATATGGTGTTCAAAAATATATGATAAAGGCTCACTGGGATTGGGTTTCATGATCCAATTCAAAGCAAAAACACCAAACAATATTCTTCTAATTCTTATTCTAGCATTCACACCTTATGTAACAAGCCCCAATGTCTTAGCGACAAGTCTAAACTTGAATAATAAAAATACCAATGTCTTAACAATTTTTGTTATAAGTTTACATTAATGATCAAAATTCTGATGTTACGAATGACCAATGATGTACTCTATGTCTAGATGCACAACTAATTAGTTGTCTACTCTAGTCTAGGTTCTAATGTTGTGCCAAATAATTAGAAACCCACAAATATGCAATCAATAATGATGACTTTGCTTTTTTTATTTTAAAGAAAGAGAAACTGACATGTATCATGACGACTTAAGCTTTGATGTCGTTCTCAATCCTGACGACTTCACCCTGTTTTACAAACAAAAAGTCAAAACAACCTATATTTATAAATTCAATTTCAAAGCAACCCTAAAATACAAAAAAGCCCAGAACCAATGAGCATAATAAATATTCGTTCGCTGCTTGGTTAAACGTTCAACCATCACGAAACGCTGGACGTAGCGCCACCATTATCAAAACTCGTTGGAGATAAGAAAACATTGCAACCTTTTCCATGCAAGACATAACAGAACCCGCAACCACCGTGACACATCCATGCTTCTGCAATAATCCACGAGCCACTCAACAACAACCCATGGTAGAGGATGAAACCCTAGGAGAGAGAGAGAGAGAGAAAAGTTGCCACATGGAAGACTTTAATTGGATAGTCAAAGGTTAACTAATTAGTTTGGTCAAACATTCAAATCTGGTTAAAGTTTTGTCAAATAAAGAGGGGCTAAAATGTAATTATTGATATTGATAACGCTGTCGTGAAGCGATCAAATTAACACTACTTAACCATAGCGACGTCAGTGCTGCTAAGATAGTAGCCAAAAAAATAGAAAGGGTAAAGTCAAATCTAAGTCGTCTCCCCACGAACACGGAATTGATTTCTTACAAATTAGTTCTTTTAAAAAGTATACAAAAGGGGTTAGTCAAATAAAATAAGAAATAAAGAGATAAAATTTGTGAAAGATGAAAAGTTTTAAAAACAATGATAAAAAAATAGATTGATTACACTGCTTTTTTTAAAATAGGATTTATCACGGTTATCTAAAGATTATTGCTCAATTAATTATTGTTGTAGATTTTCAAATCAACCAATGTAAATTCTCAATTAATTTGTTGGCGTTCTAACTATTAACCAAAGTAAATTCTCAATCAAAAGCAAGAACTTTGTAAATTAATCATAGTAAATTTAACCAAAGTACATTCTCAATTTAATATTACTATGCTTAATCATGTTCATTCTTTTACATCTAAAATTAAGTAAAAAGCTAATTAACCAAAGTACATTCTTGATTAATTCTAGTTAAGGTTTTCACCTTTAATCAAAATAAATTCTCAATCATCAGCAAAAATTTATTCAATCACATGAAAGTTTTTAAATTTAATCAAAGTACATTCTCAATTAAAATTAAAAACCCTTAAACTCATATGATTGATATGTTATGTAGATTTAACATCGTGCTAACTTGCAACAATGTAAAAATTATTACTTTTACTTGATTAAAAGCAAAAAGACATAGATGAAAATAAATCACAATAAGAATCAAAAGACTAAACAAATTTAGTCATTCTAACCTTAGAATCCATAATGAAATTACAGTGGAACCAACCTTTGAAGGTTAGCACTCCTTGGAATCAAAATAAAATAAAAAATAGAGAGGAAACGAAATTAGTCCTCCCTAAGGGTTACTAAACTCCAAAGTTCCGAGCTTGCTTTTTCTACTTTCCCTTGGTCTCTTTATGTAGGACTTGGATTGAGCTTTTCTGTTGCTAAAATCTCTCAAATATCTTTAAAATATAATTTATCTTTATAGTTGTTATGAATATCTAAAAATATTTAGAGAGATATAGTAAGTTTTAAAATTATTTAACAAATATAGTTGGTTGATAATATCAATATCTGATATAATTAAATAAATTAATTACTTAAAGATATATGATAAATTATCACCAACTAATATTTGCATTAATTTTTCAAATCAGCAATTTGCGATCTCCTCCAATTATCTTTTAAATAATCTAATATCTTCAAGATATACTTGTTTGTTGAGGAAATTTAAAAAGATTTAAGAAGATCTTGCCATATTTAAAAAGATTTTTTAGTTATTATCTTTTTATATTTTATGATATAATTAAATGAGATAATTATTTAAAAATATCAAATAAAATATCTAAATATATATTTTCCCAAATTATCTTTTATCATAAATATTTATGAATTATCAAAGCCCTTTTTTTGGAAAAAGATAGAGAAAACCATAAGGTCCAATTTTTGTTGTTCGTTCCTTTCTTGGCTTAGCCAAACTTCTTCACTTTTTCAAGCTGTTTTTGGCTTCTTCTTGTAGTGTTTGACTTGGATTTTTGTGATTTTGATAATTTCCTATTCTTGAATTTATCTTTAAGGTGTTATGAAGTTCATGAGAATAACATATAAAGCCCATGATGATTTTGATCCTTTTGAGAAAAGCTCATTTGAATCTTTCTTAGCGTGCCTCTTGTTATTAAGCCTTTGAGTGGACTTGGGCCTTGCGATGCATGTGGGCCTAAAGTTGGGTCTATGGTGGACTCATCATTATGCCAAAGGTTTTCTAAGTATGTTTGCAAGAAAAAAAACCTCTTTTATTGGTATCTCCTTAGGGTATGGTAGTCCCTTAGCCCCGAGGAGTGGAAACGATGCAGAGGTTATGTTAGAGATGAGACAAAAGGTCAGGGGTTGTGTTAGGAGAACTTGAATAGTCACTATAATTAATGTTTGCATGGACGTTTTCACTTTTTTTTATTGTGGTGTTTGGGCAGGAAAACATTTGGGGTGAAATCTGCTCTGATAAATTGGTTTAGTGGTAGAGATGTGTGCTTACTTGCTCATTTGTGTGTTTATGAGAAAATTGCATTGCTCTTGTTTAAAGTTGTCCGACATATTCTCTTAGTGTCGTCATCTTCTTATATTAAGGTAAGTCTGATAGTGACTTTGTTTTGGGTATGGGTATGGATCTATGAGCGAGTCGAGTGGCTATACATCTAGTGAAGAGGGGTTTCATATGGAAGTGATTCCAAAGATAAGGGAAGATCCAGTTGAGGAGGTGGCTAAAATTAGTTTTCCGATGAGAGACGGATATGAGTGAATGGCTCTGGATGTGCGAACTCAATACTCATTGTTTAGATGGTCCCGATTATTAGAGTCGTAATTGATATGTATCTGTGTACTTGAAATGGCGATTCTTCAGATATTGTTTCTTTAGAACGTGTCAGCGCTGTTGAGTGTGTATGCCATGACCAAGAGTAAGCCGAAGAAGAATTCTTTTATATGTATATGTGCTATTTTTCACAATTGCACATTCGATAACCCTGGATGATTTTACTATGGGGATATTACGCCTTCTGAATGTTGCTCCCATTTTACTGCACCCTAATAATTAGGAATAGTTACAAGCGTTTCGATTATTATGTCAATCACTATACCTCAACCCATATCCAGAATGCTTCTTATACTTCTATGATACTAGATCAAGGGATCCAATTACCTGACTATCCTTGGTTATTCGGCCTGGTATAAGCATTCTGGATGCCTTTTCTCAGTCGTTCAAGCATTTTAAGAATGGTTTTTTCAAAGTTGTGGTGAAATGGTCGGGGCGGTCGCTATTCTATAATGAGGACGGGATTACAAAATTTCCATTTAGTTGGACAACTAACCCAAGGCGTTATAAGGGAACTAAGAAGGATGAGTTGTCCAAAAGGGAGTTGGGAAGGATATAAAGAGGGCTAAGGCGAAGCTTTTGGGGTTGGGGTCATCTTTTGGAATCAAGAAACTAGAGGTTGGCTTGATCGAGCTACCTGAAACCACTGTGGATGGGACTTTGTTATTGTCCTTGGACAACATGGAACCCCGCGCCATGGTGAAAGCAATGGTGGAATTTAGTAGTAAGGCTTTAATCTTGAGCCATAGGGTTGGTAGCTTGCTCTAGAAGGAGATTAAAGATGGAGGCAAAGCTAAGGTGGAGCAGATTAGTGAAGAGCTGAAGACATTGTAGGGTAAGTACGAGGAAGATCAAACGGCTTGGGAGAAGGAGAATGAGGAATGGGTTATCGAGAGAAAGCGGTTGGGCTCGTGGAAGATGTCTAGATTTGGAGAAGAAGATGAGGGAAAAAATTAAGGATGTGGAGGCGGACAATGATGAGTTGCGGGAAAAATATCAGGGAATAGAGGTGGAACTTGAAGACTTGAAAAAATATATAGTTCAGGAACATATTAATGGTTTTAATAAGGGCCTGAGACATGTGGCTCTATTTCTCAACGAGGTAAACACTAAAGATTCTTGCTTTGATGGTAACAAAGATGTTGTTGATGGTTGCCGGTTGGATGAAGAAGAAATGGATTCGGATCAAGCTACCGTTGAGGCCGAGGCTGTGAATACTGATATTGTTATTGAGAAAGAAGCAACAATAACTGATGAGGTTAAGATTGATACCAAGTGATTTTAGTTTGATTATGTTTTTTTGTTGTTTTTATTAAGCCAAAATTTGTAATAACTTACGATTATATATGTTGTGAACATCTGTTCGTTGTTTTTTGCTTTTATGAGATGTATTGTTGTTCTTGAGATGTCGCTTTCGTTGTGTTAATGTTTTATTTAAAATAGGTAATTTTTTAGCCGCCTACTTAGTTTCAATATTTATACGAGACGTTGATACTTGATGCTAACTTAACGACCCGAGATAACTTGTGATATTCACAACAACTTTTACTTTTATTGAAAAATGTTTTATTTGCGTTAGGTGTTTTGCTTATTGCGTAAAGGTCAAGATAATTTGTATCTTGTAGATTTGTAGCAAAGTGGTTGTATTAATTATATTTCAACTAGGGTCGCCTACCTAAGTAGGCAGAAAAATGACTAAACTCGTTGTTCAACTAGAACCGCATATGCTGTAGGGAACTTATAGATCATAAATGTATTTGATTAAGATTGTTTTAGTAAGCGGTGAATGAGTAAATTTGTGTTCGACCAGGACCGCCTATGCGGTAGGAAACTTTAGAGTGTGTTCGATCAAAACCACATACAAAGGTAAGTGGTAGGGAACTTTAGTTATTAGCGATGAATGAGTTCGACCAAGACCGTTTACTAAAATAAGTGGCAGGGAACTAAAAACGATTTTTGCAATGAACCCTAATTTTATTGATTGTTTTGGATGCCTCGTTAAAAAAATCTCCGGCCAAAACCCTCCTTAGGGAAAAATGTCGGGTGAGGAAAAAAAATTTACACCCACGGTTACAAGTTGCTCGACTCTTTAAAGCCTAACCTTTAACTGAAATAAAATTTTAGATGAGATACATTCTATGTGTTGGGTAGTGGATCCCCTTATAGCTGCTCCAACCTGTAGGCACCTCCACCCACGTCTTCGTGTATCCTGTATGGCCCATCCCATTGTTCGCCATTCTTTATACTATATCTCCCTTCACAAATGTTCATGGTTGAAGTTTGGAGTTGTATTTTCTCACCGCTCTTTGTTTGGTCGTCATGTTTCTGATTTGTGCCTTTTCTCGCAATTTTATCGTTAGGTCAAGGCTTGTGTATAGACTTTTTCTATTTTTTTTGTCATCATATATTTGCCTTCTTAAGGAAGGTTCACCAATTTGAACCGGGGTCACAGCCTCTGTTCCATATACCAAGCTGAAGGGTGATTTGTTGGTGGGGGATTGTTGCGTAATCTATACGCCCATAGCACCTCAAATAACTCTTCTGGCCACTTTCCCTTTGATCCATCCAATCTTTTTCGTAATTCTACCAGGATTACCTTATTAGTAGCCTCTGCTTGCCCATTGGTTTGCGGATATTCTACTGAACTGGTGATATGTTTGACTACTAGGCCAATATAGAATTTTTCTAATTTCTTATCTATAAATTGTCGTCCATTATCAATTATGATTGTTTGTGGCACCCCGTACCGACATATTATATTGTTTAGACGAACTGCTAGATTTATTGTGTTGTAATGGTGGCTAGCGGTTGGACTTCAATCCATTTCGTGATATAATCAATTCCTACTATGGGGAACTTGACTTGTCCCTTCCTTGTAGTGAATGGTCCCAAGATGTCTATCCCCCACTTTGCAAATGGCCACGAGGAGAGTATACAATGCAGTTCTTCCTATCTTTTGTGAATAAGATTATCGTGCTTTTGGCATGGCATGCATTTCTTAACAAAATTGTAACAACCCGTCTCCATGGTTGGCCAAAAGTACCCTGCCCTAAAGATCCTAATTGTCATTGTTCGTGATCTGAAGTGGTTTTCACATATTCCTTTGTGAATGTCTTTTATAACGTACTCCGCTTGTTCCTTTGTGATGCACTTCAGTGTGTAATGTGCTGCTTTCGATAGCCATCTTTTATCCATGGGATTGGGGGGTTACTAGCTTTTAAATAGTGTTTGTACGACATCATCTAGTTGTCATCTTTGGTGTATAGATTCATACATATTCTATCTTTTGAAGGTGTCGTCAATGTTTGTTGCAGTAGGGACTTGCCAATTTTGATAGAGCGTCTGCCCGTGTGTTGTTCCCTCTTGGTATGTGTTGTATTGTTATTTCATTAAAGTTGGAGCTTATGATATCGTAGACCAAGTGATAGTACTGGAAGAGCATTAGGTCCTTGATTTGGTATTCATCATTGAGATGTCCCACTGTGAGTTTGGAATCGGTCTTGCACGTTAGCTGGAGCACTCCTACTTCTCGTGCTAGTAATAGTCTAGCCAGGATAGCTTCATATTCGACTTGATTGTTAGATGTTTTTAAAGTGAAGTGTAAGGAATTATCGATGAGGATCTGGTTTGGGCTTTCTAAGGCGATGCCAACTCCTGCTCCCTTCTGGTTAGAGGAACCATCAACATACAGGGTCCATTGGTCCTCTTCTAGTGTGTGTGTGTGTTGTAGGTCATTGACAAAGTCCAGTAGGCATTGGTCTTTGATGGGTCCATGTGGTTCATAGTGTATATTGAATTCTGACAACTTAACGGACCAAGACGACATTCTTCCCGCTAAGTCAAGCTTTTAGAGAATTCTCTAGATAGGGTAGTCAGTTTTCACAATGACTTGATGGGTTTGGAAGTAGGGTTTAAGTCTTCTTGCTGCTTTACTAGGGATAAAGCCAGTTTTTCCACCATCTGATATCTGGTTTTGGGATCTTGCAACGCTCTACTGACAAAATATACCAGATACTGGGTGCCTCTTGATTCTTGCACCAAGGCGGCACTAACCGTGCATTTTGTGGCTGTGATGTATACCAGCAATTGGAGGTTAGTGTCTGGTTTTTGTAAAACTGGAGGGGATACTAGGATCCTCTTTAAGACTTGAAATATTTGCTCGCATTATTCTCCCCATGAGAACTTGGCAGACTTTCGTAAAAGGTAGATGATGCGGCATGTTTTATTCGCCAACTTGGGCAGGAATCTGGATATGGCTATAAGTCGGCTTACCAACCGTTCTACTTCCTTGACGTTTGTTGGGCTTCTCATTTCTATTATGGCCCTGCACTTTTCAAGGTTTGCTTCGATCTCCCGCATGGTGAGCATGAATCCCAGAAAATTTTCGACATTACCCCAAAGACGCATTTTTCTAGGTTAAGCCTGAGGTTGTGCTTTCGTAGCGCCACAAACACTTCGACTAAATCCTTGAAGTGGTTCAAATGGCTAGGTGATTTTACGATCATATCATCTACATATACTTTGACACATTTGCCCATTAGGTGGCTAAAGACTTTATCCATTAATCTTTTATAGGTGGCCCCTGAGTTTTTTAGGCCAAAGCGCATTGCTTTGTAGAAGTAGTTTGTGTCTTTAGTTTTGAATACGATTTTGATCATGTCTGATATGGCCATAGGTATTTGGTTATATCCTGAGTAGGCGTCTAAGAAACTTAGTATTTGGTTTCCTATTGCTCTGTCTACTAAGCGATCAGTGCTGGGTAAAGGGTACGCATCATTGGGGAAGACTTTATTGAGATCAGTGTAGTCGACGCCCATTCGTCATTTGGGCCTCACCGATGAATATTACCTTGAGGAGTTTTACTATCTTTGCTTTAGCTGCCAGCCTTCTTTCTTCCCCCAATTTTCTTTACTTCTTAGAGACGTATCGTGCCTCCTTGAAAATTGATAACCTATGGATGACTACCTGAGGGTCGACCTCTAATAAATCTGTTGCGAACCAGGTGAAGAGGTCCGCATTATCTTTTTGTGTTGCCTCGACCATGGCTTGGTCGCCGTTGCTTAAACCTACACTGAGTTTTAGAGTTTCCCCTGATGACACCTCCAAGCCTTTGGTTTCTTCAATTGGTTCAATTTGTGAGTCACACCCTATTCTTGGGTCGAGGTCTTCCCCTACCAAAGCGACGCCTGCTCCAGGTTCTCACTTGATGTTGTTGGCGGTTAGGACAGGCTTCTTTGGTTGCCATGGATGGTGATTGTAAGATCCGGGAAAATTAAATAGTTATTTAATTTATTATTTAATTAGGACGGGTAGCGAGAACATTTAAAGCAATAAATGCGAGGAATTATGACATGGAAGAGTACTAGCTCAAGTGGTTGAGAGTACTTTATTGTGTGTGAGGACTTGGGTTCGAGTCCTATGTGTGCCACTTGGATGTTATTTAAATCATGTGTTTTTGTGTGCTTATATATTGAATGTGTAGGGATGATGATAAATCCTTAAAATTGTGGGAGTCATCATGGAATATGTGTTGGTTGAATGGTTTAGCATTGGTTTGGTATGCGCATGAGTGTGGGTTCAAACCTTGTTGAGAACTAAATAGTTTTCTTTTTGCTAAAGTTCCGTTGAGCATGAATATGAAAGGATTGGGAAACCTAGCAGATACTGGAGAGGCAATGAGGAGGGAGCTGAAAATTTATGGGTGATAACCATTGAATGGCCTTAACCATAATTCTTTTAATAAATTTCGTTTTAGTAAAATAGAGAATAATTAGGGTACATTAAGCGTGGGAGAGAAGAGAGAAGGAGAGGAGAAAATCAGTCTGTGAGAGGTGCAAATAGCTCTGAGAGTGAGAAGGAACAATTCTGGTGCGTGAAGGAGGCCAGCGAGAGAAGAATTAGAGTGGTTCTTTTAGCAAAAGGGAAAAGGTGTGCAAGGAGAGTGGGAATCTCAATTTGGAGCGCGAATTCCAGGTAAGGGGAGTTGCTTTCGAGTGTTTCTTTTTCATGATCGTCTTGTTATGCCTTGAATGATCATAAGCGTATGAAATTTTGCCTTAACTGTACTGGTTTTTCGCGTTTTCTGGGTTCTGCCCAGAAACCGCCTGGCGGGCATGCATGTGCCGCCAGGCGGTTCAACAGTTTGTGAGTGCATTGGCTTCTGGGTGACTTAAACCGCCTGGCAGGGATGAATATCCGCCACGCGGCGTGACAGTGCTTGTGTTCTTTGTCTAATTTTTTTGATGTTGTTGTGCGAAAGGTCATTGTGATTTATGAAATCATATTTTGCTGACCTGATTGTATGTGATGCTAACTTGAAATTGGATTAGAATGGCATGATAGCGGGACTTAGACCACTCGTGAGGAGTCGCTCATGATTGAACGCGTGAGGGTGGAGGTCACGATTATATTATGATTTGAATTGCAAACTAGATTGGAGTCATCATATCTGTAATGTTGTATTTGAGTGCTGGTAGTCATAAGTCTGGATGATGGTAAGAGTTGATAAATATCGTAGGTGCAAAGAAAAATATTGGGGTTCCTGGAACAGCAGGAACCGCCTGGCGGCACGTTGGTTACCGCCAGGCGCCATATCAGTGAAGCGTGGTGTCTGATTCATGAAAAACGCTGTTTTTCGTACTTTTCGTGGAACAGGAACCGCCCGGCGCTAGTTCATGCCGCCAGGCGCCATCGATTTTTCTGGTCTGCGCAGTTTTTGAAAAACTGCATTTCCCGTTTCGTTAACCGTCCGATTTAGGTGAAATTTTGTAAGGTGTTTCACAACATGTAGTTCTTCACTTTGAACGGTGGAGATTTGAATTAGATGTCTTCAGCTAGAGATATACATCAGTCATGATTTGTTGTTTTAATAACTTAATAATATGATTACTAATGGATGATTAAGTGTTCTCAAGTGCTGGTATGGCCTTGATTGGTGAATGTATATATATAAATATATAGATGTGTGATTGATGAGTATGTTTTTGGTAGTGCTTACTAAGACATGTTGACTATATGAACTTACGTATGTTAGCTTGAATGTATGATGTTATAAGTGTGTGAAAGAAAAAGCCACTATTGATGATATCACTATGACCAAGTGTTGCATGATCGTGACGGGTTTTGAGGGATGTATGGAGAGTCACTGTTGGGACAATGTTCTTATTATTTGGAGGAGTTGGACAAATGGATCTGTCAGATTAGTGTATAAACACTTGATTAACCACGATTGGGGTAGACTAACCACAGGGAGGAGTCCTTATTGGTCCATAAGAGTGAGTATGTAACCAAAAGTCTAGTTGAGGTACATGTATTTGTTTACATACGATAATTGTAGGTTCACCTATGTGAGGGTTGAGATTGGGGTTCTTATGCGATCTATGGAAGGGATTTAAATGGTAAACTGGATTAACTGGAGTGTCATAAACCAGAAAAGTGTTGTTCTGGTGTGGCGCCTGGCGGTCTACTGATAGCCGCCAGGCGATAGCCTTAGCGAGAGAGGACGCTGGCGACTGGCGGGAAGTGAATACCGCCAGGCGGTCTAGAACAGTTTCGCCTGGCGGCGAGTGGGCCAAGCCAGGCGGAGACGCTGATGTTCTTTGATTCCGGGTGCGTTGTTTTGACTGACGATGATGCTTTGCTTGGATCGGGAGATGCTGTGCCATGAGCGGGTAGGTTCATGGATGGTGTGACATGTGATGATATGAGCGGGGAGGTTCATATCAAGTTACTCTCACGTGGGGATACGAGCGGGGAGGTTCGTATGTTCCGTGCTCACGTTGAGAGATGCCACGTGCGGGGAGGTACGGGGGCTGGTGGATCACATGTGTTGGACTACGGGCGGGTAGGTCCGTAGAGCAGGACTACGAGCGGGGAGGTTCGTAGAGGCAGGACCACGAGCGGGCAGGTTCGTGTGAGCATCAGATTCCCGAGTCCAAGGCTAACCAATTGTATGACTTGAAGACTGTTAAGTCTTGGGGTTAGGGTCTTGGCCAAGATTTATAGATAATGATTAAGATGGGTAAATGATCTATCTTGTGTTTACATTCTTGTTATTTTATTTTCTCAGCTCACCCTTTCTGTTTGTGTGTGGCGATGATCGTGTAATTCGTTACACGGGAGCAGATGTTGATACAGGTGGTGCTGAGGATGCTCAGATGGCGGAGTGAGGGCTA
>Ga0209389_1001543_pt1 | contig 16409 bp, 13 predicted proteins | sample CowpearedBW_FD_187526 | JGI IMG/M metagenome (GOLD analysis project Ga0209389, IMG submission 187526) | Root nodule microbial communities of legume samples collected from California, USA - Cow pea red BW (SPAdes) (version 2) | ecosystem: Host-associated > Plants > Roots > Nodule | place: USA...
AAAATTTAAAAAGAATTATTTAAAATCATATATTAAATTATATAAATGTAAAAAAAAAAAAATGGTAAGGTCGTGTCCGCCACTGGCTCCACCCCAAAGCAATGTCGCATCAATTTCTGGAGTATTCAATATCTTGAATGCATGTCCAAAGCAAAAGAACCCTTATGGTGCACCATACGACGACAAATTCACCAAAAATGTAGACCACCCCTCCTCTTAAAACTTTGCACGTTTTACACCAGTAACAAGAACGAGGAAGAACGAAACCCAACGCCACCTAAGGTTCTCCTTCTCTAAAAGCCGAGAGATGCTCTGTTGGTTAAAAGTTACGAAACTGCACCACACAGTCCATTGTTGCAACAAAAAATCATGCAGTTTTGGATTCCTAACGCAACAGCGAGACCAACAATTATAACGACATTCATGATCACATCAGAAAATTTGACAGAGGGACCATATGATTCAAAACATTGTCCCCTAGCCAAACCTTCTTTCCCTACACACAAATGAGTCTCAGAAGGACTACATAGAACACCAAAAATCATGTATAACACAATACTATCATCATCACACAAGACATACAAAAGATATGACGGTCAATGACAATGGCAGTTCACAGATCAGAGAAACCAACAACAAAATGCAACCACACTTATCTCGTTTTATATTTTAAACAACCAACATCAAGAGTAACAAAAATAAAGAACTAGGTTCAACTTCCCTTATCTGGATTTCCTGCTCCAAAAGCCTCCGTATAACCTTCCTTGTGCAACTTCAATCTATCCTTGCTCTCGCAACTCTTCCTAGCATCCGTCTCAAAAGCCTCCCCTCTCTCACTCACTAATGCTTTTCTTTTCCTTCTTTTTCAGCCTTAAAATAATTAAATAAAATTAAAATATGAATTTGGGATTTTTAATAGGGTTTTCACCATTATCAAACAATTTCATAACCAATTAATGTTTCATGATAATTTCTACCCATCTAGGATTATATTGTCATGTATCATAGTCAAACATTTTATGAAAATAATAAAACAATTAAATTAACGCAATAATGATATACAGAAGACTCAAACCCAAGTCCTCTTAACACAACTTTACACTCTTAACTATTTGAGGTACCATTGTTCCTTGTCATAATTCTCCACATTAAATATCATAAAGATTCCCTTAACTGCCTTTATATTAAATAATTATTTATTTAATTATTTAATTTTATCTGATATTGCATTTTAAATAATGTGTTTGTCAATTAAACTAAAACATCGTCTAATTGTTTTGAAAATCTTCAAAAAAAATTTAATACACAGTTCAATCTCCCTTTCTTATTTTCTTATGCATTTTACCTACTTTTACACAAATCAACGTTACTTTTTCATATGATGAGAATAAAAATAAGGATTTTTTGTAGTAAGTTGATTGACCTACACTTTTATTGATTCCTTGTTTCACATAATAATAACAATAAATTTAGTTGTAAGGTATAAAATGAGTACACATGTAAAAAATGAATTAATACATTACTAAAAATTCTCATGTGAATTTTCTTGTGATTTTGTTAAAAAAATTTACAAGAAAACACTTTTCCTGTTATTTTTTTTTCTAAGAATTTTAATTGACAGGTAACTCTTTCGTGGGTAATTATTTCCTACAAAATTATAAAATTCGCAAGTATTTCCTACAAAATTTGTTGCGAAAAGTGTTTTATACAAAATATTTTGTAAAAAAATTGGCAGCAATTTCCTACAATTTTTTTTCATAACAAAATTTATAAGTATTTCCTACAAAAACAATTTCAAAACAAAATTGACAGGAAATATGAGTTTTTTTTAGTAGTGATAGCTCATTTTTTTCAATTTCACATTTTACTTATTTCAGAAACAAATAAATATTTTATAAGTATAAATAACATATTTAATTAATTATGGATTACGAAAAAACATAGTAATCCTAAACATAATCCAATTTCAAAATCTATTTTTTATACTAAATTCTTCAATAAAATGTTTTAATACTTTTTTAGTAAATATTGGTTCTTTTCCTCATTATCATCGTAGTACTATCGTAGATTTGCAGTGGTGATAAAACAATAAAAAATGTGTTTAGATTTTGCACTCATGGTATGGAGTTCTACTTCTAGACATAATTAACAAAAAAATGTAACATCAACCGAAATTCAAAGAGAGAACTGAAACAAATTTGTTTTCATTTTAATGTCTGAAACATAAAATGTGTACTGAAAAACGAGGTAACATACATTCTGCACCAGATTCAATAATCCGAAGGAATTTTTGATACAGTTTAAAAAGGTGACAACCTAACATGTACATGCAGATGCACAAAAGGAAAGTATACGACAACATATTGGAATACTGAAATTATCACCAAGGAAAAACATTAAAGAAAACCAGAGCAGTAGAAGAAATGTACAAGGGCATGTTATCCATTTTGTAAAGGTTCTGTTTTCCAAATGATATTTCGCAGCTCAGCATATAATTGCTCGCAGAACTGCAAACATAAACAATCCATTTCGCATGATATGTTATAACTATTTCAAGACAAGTATCTTCTTAAAGCTTATAGATCTTACCTCATGGAATTGTAGATTATCTCCTGAAGCATTACGAACCACAACCATGTAATAGGGAGAGACCATCTCATACACCTAAAACCAGAATTAAAAGAACAATAATAATTTGAAAGTAGGAGTTTGCCAAGTTTTGTCTTCAACAGAGAAACATGTACCTTAGTGACTATAGATAGGTGACCTTTTCGTCTAGCCAGTTCCTCTTTACTGTTAATATTGATCTGAGATGCATACATAATAAATTTTACTATAACTGCTACATATAACATATTAGGTTGTATGATGTAAGTTATATCTATAAATACTTATACAAAAATAATCATAGTGTTGTACCTGATAGTTCTTCCTCTGAACTTCAAATCCTAATCTCGCTGTTCTATACTCAATTTCTCCAACTATATCAAGGATGGGAGATTTGGATATGAAACTAGTTTCCAGCTTAACATGTACCTAGGTGTCAAAAATTAATTGGTCTTAAGCAAGTGGTGGTCAAGAACAAATTGAAGATTTTTTGTGTATACCTTACTGAAAAGATTTCCAATAAGGTTGAAGCCCAGATAAGTAGAAGAAATCTCAAACGCATTCATGATTGGTGCTTCTGATGAAGATCCTCTTTCTTCCTTCTCTGCTGGAAGATCTGGTGAGTCCTGTGCACCAAATTAGCCACATTGATAGGAAGTTAGAATCCCTAGCAGAGATAAAAGTTTAACCAGAATGTTTCACAGCTATTCCACTGAAACTAGCACTTACATAATCAAAACTAACAGATTCCTTGGAAAATCTAAGAGGTTGGTAATTCGTGATGAACCACAGATCCTGATACATATCATCAATTGTGATCCTCTGTTTCATGCCATTGGAAAAAGTCAAACATATAAGCATTTCATGACATGAAGGAAAGCATAGAACATAGTTGCTAAAAAGCACAATAGTAACAGGAGTCACGCAATCGAATTAAAACAAGCAGCAGAAGTAAGTACTTACTCTAACAGGATTGGGATCAAGCATTCTCCCAACCAGTCTCTTTAAATCTCTAGAAAAAAAATGAGGGAGGGTGTAGTCGGCATCACGAATCTGAGTCACAGAAATTTATAAACTTTGTGAGACATAGAATTCAATTCAATCTGGTTCAACTAATTGTACGTGATTGTATGTGATCATGATAGAATTTTTGTGCTATGCTATTCCAGAAAATATAAGTGTTGTGCTAATCAAAGGTAGTATCAAACCTTTTTATATAAAGAAGACGAGTTATCGGCGGTGAAGGGCAAATAACCAGCAACCAAAAAGAAAAGTGTAACACCACATGCCCAAATATCAGCCTTTGGACCCTCATAGCCGTAGGATTCTATCACCTATTTTATACATGTAAATGATAGGAGAAATTAAATTAAAGTTATGAGAGAGAGAAACTGAATTTGAAGTTTAAGAGATAAAGTTGTATAATACCTCTGGGGCTGCATATTGTGGCGTGCCATATGGGGAGTGAAAAAGCCCTTTTTTCTAATAGTATCAACTTCATAATGTTTAGTTTTTGTATGAGATCAGATCCAAACTCAAAATATTTTGTAATATGGATGTACTTACTGATAAATGTCCTTTCGATTTTTCAATAAAAAAGTACCCTCTTTAAAAGATTATTTAGTGAAAAGAGAGGAAATATTAGTCACCAATAGTTAACTCACATCAGCTTGATGGAGGAGTGCACTCAATCCAAAATCTGATAATTTAAGCACTCCATTATCACCCACCAACAAATTCTCTGGCTGATAAAAGATATACAATGAAATAATGTTAAATGAACTTGGTCAGAACGGAAAACAAAGGAAGCAACAACATATAGAAATGATTGATATATTAACTCACCTTTATGTCTCTATGGTAAACACCTTTACTATGACAGTGATCCAAAGCACATATAAGCTGGTGAAAATATTTCTTTGCTTGGAGTTCATTCATTCCCGTGAGGCTTCTCTGACTCTGAGGGTCAACAAATGTTGCATTGTTAGAGGATTCTCATCCCAATTGACAAGGTAAAAGTAAAAATGTCTTACAATTTTATCAAACAGTTTCCCTTGGGCTAAATGTTCCATTACGATGTATATGTTTTTCTTGGTAGCCATGACCTACACCACCAATAATACATCCATTTATATCTGATACAGTTTCTTCTAGACAAGAAAGAACAAAAGAAAAAAGAAGAAAAACACAATAAATCGTGCAAAAAGGTTATCTGCACGGAAGCATTCATTCCTTCTAACCTCAATTACACGCAACACATTCGGGTGTTTAACCATGCTCTGTATTGATATTTCTTGTTTAATCTGCATAATGATAAACAACAGACAAGATCAGGTTTCAGAAAATATGACTTTCTTTATCTTTTTATCATTTTTACACTAATTAACTGTTAGTATATACGAAGGGAGAATATGAGAAAATGAATATTATTCATATGTGCAAAAATAATCTCGAATTACAAGGCTGAAGCGTTAATATATACACATTCAGAAATGTCATTGCTAGTTAGTACCACATCATCAACATATACCAATAAAACCGTGATAGCAGAACCAGAAGATTTCTTCATTCAAATCACCGTGAAGAAAAGCATTATCAACGTCCAACTTAGTTGGATGAACCAATTGCTAGTAGTATAAAACAAAACATACCCTTCGGTTCCAACTTTAAAACCAAAAAAAGAAAAAAATAAATTTAAGGCTTTTTGAATCCAAGTTATTTCTTCCTACAACAGTGGTACTTGTGTATATAAGCAACCAGAGACTATGAGATTTGTAAAATCAGGTTGAATGAGATGAACAAGTTCATATGGTGATTTATTTTGTAAAATTGGTGTGGGTAACCGATTAATGATATGCACCGTAAGGTTAAGTGAGTATGACCATAATATGTTTATCATGTGTGCTTGAAAATGAAGTGCTATACAAACATTTAAGAGGTGTTGATGTTTCCTCTCAACAATGTCATTTTGTTGAAGGGTTCCAACACATGAAATGTCATGAAAAAATTCCTTTAACATTATAAAAGTCGGTGAGAAAAGATTCTTTTCTATTATATGATCTTACTGATAACGTCTATTTTTACCTCTCTTTATGTGTTTATTGTCATGAATAAATCAATTCTTTCCTAGTTTTTATCTTGTTATATTCTCAAATTTAGTTTGTTTTGTATTATTTTGTATTTTAGCTATATTATGCTTGTTTTACCTCTAATATCTCTTTTAAGAATGTAAATAAATGAATAGGAGCAATCCTAGTGGATGAAAACAAGCAAAAACCCAAGAAAGTATGTTTTGGAAAACAAAAGTTTGATTTTCAGCCAAATACCCACGTCGGGCACCAATCACGCCCAACTCTTCAAATACAAAATATTGTCAAACTACATAAGGCTGAGCGATGGAAAGTGAGGCTGAGCGCCACAAGGCTGAGCGGTGAAAAGTGAGGCTGAGCACCAACAAGGCTAAGCAGTGAAAAAGTGGGGCTAAGCGCAATTCAATTCGTAAAACTTGTAGTTGGATGGTGGAGATGTGCCGCTAAGCAATGAATCTCAGGAGTTGCCAGTTTCGTGATTTTATTGATAGCGCCTGGCGGTGCTGAGATGGCGCCAGGTAGTGACGACACTGATAGGTCAAAAATGGGTATTTAAACATGTTTTCTCGCGAGGGTTCGTCATCTTTTCTTACTCTCACAACTTCTCTTCACCTAGAGCAACTGAGAAAGGCCTTTGGAGGTTGATTGGGGTGCTAGGAAGCTCTCCCACTCCTCCTTGGGTCTTCAATCTTCATCCATGGTGTTTTCTCCCTTTTGTGATTGATGATGGACAGTACAAAGAAAAGTCTTTCCAAATAATCTGAAGGTGAGTGTAATATTGAGAAATGGAAAAATCAACTTGTCTACAAGATTGAAGATCTTCTTCGAGATCAGTGATGTAGAACTTGCCACCTTGGGAAAACCTTTGAAGGAGATCCTTCCAAATTTCAACAGTGGAGTCCATCCATAGAATTGATTATTTAATGTCAGTTTTCATGGAGCGGGTGAGCCAAGCTATGATCATCTTGTTGCAACGCCTCCAAGCTTCATGTAGAGGATTAATGGGTGGTGGACAAGGGAAGGTGCCAAGAACAAATTTCTCTTTGTTCTTGGTTTCAAGAGCATCAAAGAAATCATGTTTCCATGACTGATAGATGTTTTAGCAAGAGGTGGGAAAACAAGAATGATGGCAGGACTTTCTTCTGGATAAAGAAAGAGGAGATTGGCAGGGTTCATAAGGTAATCGGTAGCAGAGGCCATGAGGATGAGAGGAGAAAAAGTGAAAGGTATTTACACTAATACCATGTTATGTTAGTACATACGAAGGGAGAATATGAGAAAATGAATATTATTCATATGTGCAAAAATACACTCACTTAATTACAAGGCTCAAGCGTGAATATATACACATTCAGACTTGTTCGCACGAGGGGATTTATAAATCCCACTAATTTGGAGCGATAGATGTTGTGGTTGAATCATGTTCCAATGCTGTGATTAAAGAGTAATTGCGAAGACATATTTAAGATATATTACGAAAAGCATATCCCTTTGTGGTTGAGGAGATTTGGATGGATGAGAATGATTTCACTATTATACACATGTGTGTGAGTGTTTGTGAATGAGAGAGAATGTGACTTTGTGAGTGAGAGAGTGTAACTTTGTGACAATGTGTTTGTGAGTGGGTGACGGTGGTTTGTAAGGGTAGCAACACCTGTTATGTAACCAGTGTTGTGTGTGTGTCTATACAATAATAATAAATATACAAAAATATGTATAATAATAATTAAATATATGTATATATATATATATATATATGTATATAATATTAATATATTAAATAATATTAATAATAAATAATATATATAGAAATGAAATATAAGAATAAATAATAAAATTAATATATAGTAATTAATAATAATAATATTAATTATTAATAATAATTTCAAATAATAGTAATTATTATAAAAAATTAATATAATTTATCTTTTTATTAATTTTTTATTAAAATTTATCAAATAATAGTTTTTAAAATTTAATATTTTTAACTAATCTAAAAATCATTTTATATATTTTTACCATCAAGGGTATTTTAGTAATTTTAAATTTTATCTGTTATAACTTTTTATTTTATTTATCATATCATTCACATTACTCACTAACTTTCAACAAATTCATCTTCAAATCAACTTATTTTACTCTCTAAATCCACTCAAAGAAACACACATATCTATTCACTCACATCCACCCAAATTCATTTTCACAATTTCTCTCAAATCCATCTTTTCCACACAAATCTATCTTCACACTTTCTCTCAAATTCATTTTCTCGAGAGAACAAAACATAAAGGTTTGTACAGGAAACAAATTAAACAAACAAAATAAACCGAAGAAGAGAATATCTCTGTCATTAACCTTAATCCATTGAATTAATAGGTACCCAAAATTGAGATCAAGATGCAGAGGTACTGAACATTTTGTTAATAAAATGATGGCATAAAGCAATAGAAGTGGAAGTTGGCACACCTTTTTCTTAACGAGACTCTTGATCCTTCCGCTTCTTCCTTTGAGAAGTTGTTCTTTGTCAAAAATTTTGATGGCTACCTTGTCTCCGGTGACAACGTTACATGCAAGCTTCACCACTGAGAATTTTCCTTTGCCCAAGACCTTACCCACTTCATATCTTTCCATACAGATAGTTCTGTTGGTGTTGTTGCTACTACTACCTTCTTCATTGGCCATAATGTTCTTCACCTTCTTTTTCTTTCTCTCTCCACCTTCCTATTTCTTTCTTGCATAAAGCTTAATGTAACTATTTATTCCTCCAAAACTATAACAGCAAATTAAATGCTCATAACTAAAAATTAGTAATAGTTAACCAAATATTTAATACTGTGATTATAATTAATTTTAGCTTTTGTTAGACATGTGTTTAATTTTTACCTTTGCTTTAAATCTCAATTATTATTCCATTAGAGTAGTTAGATAACAAACAAAAACTAATTTAATTGTAATCATTTGCAAGAATTTAATGTCCAAAGCATAAGTACTTAACAAAAAAAATAGGCTTAATTATGTTTGTGCTATATGATAAAATTAGTAACTTTCAATTGAGTCCTCGTAGATTTTTGTTTTAGGTCTATGATAAGTCCTTCCTAAATTTTTTTAGTACATCAATAAATTTAAAATTTTTAGTTGAATCACCAGTGATGTGGCGGTTAAGTAGTTAACATGGTTATTATTTTTCCATGTCACTTTGTTGAATTTCGGTAACGTGTAATTTTATTATTTAAAAATTTGAAGCACATTTGAAACACTCAACTCTTAGCAAAATTACTGTACTTCTCACATTTGAAGCACTCAACTCTTGAGTTACTCGACTAACCTCCTCGACCTCTACTACCACGACCTTTGTAAAAATCGGGAAAATTAAATAAATAAATAAATATTTATTTAATAAATGTGAGGGCAGGAATCCCTAAGTTAATAAATGTGGAGAGAGAAAACAAGGAATAATACTAGCTCGAGTGGTTAAGAGTACTTAGTTGCTATGAAATGACTTAGGTTCAAATCTTATTGATGCCATTAGTATGTTATTTAATTGTTTATTAATTTTAATAATATGCTTGATCATGATGAGTGATAATATAATCCTAGTCGTCTTTTTGGCCAAATTTCTTTTTGGCATGAATGTGAAGGAGCAAAAAAACCTAGTCGTCTTGAGGAGCAGATGGAAAGGTTGGGAAACCATCTAGTAATGGCCTTTGAATGGCAATTCCATCCATCATTAATTAAATTCCGTTTTTTTTTTACATTTACTACAATTAGGGCATAATTAGAGGCAAATTGAGGGAGAGAATGTAGGTTTTTAGACTGCAATTTTGTGAGAGCTATGGGGTGAGGATTTCTAGAGCATTTGTTGCATTTTAGTGAGTGAGAGTGAGAGCTAGTTCTTGAGGAGCAAAAGGAGGCCATCGCGGATCAAAAGCGACTCTCAGATGGTGCAATTTGAGCAAGGAGCCAGGTTTGGGGAGCTATACCACATTCTTAAATTTTAATTACATAAAAGTTAATTGTATCAGAAGCATGGATATCTGTTATACATTTTTCTGGATTATATTGCATTTCTAGAATTTTCCAAAAATCGTTTGGCGGGCCTTCAAAGCCACCAGGCGACTCATGTTGAAACCCAGTTTTTGGGTTTTTGTTAAGAACCGCCTAGCGACGAAGAACTGCCGCTAAGTGATGCGTGAATGTGTGGAATAGGTATTTTTCATGAAAAAAATGATGTTTTTCTTGTTTTCATGAAGCAGGAACCTTCAGGCACTAGTTTTATACTGACAGGCGCTAAGTCCTTGACTTCTGGGCGTTGGGCGCCACCGATATTTCTACTCTGCACAGTTTTCATAAAAATGCATTTCCCGATTCATTTACCGTCCGATTTAGCTTAAATTTTGATAGCGGGTTCATAACTTGTTGCTTTTTAGTTTGTACAGTGTGATATGGGTTTGGATATCTGTAGTTGGAGATATATGATATGCAAGATTACTGGTTTGGAAGTCTTTAAAATGCATGAATAATCTCTTGATAATTTCAAATAACTACTAATGTGGCATGAGTTGGAAGCATGATTGGATTATGTTGTGAGTCTCTATGAATTTGAATGTTCCTTTGGGTTAGTCACATGTTTAGAATTGGTTTAATGATGATGCTTGTGTATCAATATAAAATAAATTGTTGCATAGGAGGTGTGAAGTGCTATATTAATTTGCATTGGTGCATGGAATCATGTGCTTAAGTTGTTAGAGTGTTACTTCTTTATTTCTGATTTGAGTATGCATTATTCATAAGTTGGAATTTAATGCTATCATGGATTTAAATGGTGGAGTATATATATCCCCTTTGTATGCCTTCTCTAGTATATCCCACGCTTCTTTTGAAGAATTAGCATTTGTTATCTTCTCAAAGCTTAACTCATTGACAGCTCGATACAGTCGTAAAAATCCATTTTATCCTTTACCCGTGTTGCTCTTAACATAGCAAGTTGGGCAATCGTTTGTTCTTCAATGTCCTCTAGTTCTTGGTACCCATTTTCAACCACTTCCCATACTTACTGGGAACCAAGGAGATCCTTCATCTACAGGCTCCAGTTATCATAGTTGGCGCCTTTCAATAACTTCGGTAGGGGCATGTTGTTAACTAAGTTAGCCATCTCGGTCAAACTCTCTAACTCTTAAATACTTTCTCTAACACACTCAAACACTCAGGCTCTCAACCTTTGATGCCAATTTGTTGACAAACAAGTTTCTGAATAAACATTCTTGTATATTATAACTTGATGCGTTTTTCAATTAGCATTACATGATCAATTTATAGGTCTCACTAGTGCATTTCAGACTGTTTACATTGCAGTATATGCCTCAGTTCTCGAACAATCGAAGCATATAAACATGCAGTGGCACTTTTGAAATTAAAGTCAACTTTTATGCCTCGGTTGTGATTTTAACCGAGGCATATAGCTTCACAAATTTTTATGATTCCCACTGTATTTTGTAAGACCCGTGAAATTTAATTAATTAAATAAATAATTAATTAATAAATACGGGTCGTGGAAACCCTTATGGCATTTAATAGTGGTTAATATGACATGGAAAAGTACTAGCTGAAGTGGTTGAGATTACTTTGATTGTGTGATAGGACTTGGGTTCGAGTCCTATGTATGCCAATTATGTGTTATTTAATTATTATTGTTTTAATATTATGAATGTGCATGTTAAGTAAGAATATAGTATTTGAGTTATGTTAGTTAACAAGAAACATGAATTGGCTTGATGGTTTAGCATTGACTTAATATCTGCATGGTTAAGGGTTTAAACCTTGGTGAGACCTAAATAAAGTTTTTTTTTGCTAAACTTGATTTTTGGCAAAGAAAAAAGGAGGTAGAAAACCAGCAGCCACGCGAAGGCATCCTAAGGGGCTGAAAAACAACCCCATAATGGTGTTGAATGACACTTATCACAAGCAATAAGACCCATTTTCGTTTTGGCTAATTAACTTTCATTAAGAAGTAATTAAAGGACAAAAATTGAAGGGAGAAGAAGGTTTTTCTTGGTCTGGACTGTACTGCACGAAAAGGGAGAGAAATCAGAGTGAAGAGAGTGAGTTGGGTGAACCTGTAAGGCATTTTTTAGGAGGGCTAAGAGAGACCTTTGAAAGCAAGTGGAAATCTAGAGTCATTCAAGTTTTAAGCAAAAGAATCCAAGTTAGGGGAGTTCCTTTGTTGTTTTAAATTGTGACTATTGCGTAATCATGTAATGTATGGAATTGTTAAAGCCTGCATCTCTGTCAAGGTTGAGTTTTACTCGCGTTTCTGGATTTTCCAGAAACCGCCTGGCAGTAGGTCATGTGCCGCCAGGCGGCCTATGTGTTTTACTCTATTTTTCTGGGTTCGCTTATGAACCGCCTGGCAGCGAAGGATGTCCCGCCAGGCGACGCAACGTGCGTCTTCTCATTTTGTCATTTTGGTTGGTTTGTCAGCGATGTCGTGGTGTTTGGGTTGTATTTCTATTGTATATATTCTATTGGCATGATGTATTATGGGATTGTAGTTACTAAATTGATTGGACATTGCATGAACTTGAGAATGAAATTGGGGGTTAGGGTTTATGCGGGATTTGGGGATAATAAGCATGAAATATTTCAATGATTGGCGCGCTAATTATCCATAACTAACTATAATATGAATGTTGTACCAACCCTGTATGGTGTGTGCTTGTAGAAACATATTGGGATGAAGATGGATACTGTAATTGGAAAATTGGGGTGCAGTCGGTGCTAGAAAAATCTGGGTATCCAGATGTGCACGCACCGCCTGGCGACGCATGAACTGCCGCCAGGCAGCCTGCCAGGGTAGTGGATTCTTTGTAGTTTTGTTTGGGCTCTGTGTTCTTGGGTGCTTAATGGGTAAACTCTATGTGTATGATTCAGAAATTTAACAAGTAAGGAGAATTTGACTTAAATAAGACTAAGGGAAATCGAATTAAATGAAAGTGGGTGGTGCAATGTAGATAGTAGTGATCTTTGAACATTTGGGTGTATGTGGTAAGTTAGATTCAGAAAGTATGTTAATATGGTAGAAAGAGTGAGATAGATTTATATGAAATGGTATGCTAATAAATGAGAAGAGTGCCAAGTACAATGTGTGAAGTGCAATTCAATTTATTAACATGTAAGGATATATGAAGATTGTGTTTATTGGATGTGGTAGTTAATATGCTACATTGTTTATGTTAATTCGGAGAAGTGTGTGCAATCTTGGTGACTATAATATACGTGATTAAAAAGGTGTGTATGAGTTGCTAGTGATAGAACTATGATTGGTGTGTGTCCTAATTATTCTATAGTTTGGTGTGTTGTATGATTTGAGGTCCGTTGGAATCTGTTTAAAGTGCCAAGAAACCAGTAGTTGTCCGCTACTGGTATGGTGCCTGGCGGCGTGTGCGAGCTGCCAGGCGGACGGAACGTAATCAGCGACAATGGTCATAGCGCCTAGCGATAGGGAGGGTTCCGCCAGGTGGAATAGTGCAGCAGAGACTCTGATGGTGCGGTGGCGCCTAGCGACGCGAGGCAAGTGCGCCAGGCGGTGAGTGGCGCTTGGCGGCATGGTGGGTCTGCCCGGCGGTGACGATGCAGTGATGATGTTGCAGGCGCCTGGCGCCTGGCGGTGTGTGATGCCCGCCAGGCGGTCTGAACCTAGTGTGTGCCTGGCGACATGAGATGCACGCCAAGGGTTTTGGTTCAGTGATGGTGCGCGAGGAAAGGTTTCTATACAGCTTTAGGTGATGTTCATGATGTGAGACTTTGGTTGGGGGTCCAATTACGAGTGTAACCCGTATTGGAGTAACACGTGACCACTCTAGGTTGTAGTCCGGTGGTTTAGGAAGTCCAGTGGAGTGCGCGAGTTGTGGCTCGTACGGCGAGGTTTGGATGATTGCTCTCTTCAGAGTATTCTGATAGAGTTTTGGTAGTCTGGAACAGCTACAAACTTTATGTTTGTTTCGGGGAGCTCCACTTGGTGTCACAGTGAGATGCTGTGGCAAGGTTATTCTCACGTGTGGACTATCAGGTGGTGACCTGTAGTCGAAGGGGCGAGTAAACACTCGTGCAGCAAAGATCGATCATTAATCTCACCTAAAGGGTATAGAAATGATAGCCGTCTAATGAAAGTATTGGAAGTGGAGAAGTAAGGAAAGAGGGAGAAGAATACTAACCCGGGGTTTAAATGTTTTGATGTTGTAATTCATATTTTATTGGTTGGTTTTATTTAAATGAGCTCACCCTATCTGTGTGTGTGTGACGATGATCATGTAACTTGTTACATGGGAGCAGATGTTGATGCAGGTGAGCGGATAGGTGCATAGAGACAGAGTGGGGATCTCTTGGGGATTTTCTCACTAATTTATTGTATTTGGTCTATGGTGTTATTGTAATAATTTTATAGACCATTTCAATTGTATTACAGTCTTAATGCGAAATATTTTATCTATTTTGGCGCATTAAATTTAAGGTTTTAAATATTTCCCACGTTTTGGGAAAAATGATGATTAATAAATGAGGTTGTTTTATTGAATTTTATTTTGTTTTAATTTAATAAGTAATTTCCGGCTAGGACGTTACATATTTGAATTTGAAAATTATAAGATAGCTTTATGCCTCGGGTACTCTTCAACCGCGGTATAATACGCTTTCTACTTCAATCACTTTTCACCCGATGCAGTTAAGTTGTAGTATTTTAATATTTTTTTTCATTTACCTGACTAAATATGCCTCGGTTTTGAATAACCGAGGCAGTGGGGCTTCGTAGGGTTAAAAACCCCCAAACCATTTCATTACAGTAGCGTCCTCCCTTCTTCTTCTTCTTCGAGAATCCAACTACTATGTGTCATCCCATTCAGCCTGCATCGCTGCTGCATCGCCGTCGCACCATCGTTGCACCGCTGAAGAGGCATTTCCGACGCCATTGCGTTCGTTGAATCTCACAGCGGCATTCCACAATGAGATTTGAGTAATGATGAGCCTCACATCCCTTGCCTCCTTCTTCTTGTTGTCCTTCTCTACCACGTGCAGCGCCTCCTCTAGCCACCAGATAGCCGCCGCCCTTCCCCTGATCGGTCCATCAGTAGGGCGTTCTCGAACAGTGCCTCGAACAACGCTTGAACGAGAGCGGGTTCGCCTTCAGAACTTCCTCGTGCCTCGAACAGTGCCTCGAACAGAACTTCCTCCATATTGAGAGCGAGAATAGTGCCTCGAATAAAGCCTTGACGTTCGTTTTGAGGAGGTCTAAGAGCGGCGAGAGGAATTCTTCGTGGCTGTGGTGGTTTGGAGAGGGGCGAAGGCGGAGGACTGGCACGAGCGGAAGGGAATTGGAGGGTGACGGTGGCAAAGTCACCACTCGTGGAATTAGGGTTTACACATAGTGGATTGAGCATATATTTTTTTATTTTATTTCTGATATACAATAGGTCTCGGTTTTACAAGAACCGAGGCAGTAACTACTTAATATGTCTCGGATTCATAACCGAGGCATAAAGAACTAGCTTTTTACCTCGACAATATATGTCTCTATTAGTCACCCGAACCAAAAGGTAAAAATAACTGTTTTCATTTTCCTTCTCTACACTTGTGTCTTCAGACATGACCTCTCAACTATGCATTCAATACATACCTAAACGATAATTAAAGAACTTTATTACATCCCACAATCATTATTTAAGTACGATGTCAGAGTTTAGTCTACTGTAGGCAAAAAGCACGGAATCTTAATAATGAAAAATAATTATGATCTTGATTTCAATGATATGAAATTAAGTTCTATATTTAACGGACTACATACAGTATAGAAATAAGGGAGAACTAAATGGTGGCGATATTATTTGTAGTATATATTAATTATTATCTAAGATATCGTTCTTATCCTCTATAGACTACTGAACATCAATCTTATTGCCATTTTCTATCGGGCAACTGTGGCAGTGGGGTACACTTAAAAATGACATTTTTATTTTTAATGCTTGAACGAAACAAAGCTGTTCAACGATGGTCACCGAAGTTTGGAGAAAGAAGACTTGACGGAACATATTGAATTAGCCACTTACGGGCTTTACCCTTGCATTTAGCTTCACTAAACCCTCTATAACATTTTCAATGTTATAGTAAAAAATATATACATTTTCCAATACATCTACAAATGAGCTTTTGTATTTATTTATTTATGCATTATAATTTACAATATCAAAATGTTAGTGTTTTCCAATAAACAAGTCTTTGAAACTTTACATCTATGTTTCTTCCCCAAAGGCACTACAACAAACACAAGCGACCCTCAATTATTGTTTTACAATTTGCAGTCATAATAGTATCGTATTGCAGTGTATGACAAACCTTTGTTACAAGCCGCAGTTTTTAATTTTTGCATGAGAACATGAATTACTTTTAACTTATAAGTAAATTCTTCTTTTATTAATACTTTGAGAAATTTTATCCAGAGCTGTAGTAAGATACCAAAACTTGAGGCAGATGAGTTTATGGTAGAAAATCACGAGCCTATGTATGTATGTACGCATATGTTGCAGAAAAGTGTCTTTACACTCGTGAGTCCAAACTATTCTTGTTTATGAAACTCCTTGAACAGGATACAATAATTACCTAACAAGAAGGCAATACATGAACTAAAAGAGAAAAAAACAAAACAACGACCAAGGTTGATTCATTTTC
>Ga0209389_1001546_pt1 | contig 16395 bp, 19 predicted proteins | sample CowpearedBW_FD_187526 | JGI IMG/M metagenome (GOLD analysis project Ga0209389, IMG submission 187526) | Root nodule microbial communities of legume samples collected from California, USA - Cow pea red BW (SPAdes) (version 2) | ecosystem: Host-associated > Plants > Roots > Nodule | place: USA...
TATATATATATATATATATATATAATCCGAGTTGGATTGTAAGGGGAAAGTTGGTAATGGGTTGGGTAGGTGTTTGGGATAAAGGGTATGTGGGAGATGTGTTCATGTGGAATGAAAGTGCCTTGAGAGCTTTTGAAGAGTTGAAGAAAAAAATTACAACTGCACCGCTATTAAGGCTACCCAATTTTGAGAAAGAATTTGAATTAGAATGTGATGCATTCGGGACTGGAATTGGAGCCATCCTAATGCAAAATTGTCAACCAGTGGCTTACTATAGCAAAGTCTTGGGGTCAAGAAACTTATCTAAGTCTGCGTATGAGAAGGAGTTGATGGCATTGGTTCTAGCTATCCAACACCGGAGGCCTTACTTGCTAGGGAGGGCATTTAAGGTATTTTCTGATCAAAAGAGCTTGAAATAATTGTTACAGCAAAGGATAACTAATGGGGATCAACAAAATTGGGTGGCTAAATTATTGGGGTACAATTTTGAGATTATTTATAAACCAGGACAAGAGAACAAAGGTGCAGATGCTCTCTCGAGAAGCAAAGAAGGATTGGAACTGAATAGTATGATCTATATTCCTGTTTGGTTGGATTATCAAGCATTAATGGCCGATGTGCATGACAGTGATAAATGGAAAAAAATATCAGAATTGCAAAGGGGAACATAAGCCTATCTTGGATTTACATACAAGCAAGGAGTGTTACTATTTAAGGACAAATTAGTCATTGATGAAAAGTCCTCGTGGATTCCTAAGTTATTAGAGGAATTCCACGCAACCCCACAAGCAGGGCAGTCAGGGTTTTATAGAACCTATAGGCGTGTGGCAACCAACTTATATTGGGAAGGAATGAAAAATGATGTATTGAAGTTTGTTCGAACTTGTGACACATGTCAACGCCAAAAATATATGATGACATCACCTGGAGGATTGTTGCATCCACTTCCAATTCCAAAAAGAATTTGGGAGGACATTAGCCTTGACTTCAAGAGGGTTCGAAGCCATTATTGTTGTTGTGGACAGATTAACAAAGTACAGCCATTTTGTGCCCTTGAAACATCCGTATACAGCTAGGGGAATAGTAGAAATTTTTGTAAGAGAGGTGGTAAGACTCCACGGCCTCCCAAATTCTATTGTTAGTGACAGGGATTCAATATTTATGAGCGGATTTTGGAAAGAATTTTTCAGGATACAAGGAACAACATTGCAAATGAGTACCGCATACCATCCCCAATCAGATGGCCAGACTGAGGTTGTTAATCGATGTTTGGAAACATATTTACGTTGTTTCATAACTGACCAACCGAAAGGGTGGGCTTTATGGCTTCCATGGGCAGAATATTGGTTCAACACGACATATCATGAGTCAACAGGTACTACCCCATTTGAAGCGGTGTACGGATGTAGGCCTCCCCTAATTGTGCGGAGTGTACCGGGGGAAGTCAGAGTAAAAGGAGTGCAGAGGGAGTTATTGGATCGGGATGAGGCTTTAAAGCAGCTAAAGAATCACTTGTTGAGAGCTCAAGGTCGAATGAAGGCTCAAGCTGATAAACATAGAACAAATATAAGCTTCGAGGTAGGAGAAATGGTATTTTTGAAGCTCAAGCCACATAGACAGAATTCGATGGTGGCCAAGATATGCCCGAAGCTGAGTGCTAGGTATTATGGTCCTTTTCAAATTATGGAAAGGATAGGTGAGGTTGCTTATCATTTAAAGTTGCCTCCATCATCAAGGATACATCTTGTTTTTCATGTGTCCCTCCTCAAGAAAGCAGTGGGGGACTATAAGACAAGGGAAGAATTACCTACCGGGTTAGAGGATGATGATGCTGAAATAATTGAACCGCTATCGATTCTAGCTTCCCACAGTGTTATGAAGAAGAGAGATTGAATGAATCAATGGCTCATCCATTGGAAGGGGAAAACAACAGAGGAGGCTACATGGGAAGATGAAGTTTCAATTAGAAGTCAATTTCCTGAACTCAGTCTTGAGGACAAGACAATTCTTCAAGAGGAGAGTATTGATAAGGCCCAAAGAATGAGTGGGCTCCCTCAACCTCAAGCCCACGATGGTACCAAGGCATGGTGGGGAAAAGTGTATGTGAGAAAGAAGGATCCAAGGGTTGAGGTGGCAGGTAGTTAGAGGAGAGAGAAATCAGGAGGGGAATGGGGGAGATTCTATTTGATATTCAATTTTGTAAAGTGTGGGGGAGAGGTGTTTTTTGGGCTGAGAGAGGAGAGGAACCATTGGTGTTACTCTAGAGAGGAGCATAGCTCTGGGTGGGATTTGTTATCCTTCTATTTCACGATTTCGTTTACAGTATAATAAATACATCAGTGTGTTTTTTCTTCCTTTGATTCCTTTTTCTAAACTTTTAAGGAGTGGGTCTTTATCATCATGAAATACAGAAAACCATATACTCTTTAGCAGTTCTAGGCATAAGTACATTTACTTGACTTGATAAATTATCAGTAGCGCTTGATAATTATTTTTCTGCATCATTCCTGGACCTATAGAATCTCCAAATTAGTGACTAGTGTTGACTGTATTTGTTTAAAAAGACAAGTCTTTTGCATCCTGATTTTTGTTGCTTCTGTATACTTTATTCACCGTGACTGACTAAAGAAAGATGGCACTGCTGAGATGGGGTTTAATATGCATATTTACAGAACCATATTGGGAAGTTATGTTTGATGTTGTATAAGTTTTTGGTTTGGATTTACTATTCTTATTGATATTTGCATGTAAAATTTCTTGATAATGTTCTTTAATTCACTCTGATGCCACCACCCCAATTTTCTGTTTTCCAAAGTACAGGTTACGAATCCTGCAATTGATCCTCTTCGAGAAGGATTGGTTATGTCTCTTGAAGTGAATATAGGGAAAAGAGGGAATTTATTGGAAGTTGGGCCAGATAATGCTTCACAGGTATCTTAGCATGCATCTGTAATATTTAGTTTGCCATTGCCGAGTAACACATTTGATTTTGTTATCTTTTCTTGCCCACGAGATGATGGTGTGTTTTGGAGCAGGTTATGTTGTCCAGTCCAGTATTGAACGAAGGGGAGCTTGAATCATTACTAAAAGATTCCCAGTTAAAACCACAAGTGTTACCTGCATTTTTTGATATAACTAAGGGCATTGAAGGTTCTTTGGAGAAAGCATTAAATAAGCTTTGCGAGGCTGCAGATGAAGCTGTCAGAAACGGTTCCCAGTTGCTTGTTCTATCAGACCGTTCAGAGACACTGGTATGGACCGTCTAAGGGCACCTACTTCTTTCCACAGAATGTTTGTTATATACACACACACACACACACAGACACATATAAGCAGTGATGTTTTTCTCTTTTTGGTGAATAATAAAGGGTTAAGTATGTTTTTAGTCCTTGAACTTTGACTCAAAATTGGAATTCGTCCCTGGTCAAAACTTTGATAAATTTTGGTCCCTAAACTTTAAAAATCAATGAATATAGTCCTTTTAACCCAATTTTATTAACTTTTTCTTACGTTTCGAACACATTTCTCAGTAAATATTGACTCGAGAATGTGTCAGACGGCGTAAACAACTCCAATATTTACTGAGAAATGCGTTCGAAACTTAAAAAAGAGTTAACAAAATTGGGTTAAAAGAACTATATTCATTCATTTTTAAAGTTTAGGAACCAAAATTTATCAAAGTTTCGACGAGGGACGAATTCCAATTTTGGACCAAAGTTTAGGGACTAAAAACATACTTAACCCAATAATAAAAGCAATAATTTGGTACATGTGTAATTAGATGAGACATGATATGCTTTTTTGTCTGCAAAAGATGATGACAAGAAGTCCTCCTCGTTTTTTAATTTGACACCTACTTCTTTCCACAGAATGTTAGTTATACACACACACACACATATAAGCAGTGCTGAATTTCTCTTTTTGATGATAGAAAAAGCAATAATTTGGTACATGTGTAATTAGATGAGACATGATATACTATTTTCTCTGCAAATGATGATGACAAGTCCTCCTCATTTTTTAATTTGATTATCAATTCAAATTTGTTTAAAGTGAAAATGTTCTGGAGCTATTTTTTTTTTTTTTTACATATGAATTGATAAAGACTGTTGAATTTGTGATATCAAGTGAAGTTATTTACAAATAGGAGTGCTAGGCATTCCCCTTATAGTTATGAATCCTCACTTAACATTCCTTGTCTAGGCACCTACCTAAAAGAACTCATCTGTACCTGAGTGCTATGAGGTGCAAAGTCTCCCATCCAGTAAGTAAGGGATGCTGGGTGGGTTATTCAATCACCGGGGAACTCATCCTCAAAAGCTAGCTATTTAGGGGGAAAAACTAAACATTTAAATATATTACCGAACATCCCTTACTGCTCGATGTGGGACTTAGGTATCCCATAACACCTAAGTTCCTATTAGAATTCCATGATTCCTATCAATCTTGCTCCTATAAATAGTCTCCCAAGCCAATCTCGTAACATTCATTAGAAATACCATATGCGACATATTTCCTCTTTCATTACAAACATTTCATCCAAACACACTAATGTTTATACTATTACCGGCAAGTACAGAACCAAGCTGCTTCCGCACATGATAACTTCGTTTTCTTCATCATTCCTTTTCATTTCACCTTAAAACTTATTCCTCTGCTATAACCTTATAAAACCCTTAACCTGACTTTTACCTCCCACAACTTTAAGTTCTCTTGCTGCTTCACAATTGAAGTGCTATTAATCTCACATGAGGCAGAGTCATGGCCTAAACGATGCCTAAACCAAAGATAATTTACTTGGCAACTTGAGTTGTCCAGCCCAATGATTGTTCATCCTTCTCTGATGGCTAGACCCTTAGCATATATTTTTTCCATGCACAAACAAACCATTATAAATCGAGAAGGAATATAATGAATTCCGTGTGTTGGATACACATGTGTATTCTTATTTATAATGAAAAAGAGATACAATAATAAGGAACAAAATCAATATCTAATAATGAGAAATATCTGATATATCATTTAGCTGGCAAGTAGTTTTATTCATTTAGATTCCCTTTGAGCAGTTGGCTCTTTAGTTGACTTCATTTACACAAACATAAGGCATATGTAGTGATAAGAGAAAATCTTGGCTATGCATTCATGGTCAAGATTGTTTTATTTTTAAGTCTAAGTTTAACCCTCCATTATGATTGTGTGGTCAAGATTAGCACCTCTCATGCGAGCATGAATTCTTATATGCTTCCTATATGGTACATATAATACGTTTTTGGATTTGTGTATCTGAACTAATAATGTATTCCCTTCTTTTTGGTCCTAGGAACCAACACATCCGGCAATTCCAATTCTTCTTGCTGTTGGTACTGTTCATCAGCATCTTATCTTGAATGGCCTGCGGACATCAGCTTCAATTATAGCAGATACTGCCCAGTGCTTTAGCACTCATCAGTTTGCATGCTTAATAGGATATGGTGCAAGGTTATTTAATGTCCTCACTCAAGTCTCTGTTAGACGTAGTGTTTTCATTTGTGGTTTCTTCGTGATTGTTATTTTATATTTGGAGTATGTTAGGCGATCTAATTTTCATTTACTAGTCTCAATGTTACTTGGCCTAGTATAGGTTGACGAATTTTATTTTCTGTTTCTTTGACAATGTACAAATATCGTGTGCCCACATATATAATTCATTATTTATAATCCAATACTGGTACAACCAGGGATATAGTTAAGGAAATAAAATGCAAGGAAATCCATAATCACTAGAAATAAATTTCTATATTTAACTCTTTACATATAATTAAAGCATGTCTATAATTCATTATTTGACAATGTACAAATGTCCTGTGCCCACATATATAATTCATTATTTATAATCCAATACTGGTACAACCAGGGATATAATTAAGGAAATAAAATGTAAGGAAATCCATAATCACTAGAAATAAAATTTGTCTATATTTAAATTTTTACATATAATTAAAGCATATGTCTAACACTCCCCCTCAAGCCTAAGAATATATGTCATTTGAGCCAAACTTGTTACTAATGTATTCAACATGTGAGATTTTGACAGCTTTAGTGAACATGTCTCTTATTTGGTCTATGGAGCTAACAAAATGATTGGTGGTGATTTCCTCTGAGATCACCTTCTCTCTAACCAAGTGTAAATTAATGTATTTGGTCCACCCATGGAAGATCGAATATGAGGCAATGCGGATAATAAAGTGATTTACAATGTCTCCATGATTCCCTATGAGATCATATTCCCTCCAATAGGAACACTAAATCCAAAAGTTGAGCTCATATCTAAGCTTAGTCCTTTCCAATCAGCATTAGAATTGGAGACAACTATTGCATTGCCTTTGTTTTCATATAATGATCCTCAATCGAAAGCACTATTGTAAATATCATGTCAATAACTCAAGTAGCGTTAAGGAGTTGACTCACCATGCTAACAACAAAGGTGATGTTTGGTCTAGTAAGGGTAAGGAAATGTATGCCTCCAAGACATTGATGTCCTTCTAGTTCTTCCAAGGGCTCCCCTTGATTTGAAAGAAGCTTCACATTGACATCCATAGGAGTATCACTACAATAAAGCATGTTGGTCTCAATCAAGATGTTCAATGCACGCTTTCATTAGGAAATAACAATACCATATGGAGATTGAGCAAGACTAAAAAGTTTAAGCCCCCTTTATATGAAAAAGCTTCACATTGGCATCCATAGGGGTATAACTACAACAAAGCATTTCAATCTTAGTCAATATATTCAATGCATGCTTTCAAAGGGAGATTGAGCAACTTTAAGAAGTTTTAGTAGACTCAACAAGTCTTTCATATGAAATAGATTCTATTGGCAATAATGACAATGTCATCAACATAGATAAGTATATAAATGCATAGGCCAGATAAAAAGTGGATGGATATTATTGAGTGATTAGCTTCACAATGAGTCATGCTAAAATGATGTAAGATAGTGTTCAAGTAGTCAACCAAGACATGAGGATGCAACTTCGAACCATATAGGGAACATTAGAGTTGATAGGCAAGAGTCACCTAAAGTTGAAAAACCTTGGGGCTCATCTATATCAACCTCTGGCAACTCAACATGAAAGATAACCCATAGCAAGAAATAGCCAACCAGAGGTGATGTTGGCCACAAGGACAAGATGTCTTTGTCAAAAGAGGGGATGAATTTTTTGCCCAAAAGGAATAGGCTGACTTCTATAGACTTTAGAGGAGACAAAAAAAATCTAAAGTTGAGATTAACGAGTGTTTGAGATCCCACAATTCAACTTGAGATATGACTAAATTATAGTATATAAGGATATGCAAATCTCATCTTTACAAGCTAGTTTTACGAGGTTATAAGCCATTTTTATAAAGTTAAGTTAGGCTTAAAATTCACGTTTTAAAATGGTATCAGAGTCTATCCTACTGAGATTTGTTAAGCCTACTACGCCACTTGTTGGACTACCTACGAATATCTAATCTCACACTCCAGATGTCTAGTTTGGCTAAGTGGGTTTGTTGGGTGCAAACCCCACTTTACAAGTTGGTTTTTGTGAGATTGAATTGGGTTTAAAATCCACTTCTTAAGGAGAAATAAGACAAAGATCAATAATCATAATTAAGGGTGAACTCTTCTAAAGGGTTATAATTACAAGGAAATCAAATACCTCTGCAAAGGACTATAGAAAGGTTAGGTGGAAGTAACATTGTTGAAAGGGCATCTGGAACAGAAAATGATGATGTAGGATCAATAGGTGAGACTATTGATGAGTATTATGCCCACCTATGGTAGGCGATTTGTGGAGGTGGATTAGAGGCAATACTTGAGTTTGAACAATGGGGATAGCATTTAGAGAACCTTCTTTAATGGTGCAAATAGAAAGAAACAGGTTGGCCTTGAAGATGATAACTCTAGCAAAGACGGTAACACTAGCAAAGACATTAGCACACTGTACGAAGTACATCACCGTAGAAGCAAAGAGGAACATTCTAGGGAAGGAGGGTCATGAGTTGTTTCAACCAAATGGCAGTTATTGCATTGGAAACTCATTTCTTTATGGTGTTTGGGTGTTTAATGAAAGATACCCTACGAGCTTAGAAATTATGCAACTGGGAAGACATATGTTGGTAGGTATTGTTAACATGCAAAATTTTAATTCAAGAGACGAACTAATTATGAATTCCATTAATTTGAAAGAAACATCAAAATGGTTTTTCAATAGAAAATAAAAAATACGCAACCACAACGAGAATACTCATTGGAAAAGGTACTAAATACAAAAAACCATAGGTTGGACAAACTCAAATAGGACCTCAAATATCACCAAATAAAGGTGACACAATAAAAGAAAACACTGATGATATTGATAAAATAAAACAACCCAGGGTTTATGTTGCAGTTGTATTCTTACACTTGTCCAGAAGTCATTTTTTCATTTAAACTTGAATAAATCTAATTCTTTTCCCTATACTGAACAATTGTTTACTGGTGTTATTGAAATGAGCTCAAATAGGACCTCAAATATCATCAAATAAAGGTGAGAAAATAAAACAAAAAACTAAAGATGACATTGACAAAATAATAACAACCCAGGGTTTATGTTACAGACGTATTCACACGTTTTTGAAGAAGCCACATTTTCATTTAAACTTGAATAAATCTAATTGTTTCCCCACACGAAGCAATTGTGTACTGGTGTTATTGAAATTAATTCTACCTCGCATAAGTTGGTGGCAGCAATGGAAGATGGGAATAATGCGTATATAATCCATTTACCTTTTCTTATGCATAGTCTGATATATTTGTTTTGTTTGTTTCAGTGCTGTGTCTCCATACTTGGCATTGGAGACATGTCGGCAGTGGCGTTTGAGTAATAAAACTGTTAATTTGATGAGGAATGGAAAGATGCCCACTGTATCAATTGAACAGGCCCAAAAGAACTATTGCAAAGTTAGTCCTCAAATTCAAACCACTCTTTTTGCTTTATTTCAGATATGAAAGTAATAAAGTTAATTCTTTTTCATTCGTTTTTAGTGTATCTATTTGAAATTATGATGGCTATGTATATTCCCTGGGTATTTAATTTTTATTTTAAATATGGCAAACATGGGAGACCTGCGTAGTTTAAAAATGATTGACTAATACATGAAAAATGAGTTTCATTCTATAACTTTGAATGAGATAACTCATTTTTACAGAAGGGAAAAGTGAATCAAGATTATGTGAGATTGAAGGGAAATTGAAGATAAATATCAAAGAAACCGAGAAAGACCTGGTTACATTCCTCTGCAATAGAACCTAAACGACAGAAGAACATGAAATAATTTGGTGGATTTGCAGTACAAACACTAACCACCAATAACCACCCTTACTCTTGGTCTTTTATACGAAATAGTGAAAATCTGAACATATTACGGAAAATAGAGTAAGTAGGATACGGAATGAATTTTCCCTAATAATGACAAAGAAAAAGGGAGATTCTATTTTTAAATTTGACATTAGTAAACGTGGGAAAATAAAAATGTGAAAAGTGGGTCTCTGATGATTAATCTTATTTGACAATTCACTAATCTCATACATCTGTTTTTTATGCTAATAATATAGGTCAAATATAGTATATAGTATTCGGAATACTAGCATGTTTTAATGTGTTTTTCCATGCATTTCAGGCTGTCAAAGCTGGTCTTCTTAAAATTCTTTCCAAAATGGGCATCTCATTGCTTTCAAGGTAAGTGATAAATGAAATAGAGGGCAACTAATGCCAGATACTGCTGGTATAATAATTTGTTATTTTGATACGTAGCTTATCTAATATTTTAATGATTTATTTTCTTTCCTTTCCTTGGTGATTTGCTTTTGGAATTTTTTTTTTCAATTCCTTGTTTATAGTTACTGTGGTGCACAAATATTTGAAGTCTATGGATTAGGAAAGGAAGTTGTTGATCTTGCATTCAGAGGAAGTGTGTCGAAAATTGGTGGATTGACTTTTGATGAGGTGAGGAACATTACTGACTAAAGCCTGAGAATGAAAATTCAAATTTTTATAACTGGTAATATGAATTAGTTCACTGTGCCTGAGAACACTAGATTATCGTAGTTGTACAGCTAGCTACACATTGCCAATTTCATTAGACCTTTCTTTTTTTATTTCAACATATTTGTTGTTTGAAATTTTTAACTTATGTATCATTTTGTGAATTTATCAATGTTACCGAAAAAGGACATAGTCACAAATTTTTATGCCGTGCATTTTTGACCTGCTTTGTAGACACAAATCTGGATATGCTTCAGTTTCCTTTGTATTCCTTTACTGAACATATTCACAAACTATTGAAAATTGGACGGTACAGTGTACAGTTACATGTACAGTACGAGGAAAAAATGAACCGACTTCTGTATTGCTTACATGCAGTAGTTACTTTCACAGCTACATTTTTAATAATTGTACTGCATCTTCTTCGAGCTTATAAAATCTTATGTTAGTCAACACCCTTGCACAATTGTGAACTGTTTCTTTTGCGCAAGTGTTTGTGACTGTGTTCATGTACAGAGCATCAATGCAAGCGTGGACTTGTATTTGTGAATTTTCATTGTGATGAATATCACTCTGAAACTTTGCCCTTCTGATGCGGTGCAGGTGGCAAGAGAGACTTTGTCTTTCTGGGTGAAGGCATTCTCTGAAGATACAGCTAAAAGGTTGGAAAATTTTGGATTTATACAGTCCAGACCAGGAGGTATGAGTTCAGTGCTGATTCCCATTTAAATTTAAGGAATCAGTTGTCCTTTTGTTTTATGCTTTTGAACAAAACTGAAAGAGTGTCATTTCTTTATCAATGGAGTTGCATTCTTTCACCACACTCTTGTTCTGGGTGCTATATATATTGACTGTTTTTGTTTTACATTCTCAAAGGGGAGTATCATGCAAATAACCCAGAAATGTCAAAGTTGCTCCACAAAGCTGTTCGTCAGAAAAGTCAAAGCGCCTTTTCAGTTTATCAGCAATATTTGGCTAATCGACCTGTGAATGTGATTCCTGGAGATCCTACTTTCATACTGTTAAAATACATTTTATTAAACAGGTTAATGTAAGATATCCATTGTTCATTTCAGGTTCTCCGTGATCTTCTTGAATTCAAGAGTGATCGTGCTGCAATTCCTGTGGGGAAGGTTGAACCTGCTTCGTCTATTGTGCAAAGGTTTTGCACTGGGGGAATGTCACTTGGAGCTATTTCCAGAGAAACTCATGAAGCAATCGCAGTTGCCATGAACAGATTAGGTGGAAAATCAAATTCAGGGGAAGGTGGCGAGGTAATATAATAACTTTTGTTCCAGTATAACTATTGGTGTTGATACATTAATATTCAGCAACAAGCAATTTATTTTATTCTTTTACATTTTTTTTCTGAACTAATTTGCATTTCAGCTATGATCCAATGTATTTATGTATTGCATTCAGGATCCTATTCGCTGGAAACCACTTACAGATGTTGTTGATGGTTACTCTCCCACACTTCCACACCTTAAGGGTCTTCAAAATGGGGATATTGCTACTAGTGCCATAAAGCAGGTTAGTTCACTGAAAATTAAAGCATCTTCAATGACTTTTTTTTTTTTTTACTATAGTAATGTTATTATTCCAGTTGTGTAATGCTGGGAAATTCGTTGGATGGACGAACTAAGTCCTTTGGTTCTTTCTATAGTTAAATATTTTACAATTTTACAAGATCTTTATAGCATACAGCTATATGGAAACTGTTATTCCCTGCTGAATGTTGACATTTAGTCAACCTAATTATATACATTGATCTGATTTGTTTAGCTCATGCCTTGCATGTATGTGATTTTAATTTAATGGTCATGAATTGTAAAATCACGAGAGCGAGAGAAAGGAGACATATGTTTAACAGAACTGAATTTATTGAATTATCAAAAGTGTCATACAAGAGTTCTGTGCATCTATATATTTATACTGCAAGATGCAGAGAGTACAACTACACAGGAATATAACACTAATAATGATTGACTATGGTCAACCATTGACTTTGGTTGACCATTGACCATAATTGACCACTAACTATTAGATGTACACTAACAACTATTAATTGTACACTAACAACCTCCCTCAAACGTATTGTGTTTTTCCAGGTTGCTTCAGGAAGGTTTGGTGTCACTCCAACATTCTTGGCAAATGCTGATCAGTTAGAAATCAAGATTGCACAAGGTGCAAAACCCGGTGAAGGTGGACAATTGCCTGGAAAAAAAGTTAGCATGTATATTGCAAGGTTGAGAAATTCTAAACCGGGAGTTCCTCTTATATCTCCACCTCCTCATCATGACATTTATTCTATTGAGGACCTTGCTCAATTGATCTTTGATCTTCATCAGGTGACACTCTTGCTTTCTTTACTCATTGGAATTTAGTAATTAGGTGCTGAAGAAAAATCTATGGTTGAACAGGTGAATCCAAAGGCAAAGGTGTCCGTAAAACTGGTGGCTGAAGCTGGAATTGGCACTGTTGCATCTGGAGTTGCAAAGGGCAATGCTGACATTATACAGGTGTCTACTTTGACCTGTAATTCAATACATTTTTTTACCTTCAATTTATGTTTCTTGGATATGCATTTCTCCTTTGTGAATCATAACATATCATAATGTGATCAATTTACAGATTTCAGGACATGATGGGGGAACTGGAGCAAGCCCTATAAGTTCCATCAAGCATGCAGGAGGTCCTTGGGAACTTGGTCTTACAGAATCTCACCAGGTCATAATTGAATCACGAAATTGTGTGATTAAAATATATTTTCATTATGTCCGCCTTTTTATGTGCTAATTGATTGAGAATGATTTTTCTTGCAGACACTGATTGAAAATGGACTTAGAGAAAGGGTTATTCTCAGAGTTGATGGTGGATTTAGAAGCGGAGTTGATGTCATGATGGCAGCAATAATGGGTGCTGATGAATATGGCTTTGGTTCTGTTGCAATGATCGCTACTGGATGTGTTATGGCCCGCATTTGCCACACCAATAATTGCCCAGTTGGTGTTGCTAGTCAGGTACTTATAAGACTGATTTGTTATTTGATGCTTAAATATAATCATTACTGGTCATTTGTCCAATATGAATTTACCATTGCATTTCAGAGGGAAGAATTGCGGGCTCGCTTTCCTGGTGTACCTGGTGATCTTGTCAACTACTTTTTGTATGTAGCTGAGGAGGTATTTTGGGGCACTTTTGATATCTTTCAAGTTCATCTTAGTTTTTCTTGTTTCGGACTTGCTGTTATTGATTTAATTTTCGTTTAACACTTTGAAATTTGGATTATGTAATGATTTCCTCATCCTTTCTAGAATAAATATTGTTTTCTTATCAGGTAAGAGGCATATTGGCACAACTAGGGTATGATAAATTGGATGATGTTATTGGCCGGACTGATTTGTTGCAACCAAGAGACATATCTCTAGCAAAAACTCAGCATCTAGATCTGAGTTATATTCTCTCTGTACGAATTGCCTATGTCATATATATCTTTTCATTAATTTCCTTTGATTTGAATTGTCTGCATCACTACTTTTGTGTGATTAACCTTTCATTTTCAGAGTGCTGGATTATCTAAATGGAGCAGTACAGAAATTAGGAACCAGGAGCCTCATACCAATGGTCCTGTTCTGGATGATGGTTTGCTAGCAGATCCAGAGGTAAAACAACTATAGATGTTATTAAAATTTAAAACTATTATTGACGTCCTTTAGGCAATATTTCTTCTTTAGATCAGTTTGTATGTCAATCACATTCAGTGCTCAAATGCTAGGACTCCTGTGCTCAAGATTGTGGACAGGATGATGACTTTCCAGAGTTTGCACTTGCCATCATTCTAAAATTTACTTAATACAAATTTTGTTTTCTCTTATATTTCTATCTTATTAAAGTAGTATTACACGTGGAAGAAGTGCTAGTTATCTAATTTCCCTGGAGTTGATTTCATAGTTCTCAAAAAAATTTATTGAAACAAATGTTATTCTTTGATTAAAATAACACTTAACAATTTAACAATCTATGTCTCGTGAAGTTAATTTAATTCATTAAAAGGGTAAAAAAGTGAAAATTGAGAGTCTGAAGTGTTGAATGGGGAAAGTATTCCTACTTGACTTTCTCATGGAGCCAAATTCCTAACACCTATAATTCTGAAACGTGCCTGTTTTTCTCTTTTTAATTAACTATGTCTTTTTCTTTTTGAGAAAATATGGGAATGAGATGAGGAAAATGGTTGTCTGTGCTTTATAAGAAAAAGTCACACAAGCCAGAAATATTAAATACGTTATTTTCCAGGTTGCAGATGCCATTCAAAATGAAAAGGTGGTTAATAAGACTGTAAAAATATACAACATTGATCGAGCTGTTTGTGGGCGTATAGCTGGTGTCATTGCAAAGAAGTATGGTGACACTGGTTTTGCAGGACAGTTGAATATAACGTAAGATGTCTAAATTTACAGCTTAAGATCCAATATTTGTATTTAAATTAAAGTTAACAAAGATGTTTTCCCTGTTCCAGTTTTACAGGAAGTGCTGGGCAGTCATTTGCTTGCTTTCTGACACCTGGAATGAACATTCGACTGGTAGGAGAGGCTAATGATTATGTTGGGAAGGTATCTTACTACAACTCTGCTGCTTTGGGTTGCCTAAGATCTGGTTTAGTAAATTAAACATGAAATTTGTGCCTATGATTCATTTATTTGGTGGAGAGTATGGGGCCTAGTTACTTAATTATTGTATCCTAGTTGTGTACTGTACTCAATCAGTAAAATTCTTGACAAATTTCTTTATTAAAGCGAGGATTTGATGATATAGTTTTTTGACAAATGTAATTTAGTTGTGCACTATAGGTTTATCTTGAATTAAGAACCCTTTTTGTGACCATAATGAATGAAATGGATGCTTTTCTTTTGAGGTATCTGTTCTGAATTTTTAGTTAGATACGAAATTCAGGCATAATGTTCTGATGTTTATTTGTGACTATTGCCAGGGCATTGCTGGAGGTGAGTTGGTTATCACTCCTGTTGACAAGACGGGGTTTGAACCTGAGGATGCAGCTATTGTAGGGAACACTTGCTTGTATGGGGCAACTGGTGGACAGGTCTTCGTCAGAGGGAAAGCTGGGGAAAGATTTGCTGTCAGAAACTCTCTTGCTGAAGCTGTGGTTGAAGGCACAGGAGATCATTGCTGTGAGTACATGACAGGTGGTTGTGTGGTTGTCTTGGGAAAGTGAGTAATATTTCTTATCCAAGCTGTACCACTCTTTTCCTCTTCCCCAACCCGCTTTGTGTAACTTAGTAAAAAATTTTATATGTTTGGGTAAACATTTAAAAATGCAGTTTGCTTTTTTTCGGCTTCTGTTTCTCTTCAATCACTTTTTAAGCACAAACAAAATAAATCTGTTATTTTGGAAAAAAATTGTGGTATACTGAGCCTATCACATATTTTATACCTTAACAGAGTGGGTAGAAATGTGGCTGCTGGAATGACGGGAGGATTGGCTTACATTCTTGATGAGGACGACACTCTCATTCCCAAGGTTTGCGCGAGACCAATTTCACTTTACTTTCTGTTTCCTCTTTTTTTCTTTTTACAAATGAGTGCATGCGTGGCTATTAAAATTCTTGTTCTTATCTGGATTCGCTTGTTCCCCCCTCTAATGTGAGATAATAATAAATCAATGGGTTTGGGAAGCATTTTCAACTGTTTATGAAAACCTTATACTGTACTACTGCTTGAAGATCTTCCCAAATCTCACTAAGTGCCTTTTCATGGAACACCAAAACTTCCTTTAAAACTTTGCTTGTAAGTTCTAACAAATCTTGTAGCATTAGTTATTTAGTTTACCTGAATTTTTCTGAATCACAAACGATTTTAGACTACCCCTCCCCCTTGAAAGAAAATGCTTCTAGAACATAATAATATCTAGAAAGCCTTTTATTTATGCTGCTTGAAAGAAACCATGGTATTGTTTTGTTATGCTTATATCTAAGATCAATTCACAGGTAAACAGAGAAATTGTAAAAATCCAACGGGTATCAGCCCCTGTTGGGCAGATGCAACTGAAGAGCCTGATTGAAGCTCATGTTGTAAGTCCTCCTATTTACAAACAAGAATTTAACATGTACACTCATGTAGTAGGCAGAAATGTATTCTTGTTTTTAGAATTTGATATCAATTGATTATGATAATGCACAATTAAATTTTATTATTTCTGTATGAAGGAAAAAACCGGTAGTACCAAAGGTGCGGCTATTCTGAAGGATTGGGACAAGTATTTAGCACTGTTTTGGCAGCTGGTTCCACCTAGTGAAGAGGATACGCCTGAGGCAAATGCCAAGTATGACACA
>Ga0209389_1001551_pt1 | contig 16373 bp, 10 predicted proteins | sample CowpearedBW_FD_187526 | JGI IMG/M metagenome (GOLD analysis project Ga0209389, IMG submission 187526) | Root nodule microbial communities of legume samples collected from California, USA - Cow pea red BW (SPAdes) (version 2) | ecosystem: Host-associated > Plants > Roots > Nodule | place: USA...
GTATATTTCTCCATATCACATAACATATAAAATCTTATTCAATTTTTTCTATAAATAGATATTAGTTTAAGATCTTAAATAAGTTTGGCTTAAATATACATTTGGTCCTTATTTTTGTCAAAATTATTCAATTTGGTCCTTATTTTCGTTATTTGGTCAATTTGGTCCTTATTTTTGTAAAATTGCATTCAATCGAGTCCTTTTGGAAAATGGTGTTAAAATTGTTAACGACATAGTGACAACGTGGAACTGTTTGGGTTACGTGTCAAATTTTTATAGTGATGTTAGCACACGTTGGTACAGTGTTTCATTAGTTATATTTTAGGAAAATAAAATAAAATGAATTGCGTAAAACATAAAACAATGGTTAAGTGAAAAAAAAAATTAAAAGGTGGAATTGAAGGTTTACTGTAGCGAGATATAGTCGAAGTGAAAAAGTGAATTGGGCATTCGAATGATCGAGAGATAGGGAAAAATTAGGGTTGGTGAGAAAGGGGAAATTAGGGTTCTTGTTCATCAATTAGGGTTCGTGAAGAGGGGAAATTGTGCTTCGAGAGTGATTTGCGATTGGAGATTGGAGATTGCACTTCAAGATTACACTTGGAGGTTGTCATTCGAGATTGGAGCGTCAACTAGGTTCAGGTTAGTAAATGGGGATTAAACCCATACCCTTGGAACCACAAATATGAGACGCACCACAACTTGACTGCCCTCAACTATTACAGCAAGAGGAGGAAGACGAATAGTGACATGACATACCTCACAAACACGAATTCAAAATCACCAACTGGATTGTGCACAAGTTTCTTGTTGGCCACAATTTTCCTTGAAACCCTAATTTCTTCCCCAATTCAATTTCACTTACTTTTAAACCTACAACAGCCATAAAATTTCACTGTGCCAACATCATTGCAAAAATTTGACACTTAACCCAAACAGTTCCACGTTGTCACTATGTCGTTGACAATTTTAACACTGTTTGCCAAAAGGACTCGATTGAATGCAATATTACAAAAATAAGGACCAAATTGACTAAACAACGAAAATAGGGACCAAATTGAATAATTTTGACAAAAATAGGGACCAAATGTATATTTAAGCCAATAAGTTTTTATAGGTCACAGTAAAGTTTTTCTTAGTAATAAAAGAGATTTTAAAATAATATTTTTCATCATTTTTAAGATTTTAGAGAGTTTTTTTTTTCAAGAACTCATTCTCTATAGTGAAAATCTCATCTCTTTCTTTAATATAAGATTATGTAAATAATATATCTTATGTTTAATTTTTTTTATTGAAAATCTATCACTAAGTATGCCTTTAAGGTGTAACATTCCAAAAAATTTAAATAAAGTAGGTTATTAAGGCATTACTTATTAGTAATCAAAATTCATATAATACCATTAATAAATTCTAAGTATAATTACAAGACATAAAAAAATTATATTACAAAAAGGTATTTAAAGGAACTTTAAAGGTACAAAAAAAATATAAGGACTATATATAAATCAATATCTAAACTGACTATCATTATATTCCTCCAGAGAGCTTCCTCGACATTGGTGCAACTACAACCATTTGCACCTATCTTTGCTTACGTATAATTATATGATCATTAGAGAAAAGAAAAGAAACAAACACAAAGAAGAAATACAAGGGTAAGTTAATGCATTTAAAGAAGAAACTCAATATAAAAGAAATAATAACTTGTTATAAAGATTATCAAAACATATTTCTAAAATAAAAATCAATTCTTAGCTTAGTCTTTCTTAGTTTTCCTTTATTACCTCTATAATACATGTGGAGCATACAATCTCAACCAAAACCAGTTTTACTATGATCTTATTCCAATTCAACCATCACACAATAGCCCTAAAGGCTTAAACAAACTCTTAAGTTATTTAATGAACATTTTCAATAAAAACCAACCTAAAAAGCATAAAATAGTTAACTTTCATCAAAGTCAACTATGAACATCAATTCCCACAACTCTATCTAACCAGCTCATTCAAATCTCAGCACACATGGCTCAAACAACAACATACATATAGACATTGCTTCCGGAAGATTAGTGTATTAAATAGGCTTATGAGACTCTGCACTTGTCATACTTACCACCTCTTTCTTCTTTCAAAACTTGTATCATGAACAAACCAATATGATTTATCAAGTCTCATGACAGGGTTAACTTCACTAGCTCCCTAAGTATGATTATCTTTCATACCATATCGTTTGGCATGTGAAACCCCCTTCGACCCTCACCACCTAATTATCTTCATCTATGTGAGTTAGACACTAGTAGATTCGGGATAGTCCCACATAACAAATCTCCTTCAATACTTTGGAAATAAATAATTTGACAACTATATCACACGAAAGCACAATTTTTTCTACATTATCAAAAATACCCAAACAATCATAATTATAATTTGTGGCTTGCAAAGATAACTATTTAGTACAATATAAACTACATATAAAATAAAAGAAATTTCTTAGACTACCACCCAATGGTAGGTAATCACCACCCAACGCCACAAAGTAAGAGGCTCATTGTCTCGCCAACATTCAGCGGTAGCTAGGTGCCATCCAATGATGATCACTTGTTGTCCAACAACAATGCAGCAAAAACTGAGTTTTACAATTGAAGGTATTTTCATCTAATTTAGCTAAGCTTTATTCTTATCTAACAATCAACCACCATTAACTCAAGTCGTAATCCATATTTCTCATCAATCAAAAGAAATCTAAATATTAGCCACAATTTAATTAGATTTTTCTATGCATCACATCTATTTAAGCCTTAACCTTCATGTATAAATAGAGTTATAAGCACAATCACCTCATTATGTCATAGACTATCAATTTTACAGCAACACCATATTTACTCTTACCAATTTAATCCAATTCATGTCCATAAACCACAACAATTCAGTGTTTTTGTTTATATTTGGCTTATGACGAACACTTATGTAATTGATATGTTAAGGATATATACTAGTAAGAGACTTATGCGTACGCACAGGTCGTGTAGTTGGTTTTTACATTTTGTTATTTTGAAAACATATTTTAATATTATTATGTATAAATCAATTATTTATAAATCAATGATTTGAAAGATTATTATTGTTGATTTCCTTATATATAATTATTATATTGATTAAATAAATATATAACTGATTTAATTAAGTAGTATTATTTATTCTTACATATTATGATTTGTTTGAATTTGGGTTATATTAGTATTATTATTGCTATTTAAGTTTCTTAATTGGCATTAAATTCAATTTACGTAATTAGGCTTAAATTTAATTTTCTTGTCATTAAGCTTTTAATTTCGGGTTAAAGGTGAAGGTATATAGTTTAAAATTATGATAAACAATATTGATTGAATATAATAAATATAATTAAATTTTAAATAAAAATTTCATGAGAATATGAAGAGTTTGCGACAAAGGAATAATTAATATATGTCTTTTCAAGACGTCTATAGGTTGATATTGGGAAACAAGTTTATATATTTGGTTTGGGTGTTTCATATTCTTTAGTCGTTTCAAATTTAATCATTGTGGCCCTGGTTGATAAGAAAGGAAGGAGGGAAATAGCCATCTTCATTGGTTACAGGATCACAACTAGCAAATGCCTACTGCAAAAAATTTTAGCTTTACCAATTTTTACCAAAACTCTGTGATGGTAATGGAACCCTCAGAGGTTGGTCTCTTTGCATCTGGCATGCTCTTTTTATGTGTAGACGTAGTTTATGGACCAAAGTTTATTTTTTCAGTCATCTTCTACCAATTTTTCTTTCCTTTTGATGTCTTCCTAGATCTCCAATAGTTTTGTATGTCAACATTAATATATTTTTGTATGTTAGCATGTATATTTATGAATTTAGAGTTATTCTGTGTTATATTCAGTACATCTATTAATTGTCTTTAGTCATAGTTAAATTATTCTCTTGTAGTAGTTTTATATATTGATTAAGTAGATTATTTCAATAACCAAGTACTTTGAATTAATTATAAATCTATATTACCAAATTTCACATTATATAATCCCAAGTGCATGATAATTGAATGTTAATAAACTTATTCTTAATTCCAATGCATAAATAATATGATGCAATATATATGACTATCATTACGTGTAAATGGATTCACATTACAAATAGTATAACTATTCCACTTGGGTAATATTATTTATTATAAAAAAAATCAATTCATATAATAATGGTAGTTATAAAAATAACTATTTATTGTGTACGATTTCATTTACTATAGTATTATACTATTATATACACCATAGCAAGTTCGAAATAATTATATTACTTACACTTATTATAGAAAACACAATCGAAAAAAATATTTTAAAGGAAATTTGTAGTTTTATGGACTTAATATAGGTTTGTATAGTCGTAGTTACGATATGTACTTATTATATGAACATGCATTAGGATTTTTATGAGCTTATAACATTAATAACGCTAGACATGCAGCAGGTGCGCCATAAAATTATGGTGGTGTCATTATGTAGTTATCATATGAACCTACATCAGAACTTATATGACCTTATTAAATTAATAAGACCACACATGTGGCAAGTGTACTAAAGAATTATGTTGGTGTCAAAAGTTAACTATTCAGCATCAGTTGGGTGAAACTCTATATATAATTAAATGTTGTTGTGTTGTTAGTTGTTGGATGGTTTGGATTTTTAATGCATTATCGAAAATAAAGATTTCTTACAGCAATGTAATGGTGATTTTGAAACATGATAAAGCAACACATATGATGACACCAACAAACCATTTACTTGGATCTCCATCTTTCACCGCTCTGTGTTTCTTACAGAAACTGAATAGATGACACCTGAACAACATATCAATGCACAACAACTAAGCATTCATATTTTTGTAAGTACTCTTTGACATAGATTTTTTCCCAAAATGCATATACAAATATGTTGACATGCATTGCACTTATACATTGTTAAAAACTTCTTTGAAACTACATTTGTTGTAGTAGTCAAAGGATTGTTTTCAGTTTTATGGATTAAAATCTTTAATCCTGACTTGCTTTTAACTCTAGAAGTTGCAACATATAATTGATCATGACTAAAAATTGGTTTAGGCAAATACAAACTAATGCAATATAAAGATTGTCCTTGAGATTTTTTTATGGTCATAACATAACATAACATGATAAGCAATTGTCTTTTAATCAACTTGAATGGCCAATGGGACTATGATGGTGACATGGATAAACGTGGAATGTAAATTTTTGTTCCTTTTCTTTGCAGTTATAATCTTTCCACTGATTACATGCTTTGCAAGTTTAGTGACTATTAATCTGCTTTCATTACACAAACCTTGAGATTGATCCAAATTTCTCAGAAGCATAATTGGGGCACCAACCTTCAGTTTGATATTGTAGTTTGGTAATCCAAATGTTCTCAATAAATTTAAAATTCTGGTGTAAACTGTCATATACATAAACTTCCATGGTGTTAGATGTATCAATGCAGTCTACGTTGAGGTATTCTTTGACTTCACTTGAAATACATGAATAATAGTTCTTAAATATGAAATATGGAACAAATGTATATGTAAATGACAATTAGGAATGAAGCATCACCTAGAATTGATTCCAAAACATATTGATTGATTTCATCTACTGTTTCAATCCGACTGGCTAGAATAGCTCTTTATATTAGGAACATTTCATCTTCAAAGTTTTCCATTAATTGTGATATGTGGTACTAACTATGGGTTGGATATGATCGATATAGTTCTTTATTAGAAATTCTGATAGGATTTCTATATATAGTCATTTGGTTAATTCAATGAATTATCACAAATTTTGATTATCCAGGCAGAAAACTCTTCAATTTCAACAATAGTAGAGTCGTGTAATCCATGTTGTAAGAGTCACATGTTTTTTGTCAAGTTCATGATCTAGAAATGGTCCCATGGATAGGATGAGTTGATAGTTGCATGATACCAAGAGGAATAACAAGAAGAATTTGTCTAAAATACCCTCCAAATACTATTACTTTGCCACCAAAAACTAAATCAGATCTATTGTTGTCTCTCATGATATCTTTTAAAGTTTGATACAGGCCTCGAAACAAATTTTGTATGCCATTGGTGCTTCATCCCAAATTATTAGGTTCGCCAATTTCATCAACTTTGATAGTTCACTACCCTTTGTAATGTTGCAGACAAAAAGTTCAAGTGTAAGAACTGGAATCTTAAATTTTGAATGAGTTGTTCTACCTCCTAGCAATAACAAAGAAGTTATGCCACTTGATGCAACATTTAGCATTATTTTTCCTTCAGATTGAAGAGCCAAAGATAACGTGTTCCACGTAAATATTTTTCGTGTTCCTCCGTATCCATCTAAAAAGAGCATTCCCCCTTTTCATGATAGACAACATTTATAATCTTTTGGAAATTATGCCTTTGTTTATCTGCAATTCAATACTAATTATGTTATATTCCAATAAGTTGTATGAGAAACATATGTAGAAAAGAACGCTAACCTGTCTTAGTTTTAAAATTTGATTGAAACACGTGTAGCTCATCATCCTTGTTGTAATCAAGTTCTATATATACTAATTTATTTCCACAATACTTTACTGCAAAATCGTTAGGATAAGGCATGGAGGGAAATTCCTTTAATGTTCTCCTATTATTCTTTAATAGCTTCTTAATCTCAATCAAGGTCAAATTTTCAAGTGTTTCCATATTCAGATTGAGGTACGTAACAAATGAATTAATTTAATAAATTTTAGAGTTGAAACATAAATTTGATATTGTTAAAGTCAATTTTACCTGAATTTCTAGCAATAATTCTTTCATTATATAAAATTCTATTAGATAGTCATTCTCATGTTTTGTTCCATAGATCGTTAAGTTTGTTGATGCTATTTGACATAAGGATGATTACAAATAATTTCCTCAAGAAGTTTCCCGATCCCCAATTTTTTGCTTCCTTGATAACTTCCACATATTTGGTATCGTCTGCCAAAAATCCAGAAGTTTCACATACTTCTCTAAAGGTAGGATATGTTATGTTTTCAACAGTTCGTAGATCTATGTAGGATATTGGACCTTTACAATTATTAGCATTCTCCTTAGGTAGAAAATTTCACCATTTGCTGGGGGAACCTATATAAGTCTTCCAATGGTGTTACCTTTTTTTCTTGGTTTCCAACACCTTTGATTCTTATTATAAACATACCTAGATACAAATTGTAGATATGTTAAATCCCTTGCATCATAATATTTCTTGTTTCACTCCATCCACTTGTGAACATGGACTCTCTAACTGTTGGTTTTGCCATGATTTCATCAATATCATCATCATTCTTGAAGTACACTGATTACTCACCAGGAAGATGAAAAAATAATCGTTCAACAGTCGAATTTCTTCTATGAATTGGAAACAAAAATATTCTCTAACACGCTTCACATGGAGAAATATATCTACAATCAAATGTAATGTCATTCTTCACAATGCTAACACTATTATTTCTTCGATGATAATGAGGAAAACCATCTTTTGCAATTGTAATAGTATTTTGAAATTTGTTTGGATAAAATCAAGAACATGATCCATTTTTCATGCACGAAGATGATATCTTTGATATTCCACATGGTCTGTGAATCATAAGTTCTTTTACACAAGCATACAATTATGACTCTTCTTTTGCACATGGTATTTCAGTTCAGATTACCTTGTCAATATCCAGTGGTGTTGGATATTTGCTACAAGGATGCAAAAATATCAATAAATGAGCATGTGGTAAACCACATTTTTGGAATTCAATATTATACATGTCTGCAATCACAAATTACTTACATAATTAGAATAACAGATTAAATGAAGTAAGTACATTTAAGAACTATAGTATCAATACATACATGTTATGACTCTTCCTAATATATTCTTTTTTGTTAAATCTCATAGTAGTTGCTCAAATTTGATTTTGAATACTCTTGCAATAATATATGGCCGATCCGAAGAAGTTAATTTTAAAGGGTTCAATATTCTGCAAATCTCTGGCCATTTTGGATTGTAAGTAACAATTACAAAAGGATCTAGGAATCCTACATGACCACATATTGTCATCCCATCAAAATATAATTGATTCATAAATCTCCTGCCACCAAAAAACTTTGATGGAAGCACAAATCATTTCCCTTTCTCTGAAGCTTTAGTGTGGCTTTCATTACTTGGTTGACAAAGGTTACAGTATTTATCAACCTTGAGCTTCGACTGATTGTTTCTGATGAATGATAATCTTTCGGACTCAATCATTATATATCCATCTACAAAAAATTGTTGAAACAATTTTCTAGATCTTAGAATAGTCATTGGCTCACATTGTCAAGTTTGAATTCTAAAACAAAACCATTCCCTAATTGTTAACCGATTACGTTTTAATGCCAAAGAATCACGATGATAATATCATGCCTATATCCATCTTCATCATATGGAAACAACAGAGGATATTGATAACCCAAATAACTTATGTGAAACTCATTTATTCTTTATAACTTTCTTATTGTGCTTTCCATAATAATATACCTAGGAGAAGCAATATCAACATCAACTACTATTAATGCAAATACTTTTGAAACTGTGGAGATGTTGTATATACATCCATCTTTTTTAGTATCTGCTATAAGTTTTAATTTAAGATCATGATATGGATGTTCCATATATTTATCCCTTGCCATTCTGAAAGATTTTGCATGCACATTGTATTTGTTTAGCATCTTTGTTAGTCTTTTAACAATTTCAGCATCAATATCATTGTTGTTCCTACATTGAATTTTAGATCAATACAATCATGAAACACAATATAATATCAATTATTAACATAATTGTACTATACCTTAGAGATTGAATTCTATTTGTCGCAATCGAGATCGTGGCGGGACGGCGAAAATAATTTAAAAGGTACAAAGGAGTCGCCACCATAGTTTATTATGAAAAACTATAGAAAAACCTTAAAAGAAAGAATAGTCTTTAAAATCAAATTTGGGTTCGGGAGTCAATTACGTGTGGGGAAGGTATTAGCATCCTCACAACGTCAGTCCTAAGACAGTCCCCTTTAATTAAGTATGCAAGATAAAGGTAGATTTTTAAAATATTTGTTGTTCCCCAAAAATCAAACAAAATAAATACATATACAAAACAATAAAGATAAAAAAAATTATTTTTTATTTTTTTGTTGGCTCGACGAGGATTGTACCTCGTTCCTACGTATTTCCATTTGGAAAATCAAGGATATCGTAGTTATTTGTAAAAATATTTGTTGTTTGATATTATTATTATTATTTAGTTTTAGATTTTAATATTCTTATTATGAAGAGAATTTGAGGTTCAACATGATTAAATTATCAAGTAAATCCAAGAATTGACATGATATCAAAAAATAATTAAAAAGAGAGTATAATTTATAATTTATAATTTATAATTATTTTTATTTTAGATTTTAATATTTTTTTTATTATCAAGATAATTTGACATTCAACACGATAAAAGACTTAGTTATCAAGCAAATTCGAAACTTAACATGATATTTAATAATTATATAAAAGAAATAATTTATAATTTTTTTTTAAATAAGAGAATTAAAAGCCTATGGAGGAGTATTTTAATTATCAAGCAAATCCAAGACTTCACATGATATTCAATAAAGAAATATAATTTATAATTTATATTTTATTTTTATTTCTTAAAATAAGAGAATCAAAAGCCTACACAAATGTGTTTTAGTTATCAAGCAAATCCAAGACTTGACATGATATTCAATAATTATATAAAAGAAATAATATTTTTTTTTAAATATGAGAATTAAAAGCCTATGAAAGATATTTCTAGTTACCAGGATAAAAATAACGGCATCTGTAACATCCCATTTAAATAAGAACATAATTAAATGAGACATCACACAATATAATATAAATAGCAAAGTTACGGAGTATTAATGTCACCTCTTACAATTATCCAAGAATACTTAAAATGAAATACTAAGGCACACCACGGTGTCAATAACAAGACAGAGTAATAGATTAGCAATATTCAAAATAAATGCTCAAAGAGCAAGATAATACAAGGGCTACCACCCTAAAAGAAAACTTGAAGATAAGTGGGATCTGACCTAAGAAGGACTAAGCAGCGGAATCTCCATCACCCTGATGACCACGGGGAGTTCTCGCATCTGCTCACACAATAAATTGATGATCATCGCAAAAGGAGAAAACCACACATAAAACATACAAACAAGTAGAAAGGGTAAGCTAAAGTAAAAAGGTTTCCATCATGCAATTGAACATACAATTTAAAAGTCATGAGTACATAAATCAACAAAGCATATAATGACCGACAAGCAAAACACTAAGACTCAAAGACACAATTTATCTGGATACATATAATTAGTCGGATTCACTAGATGCTTGCACTTATGGTGGCCTCTACTGCTCTGTAGAGCCATTGCCAATGGGTTTCACCCTACCACTCACAAAGTTAGCCTTCAAACATCTAAGGCCATTATCCTGCCAAAGACTAGGGCCTCCTACTACTCTCACCACTTGAGTCAGTGCGCTCTACGTGAGACTAACTGACTCTTTAGAGTGTCAGGATGCAATCCTTACTTGAATCCTTACTAAATTATATAATGAGGCACCACCACGAAACCCCGTGGAATTACGTCCTAACTAATGAGGCACTACCATGAGCTCCCACTAACAAGGGTCATGGAATTACGTCTTGACCAATAGGCACCCCCATGAGATCTCAGCTTGAGATTCATAGAATTATGTCCTAAATCACACCAAAATCATGTCTCACCAACCAAGCATAAATTTATCATGCATACCAATTCCATGTCAACTTTTATAACCAACCATCCATTCATGTTCCATACCAAGATCACACCAAACTCATCAATTCTAACCTGTAAGCCATTGAATACATGCAAAATCACTCAATACATGCTTTAATATAGTAATCCAACCAAACATGTGACCATCACTCAACAATAGAGAAGAAAACAATGCCTGAGCACATTCTCGTCCAGTTCTCGCTCAGGCTAAAAGGCCTCGCTCAAGAGAGAGAATTCTCTCACTTAGGTGAGCTCCTTTCACCTAGGCGAGAACTCGAAAAGTGAGAATAGTGGCCTAAGCGTTCTCTTGCTTAGGCGAGACCTCCTCGCCTGAGCGAGATGGACTCTCGCTCAAAACAAGAGCTCGTCGCCTGAGCGACAGCTCATGCAAGTTCCAGGGAGCAACTTCTGGTACTCACTCGCCTGGGCAAAAACACCATGTTCCTCCATTGTTCACGCGTGCAATAGTCAGATATTCACCACCAAACAACGTTTTAGCACTTCTCTAGCAATCACAACGTCAAACAACTCACAATATCATGAAGCAAGACCAAAACAAGCAAAAAATCGAAGAATAAACAAAACCCTAGCTTCCCTTACCTTATCAAGGCTACTATGAGAGGTTTTTGGCACGAACAGAAAAACATATCCAGCTCCTTGAAAAACTTAGTGAGCTAGAAAAATAGTGGAACAGACAGGAAACGAGGTCATCAAAAGGAACCTTAGTTGGTACCAAGACAACAAAGCTAGAATAGAGGGAGGTTAACTTACATGGAATAAACGGAGTCGTTCCAGCTCAATGAAAAGCGGAAGCAAAACCCTAGCAGAGCTCAGTTGCGGGAAAGGAGAGGGAAAAAAGCTGGTTCATTTATGGGAAATAGAAGAACGAGTGAGTTAGGCTGCTCTAGGGTTTTGGACACTTCATGGGCTAGCCCTAGGCCCAACTGATTTAAGGCAAGCCCTTAAACATTGAGGCAAAAATAAAGTGGGCCTTACATTCTCCCCAACAACAAAAATTTTTTACCTCGAAAATGAAGACTTACCAAGAGAATAGATGCGAATGTGACTTCCTCATATCCTCCTCTAACTCCTAAGTAGAGTCACCTGTCCTTCGATCCCAGATGACCTTGATAAGATTGACTGGTTTTCTCCTACGTTCCTCAACTCGGCTATCCTCCAAAGCAACATGTGGTACTTATATCGTGAGATCCTCCCTGATCTGCCTATCCTCGGCTTCCAACACATGAGATGGGTCAAACACGTATTTCCTCAACTGCGAGACATGGAATACGGGATGGAAATTTGCCAACTAAGGAGGCAAAGCAATCTCATAAGCTACGGGCGAAATCCTCCTCGAGATCTGGTAAGGGCTAAGGAACTTAGGAGAAAGCGTCCTTGAGCGTAGAGCCCTTCCCATACTAGTGGTTCGGGTCACCCTTAAGAACACGTGATCTCTAGCCGCGAATTCCAAATGTCTCCTCCTGCGGTTTGGATAAGCCTTTTGCCTACTATGATAGGCCTGCATTCTATCTCTCACTAATTTCACCTTCTTTGTTTGTTCCAACAACTCTGGTCCAACAAGCACTGCTTCCCCATCTTGATACCAACATAGAGGAGTCCTACGCTTTCTGCCATAAAGGGCTTCATATGGGGCCATGTTGATGCTCGCATGAAAACTATTGTTGTAGGTGAATTCTATCAAGCGCAATACTTCATCCCAAGCACCCAAATGATCGAGCACGAATGTTCTCAATAAGTCCTCAAGCGACTGAATCGTTTTCTTAGACTAACCATCGGTCTAGGGATGATAGGCTGAATTCATAGTCAACTTGCTACCCAAAGCACTCTGCAATGTCTGCCAAAAATGGGAAGTGAACCGCGAATCTCTATCAGAAACTATACTCGACGGTACCCCATGCAATCTTACTATTTCCTTAATGTACAAGTGGGTCAACTTGGCCATAGGCATTCTTAACTTCATTGCCAAGAAATGAGCACTCCTAGTCAACTGATCTACCACAACCCAGATCGTATCATGACCCCTAAAGGTTTGGGGTAAATGGGTCCCAAAGTCCATAGCTATGCTATCCCATTTCCACACCGGTAGTCCAAAGGCTGTAGAATTCCACCGGGTCTCTGATGCTTTACCTTCGCCTTTTGACAAGTCAAACAAGCGGACACAAACTAAGCCACATCCTTCTTCCTACATAGCCACTAGAAGGTTTCTTTGAGATCCTGGTACATCTTAGTCATGTTAGGATGCAAACTAAGACGACTCTTATGCCCTTCCTCAAGGATTAACCTTTTCATCTCAGTATCATCGGGTACACACACCCTACCTTGGAATCTCAGTACACCATCACTACCCATTGCAAAATCCTTCGCTTCATCTGAACCAAGTTGTTCTCTCATTTCTTCCATACTAGCATCTGCCAACTGTCTTTCTTTAACAAAGTTCAAGAAGTCACTAGATATAGTCGGAGCGCTACATCAAATGAACTCAGATTCTAATTCAACTTGTAACTTCATATCTATGAATTTCTCTAGTAGCTCCAACTCCTTGATCATAAGGTGTGCAATATGTACATTCTTCCTACTCAACGCATCTGCCACCACATTCGCCTTCCCCAGATGGTATAGGAGTTCAAAATCATAGTCTTTCAAGAATTCCATCCACCTCTTTTGCCTCATGTTCAATTCCTTTTGATCAAACAAATACTTGAGGCTCTTGTGATCACTGAATACACGAAACTAGGCACCATAGAGGTAGTGCCTCCAGATCTTCAAGGCCAACACTATAGCTGTCAACTCTAGATCATGAGTGGGATAGGTTCTCTCATGCACCTTAAGTTGCCTCGATGCATATGTCACCGCTTTCTTCTCTTGCATCAACACACAACCAAGCCCTAGATGAGAGGCATCACAATAAACCTCAAAGGGTTTACCAGCATCTAGGATAACCAAAATGAGAGCACTTGTCAACCTTTGCTTAAGCTCTTGAAATCTTCCCTCACATTTATCCGTCCAAGTAAAAGGTTGGTCTTTCCGGGTAAGCTGTGTTAGAGGTGCCACTATCTTTGAGAATCCTTCAATGAATCTCCTATAGTAGCTAGCTAAACCCACGAAGCTGCTGATCTCTGTTGTCGACTTGGGACTTTTCCACTTAACCAATGCCTCAACCTTTGCTAGATCCACCGCAATGCCCTGTGCAGATATCACATGGCCCAAGAATTGTACTTCATCTATCCAGAATTCACACTTGGACAACTTAGCATATAGTTGCTTCTCCCTCAGAACACCAAACACTAATCACAGGTGCTCGGCATGCTCCTCCTAAGTCTTGCAATAAATGAGTATGTCGTCTATGAAGACTACGACAAACTCCAAGAATGGCCTGAAGATCTTGTTCATGTAGTCCATAAACATAGCTAGAGCATTGGTCACACCAAAAGGCATAACCACGTATTCGTAGTGTCTATATTGGGACCTAAAGGTTGTTTTATGTACATCATCTGCCTTTACCAAAATCTGGTGATATCCTGACTGATCTATCTTTGAGAACACTGACGCCCCATGCAACTGATCCATCAGGTCGTCTATTCTCAAGAGGGGATACTTATTCTTGATCGTCATCTTGTTCAACTGTCTATAGTCCACACACAGACGTGAACTCCCATCCTTCTATTTCAGTAAAAACATTGGTGCTCCCCATGGCGAAGTACTAGGTCGAATGAACTGTTTCCCCAATAGTTCCTCTATCTAACTCTTGAGTTCTACCAATTCCACCGGAGCCATACGATATAGATCCATCGACATTGGGATGGTGTCTGGTACTAGGTCAATCGAGAACTCAGTCTCTATTGGGAGGCAACCCTAGTACTTCCTCCGGAAACACATCCTCAAATTCATGTACTACCTATGATAAATGTTCCTTCCTCTTCTTCTTCAGATTGTCATGGCATTTGAGTTACATGTAATTGTTTACTATTTCCTATAATTATTTTTTATTTGTTCACTATTATTTGGTACATTGTTTTTATATTTATCCAGCTATAATTTCTCTTTTGAAATTTTTAGGGTTAAATATGTCTTTGATCTCTTAACTTTTAATGAAAATTGAAATTAGTTCATCTTCGAAACCTTGGTCCAATTTAGTCCCCAAGCATAAAAAATGTGTCGATTTAATCCTTTTAACTAAATTTTGTTAAGTTCATTTAATGTTTCAAATATATTTTATTATAACATTTGAGTTGTTTACACCGTTTGACACATTTTCGCTTTAACGTTAGTTGAGACACGCGTTTGAAACGTGAAATAAACTTAACAAAATTTGGTTAAAATGACTAAATTCACACATCTCTAAAATTCAGGTTCTAAATTGGGCCAAAATTCTGAAGAGAGACTAATTTCATTTTACAAAAAGTTAAGAGATCAAAAATATATTTAATCCAAATTTTTATGATATCATGTTTTATTTATTCTAATTTGTTATTTTTTATAAAAAATTATTTAATTAATATCTTGAACAATGAAGGATAGATATAAGTACTTGTTATTCAAAGAAAATAAGAATAAGACAATAATTTAATATCCATAGTGTTCCGGTAAAAATCTGAGGGTCTTTATCTAATACAAAAACACAAGGATCTCTTGACTTCAAGTAAAAAGCCAAAGCAGGCCAAAAAAATGGTTCAGTCCCTTGGCCCTGGGAATTAATTTTTTATTTATAGCGAAAACTGATTACAAGTTTTTTCTTCTTTTTTGAACAAACGTAGAAAGATATAATCAACAAAATAAAAGATTACATGGTAAAAAATGGATTAGAAATTTAATCTAAGCACCAATATCCTTGAGCCAGCTCTGAGTCAATTATCATTGGTTAGGTTCCAGGAGACTTGAGGGTATTTCTTCTTACACCTCCAAGCATTTCTTCTGCACCTCCAAAATTTCTTTAAATTCCCAAAATACCCTTTGACCATTTAAGGAAACTTACGGACATCACACCCCCAAAAATACTTTCAGAAGTCGACTTCTGGAAGTCAAAATATATGACTTCCGAAAGTCAAAATATATCATCGGAAGTCGACTTTCGGAAGTCAAAATATATCACCGGAAGTCGACTTCCGAAAGTCAAAATATATCACCGAAAGTCGACTTCCAAAAGTCAAAATATATCACCGGAAGTCGACTTCCGGAAGTCAAAAATCATTATCGGAAGTCGACTTCCGGAAATCAAAAAACATTATCGGAAGTCGACTTCCACAGATAAAAAAATTAAATGATTTTAAATATTTTTAATTCTTTCTCAAATTTATATTTTCTAACTTATTTTATTTTATTTTTTAAAACATATATTAAAAATTAAAATTTTTTAAAAAAATACTTTAAAAAATAAAAAACAAAGTAATATAAATACTAAATAAAAAATTAAAAAATAATTTAAATTAAAATAACAAAACTTTAAATTTAAGGAAAATGAAAAT
>Ga0209389_1001556_pt1 | contig 16365 bp, 8 predicted proteins | sample CowpearedBW_FD_187526 | JGI IMG/M metagenome (GOLD analysis project Ga0209389, IMG submission 187526) | Root nodule microbial communities of legume samples collected from California, USA - Cow pea red BW (SPAdes) (version 2) | ecosystem: Host-associated > Plants > Roots > Nodule | place: USA...
AACCCCATTCCGGTTACTCCTTATCCGTGGGACCCACATCCTCGTACGGTCTGTCTCCCAACGTTACGCCCTGTCAACACGACACTTCACTCCTCTTCAATTCCATCTCGACAACGCATCGTACCTCAACCCCTCCTCCAATCACAACTCGACAACGCATCGTACCTCACTTCCATTCCTTTCCCAATTTTATTCTATTCCCTCTCTTTTTTCTCCAAACCCTTATTTTTCCCAAACACTCAAATTTCAATAACTAAATTAAAATCCCATGCTATTCTATTATTAGACACCCTCCATTTCTTTTCCTTCCTCTCCTTTTTTCTCTTTCTCTTTCTCTCTTTCTCTTTCTCAGTCTCAGTTTCTTCAGGTGAAATACCACTCCCACACACTCTCTAGGGTTTCCTTCTTTATACAAACAAACTCAACTAACCCTCTCTACATATATACACACATATTATTATTCTCTTCTGTTTCTCCTTTTTCAGCTAATAATTCTCACTCTGCTTTCGTAGAATTACCATGGGAAGGGGTAGGGTTCAGCTCAAACGGATCGAGAACAAAACAAGCCAGCAAGTCACCTTTTCCAAACGCAGAACGGGACTTCTCAAGAAAGCCAACGAAATCTCTGTTCTCTGTGATGCTCAAGTCGCTCTCATTATGTTCTCTACCAAAGGCAAACTTTTCGAGTATTCCTCCGAACGCAGGTTCCTTCCTCTTCCTACACTCATTCATCACTTCACTTTCTTTTTTCTTTTCCTTCTTCTCGATCCACCTTTTTATGTATTTTTCTTTTATACATCACTCGCTAACTCCTAATTTTCTGCACTCAATTATTTAAACGTCCATGTTTCATTTGTGTTCTCTTTGTCTCCTTGTTCCATCTGATTTTGGTTGTTATCTTTCTCTTTTTCTTTGACCTTACCCTTATCTATCATACAAAGCTAAACAAGTTTCCACCAATATAATAGTAGTATTCATTCAACGCCAAGTTTTTCTTTTTTCTTTTGAATTTCAGTTTCAATCTGTCACATATATTTCGCTGTCCTATTTTCTCTTTACACACTCACACACACATAATGAACTCGTAATGGAAGTTTCTTTATTGCTTTCTTTAAATGTTTTTATACAATATATATATAGCACTCATAGGTTTATAAGAGTTTTATATGTCTGCGTCAGCGTGTGGTTTCTTTGTTATTTATAGGTATATGTATGTAGATGTGTATACTATAAATATCAAGTCAAATTATATGATAAAACCTATACCTAAAAGTAATTAATATATATCACCCTTGAGCTTTGTGTCACCTTGGAAGGGGGTGTCTGCTATACAAGATCCTAGTAACTTGTCTTCTTTGATCCACCGGGTAATGAGAAGCCACGAAACAGTGCATGTTTGTTTATATATGTGGTAACCTTAACCGAAGTTGGTGCCGAGAAACAATTTTTGTAGATGTAGTGTAAAACAAAAACGATGAAGTAAAAGTATGTGAAGACACGAGTCACGGTTTGAAGTATTGAAATGTGTGCAAAACATTGTCCGAACAACAACACTCTAATAAGCAATGACTATTTATGATCCTACAGATGACGCTTTAACCAGTTACTGTTTATAATCCAATAGGTGACGCAAAAACGGTATCTTTTATTTTAGGATTTTGCAAAAGTAGTTACATACTAACTGAAAAAGCTTCTGAGGACTGGACTTCTGGTTTCGTTATAAAAGGCAAAAGCATAACCAAACCAGAAGCTTTTCTGTTTTGACAAAACTACTGTTACTATTTTAAAACCACAAATATAGGTTTACCTAAACATTTAATACAAATAATGAATACTTCAACCATTTCTATATTCTTTTAACTAATTCATATCCATTAAAAAAATAGTTTAATTAATTGGAAATAATTATTTTATATTGTCCATTCAAATATATAACTACAGTATATCTATAAAGTATTTGTATTTTCAAATCAGAGACAGAAGATTTTTACTAATGAAGAGTATTTTAGAAAGAAGAAATAATCAATGTATTGTTCAATTATTACGAAGGTATAAAGGTAAGTGATTTTTTGAAAAACATGTTATAAATAAGAAAAAGGTACCATTTTTACATTACAGTCTTGTATTCATATAACTCGTTTGTAAATAGAAATAGGTTCAACCTAATGAAAGAAATGTGTCTCTCATATTGTGATGAATCACCATTAGAATCTCTTATTTATAAGACCACATTTCATAACAACTGATCATATATATTAATATGATTGAATAATTTTTTATTTCCCATAAGCTGTTAATGCGTTGATGAATACTTTTATTATCCAGCGTTTACAACTGGCTAATAAAGAACATGCATTCGAAACAGCTGTGGAATATTTGAGAAGAACTTAAAAATTGTAAAATCTGTTTGTGTTGTATGGTATAAATATGATGAACTAGGGTTTAGAGTCATCATGATGGTTGTGGAAATACAGAAGAATATACTCTAGGATCTATAGATGCATACATTGTTTTAGTTATGTTTGGAAGATATAGTGACAAAGATAGATGCAATGAATGCTACCCCGAAAGTTCAATAATTACACTGTAGGGAATTTAAAGTTTGAGTTTTTTTTTTCTATAGATAAAAAATATAAAACTATACTATTTATTTCATCCTTTAAATACACTGCAACAAACAGAAAACAACAGATTGTTGTGCCCTACCTCTCTAATCCCGAAAACAAAACACCGATGAAATTGGTTATGCAAGCTTTTATGGTTCTATAACATATTGCATTATGGTAAATGCAGATATTAGATTATTCTAAAGTAATACAATTTGCACAAATTGTCTTAAATGTGCTTATTTTAATTCTAAAGGTTTATTGCGTTATCTTCCATGTCTAATCATTTCCACTTTCTTTAAATACACTAAAATATTTCCCCAACACTTTACTATTTTCTCATTATTACAACCTAGTGTGCACTATATGTAAAAAGATGAAAAATATCTCTATATGTATTTCTTCTGTGTAGGCACAGGTGTTTTTATTCGTGATTCATTTTGAATTTCTCTCATTAAATTTCTTACGTTTGCTAAATCATACAAACTCGACTTTGCATATAGATGTAAATATGTTAAACTTAAATTTTATTAAATTTCCACCATAGAGAGGAGAGATTAAATTAACTTTATTAGTAAAGTTACTTATTAACCTTTTCATTTTCTTTTAATCTAATAGTTGTAGAAGTTAAATCATATTTGACTGTCAGATTAGAACAAAATACAAGGTTGAGAAGTCAAAACTACTTTTGGAATATCTTAACCCTGGTCGATTTTAATAATTTATGAATAATTATTATATCAATATTATTATATGAATAATTATTATATGATAATTTTATTGATAATGTTTAGGATCTTTAGAGGTTGGTAGCTACAGTGAATAGACCAAACTAACTACAGGACTTGTTGGTTGAACATGAAACAATATGCTATGCATAGTTTTCTGTGCATTCTGACATTCTGAAGTTCTATACGTGCAAACTAAAACTAAAGTTTAGCAAATACTATGAGAATCTTCAAGTGCTCATAGGTCAATGTCACCCTTTTATGTCTCAAAATGTGTCAAATGCTACTCACTTTGTGTTATTTTCTCTACTCTTTAAGATTTTCTTTTATATACATATTAACAAAAACTATAAATTACTTACTGAATAAATTCTTCTTACTAAAATGTTCTTAACTTTTCTCTATTTCATTCTTCCTAATTGTGATTTAACCTTATTTTTATGAATAATCCTAAGGGTTGTGCTTTCTACCTAATTGATTTGCAGTTTGTAAATGCACACGATCGGTTGTTGAACAATATTCTTTTCACCTAATTAGGCTGTGACTAACAATATAAGAACTTAAATTAGTAAGAGTATTTAGTATGAGTAATACTAGAATAAGAATTATTATACAGAAGAAACAATTTAAAATGACAAAAATTGTTTTTGAGAACACAATTTTTCGTGGTCTTTTTCTGTCTCCTTTCAATGTGTATGAGCTAACATTTTTGAGAAAAAAAAATGTTTATGTCCAAACAAGCTTGTAGTTGTCCCCCAATTTAGGCCCAATTAGGTAAACTTAGCTGTAATGGTTATTCAATCAGTTCCAACATTCACAAGGGAACTTCCAATGCCTTTATTTGATTAAGTGAATAGAAATTTAACATCAAAATTAAACAAGTATTCATTCTAAAAAAATTATATTTATTAAGGAAACTGAAACAAAAATAACACTTCATTCTCCCCTCCATTTTCATGGCTCTTAAAGAGGAATTAGTTTATTATCTCAACTTTTTAATAGATATAGTTACTTCTATGGTCTTCTATCTTCAGCTCAGCGTTGATTGATTAACTTATTAACTATTTTTCTGAATTGCATTCTCGTTTTATGTAACCTTTGTTGAATGTATATGTAATTTCTGAAATATTTAGAGTACTTCAAAGCAAAAAATAAAAAGTTATGAAGTTTTTGTATTTCTTTTTATAGTTTTTTTTTTAATTTTTTATTTTGACTCATGTAACAGCATGGAAGATGTCTTGGAACGTTACGAGAGATATACTCATACAGCACTTACTGGAACCAACAATGACTCACAGGTTCTTTATCATCTTCCATATATGATTTCTATCTATACGGAATATATTATTATATGATAATTATGCGAAAAAAACTTATCAAGTATTGTTTCTAATTATTGCAAGGGAATTAATTGTTAAATGAGGCCTCTTATTTTGCTTTTTGTGTCTTATAATGGAATATATATTTTAACACTTTACAACAAAGTTCACTCTAATGCCAATTTTGATAAATGGAGTGGCTAACTTCATTTTATAAATAATATTGATATCATGACTTGTTAGTATTTACTGTATTATTTTGATTACTTTCTTTATTTAAAGAATAATATATTAAAAAACTATGCTCATATAAATAATATTTATATGAGCAATGCCCTATATCATTTCTTTCAATCACAGATTTGGTTAAGGCTAGTTAACACTTGAATTAACCTTTACAAGTAATTGTGCGTAAATGTTTTTACAATGAGAACAGTAACACTAAAATCCTGTCACTGTAATAAAATTGTCTTGAAAGAAAGAAAGAAAGAAAAAGTTGGCCATGCATTCGAATCATCTCAGTACTAAAAACTAACACAATAGTTAATGATAATTAACATTAGCTGATTTAAAAACACAAGAAAACCTCTTTCACTTTTGTTTAATATGCTTTTGTTAATACATACACGAGTCCAAATTCTCTACCGATTTTTTTGATACTATCTTCTACTGAGCATTAAAAATACACTGTGATATTTTAAATATCTTTTTAATGTATTTTAAAACGTTAAAATGAGTGGTAATCCGTGTATTGAAGACACAGTAGAGGAACAGCATAAAAAAATCAGCAAAGAATCCAAATTTCACACACATTACTTACCACCGATAAAAGTTCTTTATCTGCAGCACTAGTATGGTCACCAATGCCTTGATTAGTTATTAACTATGCATGTTGTCTCCCCCAAATGATGTTTGGAATCCCTAGACTGTAACTATGATATTTATAATCACATTTTCACATGATTTTTTTGTTTTACTCTTTTATAATGTGTGAACTTTCTTATTAACACCTGATTTCTTTCAAAATGTATATAGTGCCATTAAAGAAAAATCTCCATTTCCTAATAGCCATGTGTCCTTTTTATTTACATGCATATGAAAGTCACATCAGTGTAGTAACTGAAGATCATTTTATTGTAGGGCAATTGGTCTTTCGAATATATCAAGCTCACCGCAAAAGTTGAAGTCTTGGAGAGGAACGTGAGGTATATACGTTATTTAGATTTCATGGTATCTATGATGAAGAACAATGTTTGAAAGTAATTTACATTTTACAAAGATCATTAAATGAAAAAACTAGACCTATAATATTGTATAACTTTGATCAATGTCACTTAATGATAAAAAATAACAAAATCAAAAAGTCTTATATGGAAGGAATGATATATAGTTTATATAATCTTGAATATATAGGAATTTCCTGGGAAATGGACTGGATCCCTTGAATTTGAAAGAGCTTCAGAGTTTGGAGCAGCAGCTTGACACATCTCTGAAGCGCATCCGAACAAGAAAGGTGAATAGTGCTTTCTTTTTGTTTTTGTTTTTATTATATATTCTTCATCTGACAGATCAATTTGAATTTTGCAGAATCAAGTTATGAATCAATCAATCTCAGAGCTGCATAAAAGGGTAAGATGTCTGTGCTGTGAATTGAGGGTGACATTGTAAAATAATGTGTAGCTATAAGAGCATTGAATATTTTCAGAAAAATTCTTTAATAACAGGTTAATGATAATGATATAGAAGCTACTAACTGAGTTTCAAGAGCATTAACAAGCACATGTTATGAAACTAGCCTCAGCAATAGTAGGGTTTATGAAATTATTTTCTGCTTCTGAAGTGAATTGAATGAGTTTTCTTGTGACTTGTATACAAAAACATGTGGAATTTGTAAACATATATAAATATTTGTTTTGTTGTGAATATGACATGACAGGCAAGGACATTGCAAGAGCAAAACAGCAAGCTAGCAAAGGTAGAAGCCACATGTTCCTCTATTAACATTTCAATCTAAATCTTCAATAATATATTGAATAAAGGATGAAGAAGGATAAAGAGAAAGTTTTCATTTTAATGAAATTTATGAACAGATGAAGGAGAAAGGGAAGACATTGAGTGAACGTCCACAGAGCGTACCAGAAACTCTTGGCCAAAATTCAACGAACCTCAACTTAGGTTCTCCACAGCTATTAGCACCACAAAGACTTGTTCCTTCTTTAACTCTCAGGTAGAACTATCTTATTTCTCTATTCAAAGAGGAAAATATAAAATGGTTAATGAACAAGAAAATTGAGTAACTAAAAGTAATGCATAGTTATATTAGTTAAGTTGATTGATTTAAAGTGTGAAAATGGTGCAGTGGGGCATTGCAAGGAAGAGGAACGGTGGAGGAAACGGGTGAAGCTCAAACAGTACCAACTGGCAATTCACTCATCCCACCATGGATGCTGCATATCTGACATTTAGGTTGACATGATTATACCAAGAATGTCACATGTCAGATAATTAATGTGTAACGCTCAACTATATATATTATATATGTATCTATATATATCTTAGAATAGCTAATTAATATGCGGAGCTTAATAACTGCTCAAACTTATTGCATGGTTCATTCTGAAATTAATGGTATTAAGCAGTTATTTTGATGCTTGGTTGGGGTAGTTATTTTCCCACAAACTGCGTGTTTTTCTTTTGTTTCTAGCGGGGTAAGGCTTCAATATTAAACCCAGTTTGGATAAAGATGAGTGAAAAGATGGAAAAGATTGAAAAGAAATGTAACTTCTACCATCTGAAGTAGGTTTTCACTTAAATAGGCTTATCATGCTCGAAGCCGCTGGATTTCATTCCTATTGTTTTTTCTTTCATGTAACAAAATATAAGATCGAAAAAATATCATAATGAGATTAAAAGATTAATGCAAAAAAAAAAAAAAAAAACGTGTGGAGCCCAAAATGTCCAAAACAAATATTTTGAAAATCTAATTTATCATGTTAAATTGTTATTTTCCTCAGTAATATAGATATTTACCATTCTGTCTTAAATTAGATAGTATTGAACTATTATAAATTAAATTAGTGGATACATAGTCAACTTAATATAATATGTATGAAATATTTCCTTTTGAATGAATAAGAAAAAAAATTATAATATTCATACAAAAACTTTAATTCTATCCATTTTGTTTGAGTTTCATTAATGATTGAGATAATTAAATATTACTTATTTTGTTTGAACTTCATTACTAATTGAAATAATCGAACATGAATTTTATCTTAGCAATTATCAAGTGTATTTACTAAAATAGAATTTAAGATTAATATGTTACTAATTTTAAAGAGACTCTTTTTTTTCCTTTACTTGTTTTACTTCGTAAATTTAAAATCATCAATACTTTTTTTTAAGGTTAATGATATCCTAACATTGATATTTCCTTTAACAAACACTCACGTAAAATTTCTAAAATTCAAACATATCTTCAATTATATTAATAGAGCTCAAATATAATTAGCAGAATTACAATTGTTATACAAAACCGTAACTTTTTTTATTATACTAAAAATAAAATATACTAACCTGTACCAATTATTTTTCTTAAATTATTGGTAAAAAAATAGGTAAATCCAGCCGAAAAGTCGTTGATGTCTTGAGGATGGAAAATAGGAAGTTGCAACAGGCGTAGGAACTTGATTACAGATAGCTTAAAGTTGATACTGGCAAAGTACTCTAAAAAGCAGGGAACATTGTGTTTTTAGGATTATGAAAGATACAAGATAGGAACTCATCTACTGTAGCTACGCACAGCATAAAAGTAGCTAATCACCATTAATAAGGATTCTCATTTAGGTAAAGAGTTCAATCAGATGTCTGAGAAATTTCTTGCACTGAGTTAGTGATCCATCGATTCGATACGAACAAATTCGTTGTCCGTGAGATCTTTCTTGTCAATTGCATGATTGCTTTTGTCCAAATAATGACGACGATCTAATTATGAATATACATGTATCATACAACTTAATATGCACAATTACTAATATTAACTTTATATGCTAAGTCAGAGTTTACTGTTCTTCTCATCCTTTTGTTCGAGAGCTCCACCAGCAACCATATACTCTCTGAGATTAAGTTGTTGCCACAGCATTAGCATTTCATTCATTGAGAAAATAACAAAGCTAAAATAGGAAAGAAACGTGAAAGGGAGAACAACCGTATCATAATAGTGCATGAAATAAAAAAGACAAAAGGCAATTGTGCCAGAATTTTCTTTCAAAAACACTTAACGGGAAACCCCAACTCAGCTCAAGAATAAATCCAGTTTTACCATCAAATATTATGCTCTTCTACCAACACCAACAATTGTTTTTCCTTTCAACGATTAATTAATGGCTGACTAATAATGTTTGCCACATCCCGTAAGTTAATGATAGTCTAATTGAGTTGCAGTTTATATAAAAATCATAAACACCACGCATACCTGAGTCTTCCACAAAGGCGTGCCAAAGCATCTGATCCAGTTCTATATGCAATATCCTCAACCTTAGCAGCATTGGCTAAAGTCATGCTATCTGCAAGTACAAACTCACATAACTCCTTTAAGGAACAAGCATCAGTCAACACAGCTGAGTGGCCACCACCAGCAGCAAGTTTCCGAACCTCCCCAACACAACTGTGATTTAGAAACTTCAATATAAAAGCCTGTGTAGTCATAAAAAAGTTTCTTCTAAGTTACAAATACGTACCAGTCAACTGGTGATGGATACCAAGCATATGTACATTTCTCATTGGCTGCCTGACCATAATTATTGTAACCCCATCCGTGAATTCGACCATCACTCATAGAGATAAGTGTGTGGGAATGTCCACACGCAACAAGTTGAACACCTTTAGGAACAACTAAAACTGGAATGTTTCGGAAAAATGTCTGTGAGTCATTAGCAACACACGAGAATAATCCAGTTTGGGGGCCAAGCCCTAGCTGCCCAGACTGACCGCCCCCCCAGGCATAAAGTGCTCCTCCTTGAGTTACAGCACACGTGTGTACACCACCACATGCCACATCCTTTATGAAAACATCATCAAGTGTAACCACTCTCCTTGGAATTAACTCTTTATCCCCATACTGGAGTGAAGAATGCCCAAGCTGGCCCATATTTCCAAGCCCCCATGTGTAACTGCAAGCTCCAAGGACAAATATAAGAAGTGAGGAAGTATTATAACAAGTAACCCAATTTAATAACTAGTTACTGGTGATACTGCTTATGCAACCCCAATGCTACCATTCAAGCAGAACAAGATCCTTGCACAGAATAGAAATTACATAACCTACAGAAAACCTTGCAAATAGAATAATAAACCTCGCCACAGATATTTTTCAAACACAACCTACTTAAACCAAGGACACTCAGAATATAATATAACAGGGTTACACGGTTGATTCCAGCTATGTATAACTCAGTCGACTTTTTCTTATAGCGAAGCCAAAGGAATAGAAACTTGCATAATAAATGCAGCATTTCCATTGCATCTTGTCTCCCGAAGTGAGATTCCCTAATGTGTCATGCGGAAAACCACAATTCTCATGCTTAAATTTATAACTATCTCCATTTAGTAAGTCCTTCAAATCACTTACACCTCGCCCTTATCAGAAATGGCTGCTGTGTGGTACTCCCCGCATGACACTCTGGCAATCTTCACAAGCTCAGGGGGTTCATCAAGAAATTTAGCATAAGAACTTAAAATACGAGCACCCTGTAGTCCTTCACAAGTAACACCACGGCCAAGTTGACCATATTCATTGTAGCCTGATTTATAAAAACAGTGAGAAAACCCTGATTAGTAGGTGGCTAGAAACCCAGTTTGCATGTGCTCATGTTTACTTTCCTACATTCAATGCTGTGTAAACTTATATGCCTCCGTCCATGTCAATCAATAAAGGTAGTCATCGACATACATTTACAAGTCATATATAAACAATATAATTTTAGAAAGAAAACTGTAAATAAAGAATGAATAATTGAGTTACCCCAGGCTTGTAGTACGCCTTCTTCAGACAAAGCAACTACATGGACAGCTCCACAAGACACTTCACGGATAATCTGCAAGTGTGATCATATAAATGATGGGAAGATAGGAAGGAAAAATGACATACAGCAAAACATAATAAAAATTCCTATTCCATCATTTAAAAATAGTATCCCCCCATGAAAGAAAAAAAGAAGAAGAAACTTTTCTTTACATTTTATAAAAATGAAATTAAATTCCAGAAGCAATTACTTCAACAAAAGAAACAGATTAAATGAAATGTAATTAAATTCCTAGCAAGGTTACAAACAAGAAATTAGGCAAAAGGGAATGTTATGAAATAATAACATTCGCAGAAGCAATTACATTAACAAAACAAACAGATTTTATTCATAGTTAAAAAAGAGACACTGAGCATGAGTATAGAAATAAGAAATAAATTATACAATAGAAAATGTTTAGAAAGGAAAAACCTAAAATCATAGTTAGGCATGACAATAAAGCATGAGTAACAAATATGCAAGAGAAAATGTATATCCAATTAACTGTCAGTGGCTGGCTGACTCTTAGGAAAAATAAGTAAATGAGAAAATGGAGCATGGAAAGTGTCCATTATAAGGTACGCTTTTCCATTGTCCTTTTCACTTCTCTCTACCTTGCATGGACAAATAGAAGTAGGTACTCAGGTCTATTTACCTCTAAATAAGGAAAGTAACAAAAAATTTAAAAAAAAATCAAATAAATAACATTATTCTTTAAGTAATGATGAACATGCACGCAAATATGTCAGTATGTGTTCAAACATATATACTTACTGTATTAGGTTCGAAGGCTCCCCAAAACAACCTTGGAAGATTTGATCCCTGGAATACAAACAGTATGTTGAAGAAGAAAATGATAGATTGTTTCACATAACATTGTATTAATCCTTTAAGAGGTATTACCTGATTTTGCCCCCACACCCAGAGCCTTCTTGTGGAGATGGTACCGTCATTCTCACGAGGTTCAGCAATGCAAGCAGAACAATGTGCTCCACAGGATACAGATTTTACAAACTCCGACTCTAATTGCTTTACTTTTTTTGGATGTTTCCTCCGCACCTCAGTTCCATCACCCAATTGACCAAAGTCATTAGCCCCTAGCATATGGGATACGTGCATTAGTCTTAGACACTAGATACTTTTATGTTTCCTCTAATTATATGTAATATGAGCCATTAAAAATAACAGACAAACAAGGACAGTTGTATAATAAAGGGGGAAACATAATCTAAAGTAAACAAATTGTTATGCATGGTGTTCCCTATTATAAATTCTTAATAAATTATCAAATGCAAGTAATTCCAATTATAACAAGGAAAGAACTGTACAGCAAAGACTGTCTCTGCTGACAGACCACATCCTATATTTGAAGTGCAATGAGAAATCTGTTAAGATGTTTTTGTCCTAGAATACGACAAGTCAGTTCCTGCAAGCACTATTCAAAGAGAACATGTCTCCCTCCCAAAAGTAGACCTACACTTTCTGTCCCTCTATTTTTAAATCCAACAACCAGCCCCTGGTTTGAGTTTTCACATAACAAAAAACCTCAAGGGTAACTGTGCACATGCAAGAAACAATACCAAAATAATTTGGGTGGTCGCTACAAAATGGAATAACTTGACTGCTTAACAAAGTACATGTCTGTTGCCAACCAATGCTACTTATTACTTTTTAGATAATTAAGGTTTTATTTAATAATTTTGGGAAAGATAAGTATTTAGTTTATATTTTGAAGATAAGTAGGAATCTTATAGATTTAAGAAGATTATCAACAAAATTTGAATAAATAAGTTATCAAGAGAGTTGGTTTTCAAATACAAAATCGAATACAAATTTCAGGCCCAATCCAAATTTGAATAAATAAGTTATCAAGAGAGTTGGTTACTTTAAATACAAAATCAAATTTTGGAAAAATATTAAACAGAAGGCTTGACAGATTTAGAAATCATCTTGAGGTAAAGGCATATTCTGGATGCTAGAGGCATTCATCATTATTTACATAAACATTTTTATTTGAGACCACCATTGTGTACTTTAATCTGGACATATATTATGAATAGTGATTGTATTATTTTCTTAGTGAAATCAAATATTGCATTCTAAATCAGGTACTAACAAAAATATTATAATCTAAGTTACGCATGCATCATTATTTACATAACATTTTTATTTGAAACCACCATTGTGATGCTAATCAAGTAGTAACAAAAATATTATAATCTAAGTTACATGTGCGGGTCAAAAGACTAGTATAACATAAAAGGAGATGCATGGGGCCTCTGAACATAGGAACGAAATTGGATTGGAGGCTTAAATTTGGGAAGGGAAGTCCCAAGAACGAGGTCACCGTTACTAATTTGGTATGGCCCTTTTCCTTTCATACCTGAGCTACCTGGTGGGAATCAATTACAAATCACTCTAGCGGTGGATCCAAAATGCAATTCTCTCCATTCAAAATCTCAACCATTCATTATATTCTATTTCCTCTCGTAAGAAATTAAAGGTTTAGATGTTTGCTGCACGATGGCTGAAGGGATAGGAGCTGGAGAAGATCCAAGTTCTGGATCCACCATTATGCCCTAACAAAGTCTACGACGGAGGGAAGGTACAAATAATTGACTACAAATTTATTTATTTCATTTCCCTTCGGATGCCTAAATAACACAAGCACAGAACAATCATAGGAATAAACCAGTCCCAACACTACAAACACCGACAGTACTTGAATGAACGCAATAATGAACAAGGAGTAAAATACACAAGATAATTAGAAGTCCTAACCCCAAGTGAAGAGTGAGCCATCGGAAGCAATTGCCGCCGTGTGCTCCCGGCCACAGGCAACATCCAACCATCGTGCATTGGTGCCAGCCGGACATCCAAATAGCTCAGGAGGCAGCTGCTTCGGAATCCTCAGCTGATCCTCCTTCCCCTTTCTACCTGTCTGCCCTGATTGATTGTATCCCCACACATAAATGGCACTCTTCCTTGGAACACTCACGGGTCGAGTCGTCCCAAAAATCGAATCAATATCCATACTCTGTCTACCTTAACCAGCAAACACCAACAAGCTCAATTGTAGATTGCAACAAATGATAACATAAACAAACAACAGCTAAGAAAAATAAAAGTTCAACGCCCGCCACCCAAAAATCTAAAATCTTAACGATTAAATCAAAGCAACGAAAAATTAAAATCAATTTGAACCCGCTATCCGTATCAAACAAGAAACTAGCAGCGGATAGAGGTATTCCCTTATGAAAACAGGTAATTATGGTAAAAATACAAAACTAGATAAGCGATTAAAAAGGGAAAAAAAGCGGGAATTTAGGGAAATGGAGTGTGAAGGAGAAGTGAGAGGATAGGGTTGGAAATCCATTGCAATTGTGAGGATAAGGGATTGAATGAGAGAGAGACAAGCGTGGGTTAGATACCTGAAAAAGAGTGAAAAAATGAGAAGGAAAGAATGAAGAATGGTTAGTCAATGGAAACGAAGAAGCGTAGAGTCAATATTAGAAGCAGTGGCGGGTATCAAACGCTTCTCTGGTTCTTCACCACCCTCACATTCACTGTATTCAATTTTTCTAATTACAATTACAATATATAATATAAAAAAATAAGTTTAAAACAATATATAATTATCAAATTACATTTCAATATATTGAAATAAAATTATTTTATTTATTTTAAATACAAGATATTCGTTCCCATCGAATCACGTGTATGCAAGATTCTAATAACACAAGGTTATTTTGTAATATAATATTTAGCTTGCTTACAACAAAGGCAAGATTTCTTCCATGGATGAAATTAATAATGTTTGACCTGTTAGGTTTCTTGATTTATGACTTGAAAGCGTTGATAACTAATGGGCCACTCTAATAATTTAATAATGTTGATTAATGATTTTGTTAAAGAAAGATGCTTAAATTAAATAAATATATATATATAGATAAAGATTTTATTTTTTGAAAAGTGGTTTAAATCCAAAAACGATAAAGAATCTGAAGGATAAAAGAAAAAAAAATATATACATGTGTTCTTGATTTTTACTTTATTTCACTCTTTCTTAATTTTTCATACATTGTTAGCTTTCTTCGGTTCACGTAAATACAGGTTTTCTTCTCATCCTCTTCTTTCTACTTTCTTATTAAAGTCAACGACCATGTATAATTTGTAGAATGTAAGGATAAGAATGATGTCTAAGGTTTACTAATTTCATTTATACTAAATAAAAGATGCTTAATATAACAACTTTCATCTATAAATTATTAACAAATTTAGAAATGATGATAAATAAATGTTTATTTGGTGACTAGAATATTAGGAAGAAAAAGATTTAAATTTTGTAAATAATTATTAAAATATAGAAATAATAGTTCGTGAGAAAGATGAGATGTTAGGGTGGTTGGGTCCGAAAGGAAAAGACTTGAACAGGAGAAGAAATTAAAAAGAACGTAAAACCATAATAAAGTATAATAATATAATCAAAGGAACAAGTTTGTCCTTCCTGGTGTACGTTTAATCTCTGTTCATTGTCAAACAATAGATTCCATATGCAATTCGTGGGAATCGTGACAAAGGTTTTGAATTTATTGCCTCTCCTCTCTGTTCATCCTTCCAGGTAAATTGGGTTGGTTATTGATTATGCTTTTGTTTTCTCTTGTCAAACTTTATCTTCTTTCTAGTATTTGTTTTCTAAACTGTTGTGGTTGTTTCTGTATCTGATATTAGTTTAGCCTTCGTTTCTGATATTTCCCAGCATCTAATTTTTCGTCTATTTTCCTTTGTTGCGGATTAAGATTTTGTTACGCAAACATGAAGATATAAGGGGGGAACTTTGATGCAGTATGCATGCAGAATTCCAAATACTTTATTTTTTTTTTTTGCTGTTTTCTTGGTAGATCAATAGTTTGATTTTATCCCACTAATTTGCGTTGATCTTTAATCCAACGCTTCATTTACATGAAGGTAAAAACAGAACTATCTAGAGGCATTAGGAAGAAATATGACGGATGAGAGATGATTAATATTTTTCTCTCAAAATTAATGGTAATAGTTTAAGATTATTGTTTCTCCTTGTCATAGCAATCTTACTTTACGTTTACCTGTTATGTTGTAATGATATTGCAGAAACAGAAGGATCATGAGTGGGGCTTCTGAAAAGAAACTTGTGAGAATTGAGGTTACTTCTGATACTGTGTGCCCATGGTGCTTTGTTGGCAAAAAGAATTTAGATAAGGCCATAGCTGCCTCCAATAATATATACAACTTCGAGGTCCACACCCTCCTCCTGTTTGTGCATATGCGCATGAAACCAAATATGTCTGCCTTTTTCATATGTTAATATGCGGTTTAACTGAATTTCAGATAACATGGCACCCCTTTCAACTTGATCCTGATGCTCCTAAAGAAGGCATTGACAAAAGGGAGTATTATGGAAAAAAGTTTGGTTCCCAAACAGAACGGATGGAGGCTCGGATGTCAGAGGTTTATATTTGTTGATCACACTGTTATCATTGGTCTGTGTTGTCTATTTTTCATCCCAACGGAGAAGTTTGGTATTTGGCAGGTGTTCAAGAGTGTTGGTGTGGAGTATAGTTTTTCAGGACTTACGTAAGATTGATAGTGGTGTTACGTTTCATCAATGGAC
>Ga0209389_1001558_pt1 | contig 16362 bp, 7 predicted proteins | sample CowpearedBW_FD_187526 | JGI IMG/M metagenome (GOLD analysis project Ga0209389, IMG submission 187526) | Root nodule microbial communities of legume samples collected from California, USA - Cow pea red BW (SPAdes) (version 2) | ecosystem: Host-associated > Plants > Roots > Nodule | place: USA...
GTAAAGTGCATCCAAATTTGTCAAACCTGAAATGGAAGTGATGATTCTTTTGGTGTGGTGTTCCCTCTCTATATACTAGTTGAAATGCTTTTGGGAAAGGGTGCTTTAGGCTACCATGTACCGGGGGTGCATTAGTGTCAATGTCTCAGTTAAGAGCCTAAAATCTGAGGGTGATCTTTTCAAGGAAAGGGAAAGAGAGAAATTGTCTCTAGTAGGAAAAAGAAAGATTGGTGATGTGACCTTTGAGTAGGACTAATATGATTTGATCACCTTTATGATGATATCTTTGAAATCTTAATGTAACATTAGATAGATGAATTATGTTCTTTGAAAGAGTGATTTGGAGGAAAGGGTTCTGTTAATTAAAAGTTTCTTCTTTGGAATCTGAATGTCATCTGTGATTCTTCTTCATTCTGGATTTTGGTCTGTGAAACTTTCCCCCAGTCACAAAAATATAATTTTGACAGTGCCCAAGAAAATAGTTTAACAAATTCGACCCATATTTGTAGAGATTTTCTGTATAAACTTCAAAAAAGTAAAGGTAAAGTAATATTGTTTTCATAATTGTCAATAGAAAATAAAATTATAGAATGGTTTTTAAACAAAGAGGTCCTAAAATAATTTTCTAATTAACCTTCAGAAATATTATTTGGCATCTTTCTTTGCTTGAGCAATCAAGCTTGTTCATAGTGGTTAGAGACATAACTTAGCATTTAGATGCTTGACATTACCCGTGTTCTTCTTTCTATGAGATGTGAATGGAGGATGTTTTTATTTATCTTGTTTACTCTTTTTTTTATTATTATTCTTCAATAAATTATTGATGCTTCTGATCATCAAATTGGAAGAATCAGAACATTATGTTCTGAACTCGAGCTAATTTCTTCTTCTCATGTCAATTTCTGTTATTTTCTGCGAGTGTATTTAGATAAAATGAATTTAAAGATGCAAAATGTTTTATTTTGTTATCAGAATAAATTTTTATATTGTTCCCGGTTTTTTCATTGATGTACAGTTAAAAGATGGAATTTACTATTATATCTTTTTTTGATTTACTAAAAAATATGACAAGAGTAACGTATTGGCCTACTTATATATTTGTACTCCCAGATTAAACTCTGGTTTACATAACACACATAAATATAAAACATATAGTTTAGAAAAAATGACATTGAAAATATTGTTAGTGAGACGATCACTTCTATTTTATTAAACATACTAAAGTTAAATATGTCCAAATATATTATAAGAGGGAAAGTCTATCTATCTCATGTTTATCAAAACATTAACCTTTGTGTGTCCTTCAACTTATTCTTATTATAATATTGAAATCATGAAAAAGTTTGTAATATTGAGTTTTGTGGAGGCTTTTTATTCAATTTGAATTGTGTAGTTACTTAACAAGAGAGATTCTGACATACTCAGAGCTAATCTTGACGTATTCATAGTTGATCTCAAGATATTTTCTGTTACCAACAAATTTCTGATAATTGAATATAAAAATTAAATCTGGTTCTTGATCTTAATCTATAAACTCAAAAAAGCATATAAATACACAATACCAATCCAGGGACTACTCGCATAATTCTTTTCGTTTCTTATTATAGTATCATTTTTTGTAATATAAATTCAACAACAACTAATTATACAGTGTCACTGTTACCAATACGGTTAATATCTGTCTAGCTTCACAACATTGTATTTTTATTCTACTATTACTTAGTTGCTTCTTCATTCAATGTCTAAAATCAAGATATGAGGTTTCTATTTATAGAAAATTTCACCGATACTCAGTTCCAACTTTAGATGCTCAATTACAAAAATTTTCTTCTGTGCAATGTTTTCTTCTTTCTTTATCGCCTCAAGGGCTCAACACATTTGATTTTTTTCTCTTAACAGCTTTTAGTGCTCAACACCACCTTTGACTTTTTTTCTTAACCACCTTTAGTGCTTAACGCCACTTTCTTATGGCTCAGCTGCAAAAAGTCATAGTCTAGATCTTTTCAAATCGTCTTTCAATGCTCAACATCGGTCTTTTAGCATTCAACTATGCTAGTTCCTCGTTTCTTGTAAAAGTGTTGCATTTTATCATAATTTGATTAAATTCCCAAGTAATCAATTCTCGTTACTACGTTCTGTATTTTAAGCTAAAAGGGTTTGACTTACTAAAAAATATATCACATGGATGCATTTTAAGTATCGAAATTCATATGTGAAATTAAGTACTCTATAAACTTATCACACCCCACAACTTTGAGCTTTGCTTGTCCTTAAACAAAGTACAAAGTCAGTTTGTACAAAATAGTTCAAAACAATTTTTGCATTAGTTTGCTCAAGAACTAATATCAAATCTCAAGGCATTTCTCGTAGTAATAAATGGTGTCTCTTCAAAATATCAAGACTCAATTGCAAAATTATTACACAATTTTGAATTAACACAATTTTTATTATCAAAATTCTCATTTAAGTGGAATAGATTTCCTCCTAGCTGAGTATTTCAATTTAGGCAACCTTGCAAGCTTTCATTTAGTTTTGTATTTTTGTTTGTAATGATTATGACACATAAGTAGAATGAATCACTAAGGTCTTGAAGGGTTGCAATGTGGTTGGATTGTCAAGAAAAATCGGTTTTTGAAGATAAACAAAACTCACTGATAAAGAAAATTTAACAATATGAACATGACATGAGTTTCTCTCTTTCTTTTCTAGCCTTGTTAACAATGCACCTATCTCCCTTATGGGTGTATCAACTTTTTCACCTATCCCTTTGAACTGCATTAATTTGTTTTAAAGTAATCATTTCATTCTTTTTTTTTTTGTATTTGGTTGATTGCACCTTGACCTTTTTTTCTCATTCTATAACAACTCCCATTTTGCTTTTGACAAAACCCATATATTGTTCTATCTCCTTCATCAGTAAGGAAGGTAGGATTTACATATTTATCATGCTTATGGTGTGTGTGTGTGTGTATATAGCCAAGGTTCAAAAAGGATAAATCAATTGTGTTGGGTTAGTTGTTTTTGGCTCTAGACTAAAAATATTCAACAAAGAACATGCCTTGATCCTTTCCATAATAAAACTTAACACAAAATCAATGAAATTTCTCACCACAAATGCCTCACTCATCTCACCTTTAGTGGTTGGCTCACTCTTCTTACTAGGTGGATTCACTCTTTGTATCAATTTTCAAACTGTGAACTCTAATTGCAATGCATTTTGAACCTTCAAGCACTAGGACTAACCATTTTTCAAGATTTTACAACTCCCTAAAGCTTTTAAATCTCAAAAGGGGTTTTTAGCTTTCCTCATAGTTCTTGTTCTAACCAAAATTAAAAAAAAAAAGTATTTTATGCAATTGCCAAAAAGATATCAGCTACTTCAAAATATTTACCCCAAAAGTTCATGTCTACACTTATGCAATAAATAAAAGAAAAAACATAAACTAAAAATTAAAATTAAGACATAAATTAAAATGCGCAAAAATTTCAAAAGAATTCTATTTTTGGTGGTTTTAGTCATCTACTACATTAGGATCGTCTAATTGGCCCTCAGATTGAACCATTTTGTCAAATAACTCATCATCTTCAAATTTAGAGGCTTTGGAATCCCTTTCCTCTCGTATGACTTTAGTTCTTTGATATGCTTGGTCAACTTTAGTATTGAAAAATTGTGTCTCTAATTTAGATCCTTGACTTGGTTGGCCAACTTCAGTATTGGCTAGTTGTGTCTTTTAAGTGGAGGTAAGGAATTCAAGGCCCCTGCACATGATCCACTAGCACCAAGATGGTGCTCGAACTTTATTGATTGGTTGTATAAAGAACTTCTTCTTGTCCTATTCCAATCCCCTTTGTTTGCACAAATTTCATAGAATGTTTCAAGGTGATCTTACGAATCTTCATGATCTTTTTCTGAAAATAAATGTGAAGAACAAGATTAAAAAATGTTGGTTTAGTTTCTACTACTCTTTTTGCAAATGGAGTGGCAAATCTAGAAAATTTTCTAGGCTCTTGGTGTATAGCACAACTCCTAAAGTGCAAGGCCAACCATGTAAGGCTTAAATGAATGATTTTTCCATTTCCTTTGTCTATTTTATCAGCCATCTCAAGATGCATAAGTTCATGTAGGATATTGTTGGTTCATTTTAAGCTTTCAAATATGGTGTTGAGTTCTTTAAGAAAACCTAGCGAAGATTCACATTGTACATTAAGATATCAAGCTATATAGATGTGAATGTGTGTTTCAAAAGCCTCTAGAGAAGGAAATAACCAATTAAACAAGAAATCAAAACAAAAGAGTAATGGAAACCAAAATGCTGAATTGAAATAAGGGAAAAAAAATAGAAAATGGAATACATGAAGTTGAAAATGTTGCATAGAAGCACACTCCTTTAAGGGGGAACAAAAAGGCTAGCCAACCCTTTGAAGATGAGTGGTGTTGTGTCACCATTGAGCTTGCTTAAGATAAGGCTTAGAGGTTTCAATCCAAAGGAGGAAGAGCTAACAATTGAACAATAAAAATACGGTGTTTAGATTTCATTTGATCAACCCTTTTAGAAGACCATGAGCACCCCTTATATAGAAGAGTTTAAGGCCTCTAAGCAAAACCAAAAAGTGTACAAGGGTATAACATAAACTCATTTTTTTAAGCACAATAGTTGAAACTTAGTGGCAAATTGTTTTCTTGTTAAAGTGAATCCAAAGAAGAGCATGCATGAATGATATATGAATTAATTGTCTGGATTTGTTTTTTATTTGTGAGACAATAACTGAGTTGATGTCTTGTTGGGCTAAGTTAACTTTTTGCTTGAGGACAAGCAAGGTTCTAAGTTTGGGATAGTTTATAATGTTAATTTTTACCATTATCTGAGTCATACTTTATTGACAAAATCAACTCTTCTATAACTTTTAATCTTTTTAATCTTCAATTTTGTCTGGCTTTTGTAGAGAAATACTTTTTAGGTTACACTAATATAAGTATACCATTAATTCCTATTTTTTGTGTCTAATTTAATGACAAGAAGCTTTGTTCCAAAACCTAGACAAATTAGCAATCATGAGTAGCAAGAAGAAGAACTAAAATGTGAAATAATGGAGGAACAACGGCGCCCAAACGTCAAAGAAGTCAAGCCCAATGCCATAAGATCAAAGAATAAGGTCTTCCATCAGAGCAACTGGCGTTGGGCAGTACATAGATGGCATTAGGCGCCACAAAGTTAGGGAACATGTCCACTTTGCAGAAGTTCTATCATCAGGCGATCAAATAGCAGTGCTAGGAGCGAGCCTTGTCCCTGAAGGCCGCTTCGGGCACCACCAGGAAGGCGCTAGGCATTAAATAAACAAAAGCAGTACTTATCTTCTTTGGATCCTCGCGCTCGGTGATGGAGAACTTGCTTCGGGCGCCACTCTTGTTGATGTGACAAGTTGGCCCTATTTCTTCTTGGTTGCTCGAGGGAAAGACACCTTTGAGTGTTTTGGGGAACAAAAAACATTTCTTGGAGAGCTTTGAGGTCTATTACGACTTGTGTGAGCAATCTCTTCTTCCTCCTTGTATCTTCATCTTCTTCCACATTTCATTTTATAAGCTAGTGCTCTCCATGATAATGGAGAGCTAAACCCATTTTGTGTGAGATAAATGTAGCCATTGAACTCTCTTGTATTATTGAATGTTTTAAATATATACATTCTTCTTCCATCAAATGCTGGTGTCTTTATATAGTTACTTAATGCTTGCTTTGATTTGGTCATGCATTGCTTAATACATGGTTTATTAGGTATTGGAAAATATCTTTTGAAACCTAGACTTGGGACAAGATACCTAATAGAACTTGTATCTAGGAATGAAGTTTGTCCCATTAGTTGTTTTAAACCGTAGTTCATAAAGTAGATTTGCTTATTTGGGATTCAAGGGATTGACTCTTAAAAGAAAATCTAGGCTTATTCAACTAAGGGATTAGGGTTTGAGTAAACTTGTGGGTTGATATTAGTATGCTAACGAATATGAGTTTGAGTGTTTTAAATGCATGAGAGTGAAGTCAGTGAAATCTAACCCCAACAATATCAATCCATTTCATTCCTAATTTTTTCCACTTTCTAAGTGTTTTGAATTTCCATATCAAAGTTCACCTTTTATCATTAATGTTAAATTTATTTTCTAACACCAAATCTCAATTATGGAATTATTCTTTAGTCTAGATTAGTTATTAGTTACGCATTTATTTAGTCGTGCACGAGTCCCTTAGGAAATGATATTAAGGTCTTACCGGTTACTACTTGCTCGAATTGGTACATTTGCCAACTTGTTAAAAATCATTAAATTAGTTTTTCCTTTCTTATGTTTAATCACAAATGGGAATTGTTCAAGGAATTTTGTCCACGTAGTAGGTCTCTTGTTCACCTTGCTTCGACTTTTCAAAAACTTTAGGGATTCATGATCACTATGGATCACAAACTCCTTGGAAAGAAGGTAGCGTTACCAAGTTCGTAATGTTCTAACAAGAACATAAAGCTCTTTGCATAGTTGGAGTAGTTGATATGACTAGCCTTGGAGAAGCACGAGGCATTGATAAATTTTTATTTTAAAGTTTTAAAGGCCTTTGTTTGATCAATTCTCCACATGAAGTCCACACCTTTCTTAACCAACTCATTTAAAGAAGCGACTATTGTGCTAAAGTTTGGCACAAAGATCCTATAGAAGCTAGACAACCCATGAAAAGATCTAAGCTCACTCACATCTAAGGTGTAGGCCACTCCTTTATAGCCACCACTTTTTCTTGGTCCACATTGACTCCATGTTGATTGATTTTAAACCTTAGAAAGATCACATGATCCCCATCCCAAAAATGCATTTTTTCCATGTTAGCATACAAGGACTCCTTCCTTAGGGTCCCTAACACACTTATCAAATGATGCATGTGTTCTTCCCTTGATAAGCTATAAATGAGAATGTCATCAAAGTAGAGAACAACAGACTTGCTTAAGTACTCTCTAAGCACATGATGAATGAGTCTCATGAAGGTACTAGGTGAACTGGTCAAGCCAAAAGGCATGACTAACCACTCATACAATCCAAGCTTAGTCTTGAAAGATATTTTCCATTCATCACCTTCCTTAATTCTAATTTAGTTGTATCCACTCTTCAAGTATATTTAGGAAAATATGGGGGCACCATGTAACTCCTCAAGTAAATCATATAGTCTAGGAATGGGATGCCTCTATAAGTAATGAAATGGTTAGTTTAGCCAAGAGGGGGGTTGAATTGGCTTTATAAAACTTTTTTGAAAGCTTAAGAACCCTTTTCATTGAATCAGATTGACCATGAAATCAGAAAACAAAAGTTGCACTTTTAACTGACTAAAATAAAAAACAGCAAGTTAATTTGTTCATACACAATGAATCAACAAATTAAAATATGAAATCAATAAGCTAATATTCTAGGAAATTATGCTGAAATGCGAAATGCACGAAATTCACTCAAACAACATGCTTTTTCAACCAAGATATGTTCTAATCAATATATCCAGCTTGATTACACTACCAAGAACCGTAAAAACACATGCACACTTAACAAATATTGATTTGTTTAGTTTTCTTGAGATTTTAAAGATGAACAAGATAAGGGAAAGAAGACCACACACTTATTTTTATACTGGTTCACTCAATCACATAGCTACTTCTAGTTTACCATGACAACCTGAGCCTAGTTTTCTAGTATTATCAAAAGTTTTACAAAATCACATAAGATTACACTTTTGAATAAAGCAAACACAAAGATTTTTGAATCCCACAAAAATCTTATCCCCAACATTGTAAGAATCCCACTTATAGACCTGAAATCACACCAGGAACACTATAGAGGCACAAGAACAACAAAACCTGATGGAGGCTCTCCCTAGCCAATCAAGCACGTGTTCTTCAAGCTTCAACCAAGCCAAAATGCCTCTAAGATCAACCAAGATCTTCAATCTACAACTACAATTGTGTGATTCATAGATAGAGTTTTCCAAAATTGTATGACTATTTTTCACGCTAAAAAATCTCAATTTGTACCTCATATCTATTAAAACCACCTTATATAGCTTGGTCATAAGTGAATTCAACAGGTTGATTTGCTCGTACAATCTGTTGATTTCACTTGACTTAAGGGAAATCAGTCGATTGAATAACAATTCAACTGATTGAATACATTCATACCAAAATTATATGCAATAAGCCTTTTAACCTGTTAAAAACTTTTTTTAACAGATTGAAAAGGACACACCAAGACTAAAAGGACATCTAACCTATGTCATATAGTCTACAAAAATAATACAACATATAAACTTCACGGTATTCACGTCATTTCCAGATTCAACAAACCAGAAGTTTGATTATCAATGCATCTTCATAAATTATTCATCAACCTCATGTGATCTCACGCAATTACTTCATCTAATCCTTACACCAAGGTCACTTGTGCTAGCAACCTATACTTTTGGTGATGTTATTTATGGCCTTAAAATCTATGAACAGTCTCCATGTTCTATCCTTTTTGGGGACAAGAATCACAAGCATTGCACAAGTACTCATGTTATGTTGCACCACCCTTTTTCCAATAACTCTTCCACTTGTTTTTGAATCTCCTTAGCCTCCTCAAGAGTGGTCCTATATGATGGCCTATTATGCAAAGATGAGGCTCAAATAAAATCAATTTGGTGTTCTATACCTCTTACGGGTGGAAAGCCCTTTGAAGGTTCTTGAAAAATATCTAAGACTAATTACAAGTCTTGAGGACATCTAGAAGGGTGGTCTTGGAAAGATGGACATGACTCACTAGGACAAGCTCTAAACATTTGTTTTTAGGCAGGCATTACCTTTTTAACTTCTATGTAAGAGATCATGATGCCTTTCTTCTTGGCCTCCCTACTATCACTACTAAAAATTCTCATATTACATGAGAATTTTCTTGCAAATTTAAAAAAATTTGCAAGAAAAGACTTTTTCCTGCTATTTTTTCTAAGAATTTTAATTGGCAGGTAATTCCTTCCTGAGTAATTATTTCCTACAAAATTATAAAATTCGTAAGTATTTTCTACAAAATTTGTTGTGAAAAGTGTTTTATACAAAATATTTTGCAAAAGAATTGGCAACAATTTCCTGCAATTTTTTTTTCATAACAAAATTTATAAGTATTTCCTATAAAAAAAATTTCAAAACAAAATTGGTAGGAAATATGAGTTTTTTTAGCAGTGTATGCCTTTGCGCCACTTGCGCAACTTCATCATTCTTTTTCTTAATCATTTATACATGGTCCTCATGACTTTTTTTGGTGAGAGAGGTATGAGTGTGATTTTCTTTTCTTGGAATTAGAAAGTAAATTTATTGGCATGGCCATCAAGAAAAAAACGTTTTTATCAATTGTCAAGGCCTTCTACACAAAATATGGGTGGCTTCCATAGGCACCACATGACACAATACCTCATCCTTATAATTTCCAAATGGAGAAATTGAGAAGGAAATGCTTAGTCATTTTAATTTCTCCTTCCTCACTAAGCCAAGATAGTTTACAGGGCTTGGCATGAGGCGTGGGTTTCAAGCCAAGCTTGTCCACAACACTTATGCTAGCCACATTCACACAATTTCCACCACCAATAATAAGGGAACATAGTTTGTCATTGATAAGACATCTAGTATGAGAAATGTTTTCCTTTTGAGAAGATTCAAGCTATTTTGGAACTTGCCCTAGCATGCTCCTTACCACTAACAAGTCATCTTCACTTGGTTTAATCTCTTCCTCACTTGAAGATGATGAAGAAGAAGTGTGGGAAGAAGAACTTTTTAGGTAGGGGGAGAAAAATTCTCACTCTCTACTTCTCCTTTTTGGTTCAAAGTCATGGTTCTTTTGGTTGGACAAGTAGAAGCAATGTGTCCATACCCTAAGCATTTAAAACATTTTATGGAACTTGTCCTTGAACCTTGAGAAGAATTATAAGTGTCTTTTGAATTTCTTGCCAAATTAGATCGAGGAGGGTTTTAAGACCTTTGTAAGGTTGTTTTTCAAATTTCTTTTCCTTGCCTTTCCAACTATTAGAGTAGTAGTCATTGTGTGATCCACTCCTCTCAACCTCTCTTTTCTTTTGTAATTGAGTTTCAACTTTATGGCCAAGTGCAAAACCTTTTCAAGTGAGGAGTACTCTTACAATTGTACTACATCTTGTATGTCCCTTCTCAATCCACTCACAAACCTAGCTACCTTTTCTTCTTCACTTTCAAATTGGAGACCTACTTTGAGAAGTAGAGACTCCATAAATTTAGCATAGTCATTCACACACATGGACTATTTGAAGCCTTTGGAGCTTCAAAAAAAAGTCTCCCTCCTATAGTAGGAAGGAACAAATCTAGCGTGATAACGTTCTTAATGTCCATCTAAGAAGCCGCGGGTGGCTCTTGTTCATTAGTGTCCATATAAATTTGATTCCACCAAGTCATGGAATACTTTTCAAATTCTAAAACAACTAAATCTACTTGCTCTACTTGCTCTTGCTCACTAAGTAAATAACATTAAAAACTTGGTCTACTTTTTTCTCCCACTCCAAGTAGATGTTGGGGTCATTGTCTATATTGAACTTTGGGATCTTGAATAAAGGAGGTTGTCTCCTTGGTAAGGAATTACGCCTCCTATTTCCACCATGATTGCACCTTCTCCTTCCACCATTATCACCATATGAGTCCTTAGATGAGGTCCTTCTTCTCATCCACCTTTCATCCTCTCTAGCATCAAGCCTTTGGATGTGTTCATGAAGTATTAGCTCACTTTGCCTATTGTCTTCTCTCATTTGTTCAAAGGTCTCCCTTATTGACAACTCCATCTTTCTAATCAAATTCACCAAGTTCGAAGTTTGGTTGTCATGTTCTATCATTGCTTCTCCATGGGTAGTGGAGTAGTTCAAAGGTGCCTCTTCTTCTATCTCTTCCGAGATAACTTCATTCTAATTCATTTTCCCTACAAGCAAAGCTCAAATCGAGACAATAAAAAAGTATTAGTGGTTAGAATGGCAAAATATCGAGACCAAAAATCAACAAAATTGCAGCCCCAAGTATTTAGATCACACTCCTAAAGTAACAAGGCTAGGCTAGCACTCAAATCCACCAAAAGTAGTGAAAACAACTATAGATTTTCAAAACTTTTCAAGATGCAAGCTTAAAATGGACAAATATGTTTCAGCCAACCACTCAAGAATAGCAAGGAAAGAAAACTCAAAGACAAAACATAGATTACCAAAAGACAAGCAAGAAAAGCACAAAAGCAAGAAAGGTAAAACTTCTAAAGAAAGAAAATCATGTGACAAAACTTTCAAGTAAGACTAACACAAGTAAATATGATAAAAGGACTCAATGGAAAAATATTTGAACATGTATTTTCAAGACTCAAATCATGCATGCACTAAGGAAGATAAGAACCAAGTTAAAAGGAGGAACTAATTTGCTAATACCACCCAACACTCAAACATACAAGCTAGAAGAATAACACACCACAATTTTTCAAATTTTTGTTTACTAAGAACAAAGAATGCTCTTAGTTTTAGGTCAAATGGGCATGAAATTTTTTCTATTTTCAAATCTAGCTCAACAAAGATGGTGGGAAGGTGTTTTACGTGTCTTAGTCACTTAGTTCCTTGTTTTATGCCACAAATCAATTCCAAGGCACACATACAAAACAAGTCATGTAGATCATGCAAGATTCAAACATTTTGAGTAATAAGAACAAGAAAACTTCAAGTGAACATATGACAATAGACCAAAACTCAAAGATAAGCACATTTAAAGACTCTTTCGACATGTGAACAAATTTTTTATTGAATTGGTTGTTTAAAACTTTTTCGAAAGCATAAAACCCCTTTTGATTGAATCAAATAGACTATGAAATTCGAATGCAAAAGTTACAAAACAATACACTTTCAATTGGTCAAAAAATAAAACAACAAACTAATTTGTTCTTGAGCCTATGAAATAATTGATTAAAAATTCAAATCAATCGGCTAAAATCCTAGGAATTTATGCAGAATGAAGAATTGACAGATTTAACTCAAACAACAATCTTTTATACATAAGACTTGTACCAATCAATATTTCTAATAAGTATGCAACATCAGATTACATAAAAACGCATTAAAGCACAACAAAGAATGAATTAATTGGTTTTCTTGAGTTTTTGAAGTGGTTTAAAGTGAGTGAGATGAAGGGAAGATATTGGCACAATTGTTTTTATATTGGTTTACTCAATCACAGAGCTACATCCAGTTTACCATGACAACCTGAGCCTAGTTTCTACTATATTAAAAAGTTTTACAAATCACACACCAAGATTACACTTTTGAACAAAGAAACACAGGATTTTTGACTCACACAAAAATCTAGACTAACACCCTGCAAGAATCACACTCACAAACCTGAAATCACATCAGGTAAACAACCAGAGGCTCAAGAACTACAAAACTTGATGGTGGCCCACTCTAGCCAACCATACACAAGTTCTTCAAGCTAATCACAAGCCCAAATGTCTCCAAGATCAACCAAGATCTTCAATCTTCACCTTGCAGTTGTGTAACGTAGAGAGAGAGAGAGTTTTTCAGTGATGAATGACAAGTTTTCGCGCTCAAAAACTCAAAAATATTCCTCTGCTCTTGAAAGCACAACTTATATAGTTTGGTTTAAGTGAAATCAGTCAGTTGAATTTTCCATATAGTTTGTTCATCTCACTTGACTTAAGTGAAATCACTCGATTGAAAAACAATTCAACTTATTGAATACATTCATACCAGAAACTATATACAACAAGTCTTTTAACTAGTTAAAACCCATTTTAACAAATTTAAAAGGACACATTAAGACTAACAAGACATCTAACCTATGTCATATAGCCTACCAACATGTAATAACATGTAATCATTACATTTAACACATCAATTATAGATTTAATACAATTGAAACATGATCTTCAAGTGGATCTTCATAAATCTTCATCAACCACATATGATCTTCATGCATTTGGCTTTATCAAATCTTTGCTTCAAGCTTGCTTGTGCCAACAATTTTTTGGCATGGTAACAAGACAAGAAGCTCTCAGATTTGGTCTAAAATGGCAACAAAGATCATGTTCACAACTTCACAAGGTAACAAATATATAGAGAATGAGTTCTAGATACTTAAACCTCCAAGTAAAGTGGAAATGTTGGTGCACAGCATTTTGGAACCACCAAGGCCGAGAGGTCCACCAAACAAAAACATCAAAGGTTAACACATGAAAAACACCATACTGAAAATAACCTAAGCTCTAGATACCAAACGATGTAGGATATTTTTGGTTCATTTTAATCTTTGAAATACGGTGGAGTTCTTTAGGAAAACCTAGTGAAGATTATCAATGAACATTATGATAGAAAGCTGTCTACATGTGAATGTGTATTTTAAAAAGCTCAAGAGAAGGAAAAGAGCCAATTAAACAAGAAATCAAAACAAAAGAGTAATGGAAACCAAAAGGTTAAATTGAAATAAGGTAAAAGGAAGTAGAAAATGGAAGAAAAGAAGATGAAAATGGAGCAAAGAAGCACACCACTTAAGGGGGGAACCAAAAGACTAGCTAACCCTTGAAGATGAGTGGTGTTGTGCCACCACTTGAATTTGCTCAAGATAAGGCTTAGAGGTTTCACTCAAAAGGAGGAAGAGCTCACGGTTGAACAACAAAACAAAGGTGTTTAGACTGCAATTGGTCAACCCTTTTAGAAGACTATTAACACCCCTTATATAGAAGAGTTTAGGGGCCTCTAAGCAAAACCAAAATGTGTACAAGGGTACAACAACAATTAGAAAACCTTAGCTTCTATAAACAAGGTCAAGAATGAGACACATTTGGTGTGAAATCCCATGTTGATGTTTCCCCCCTTCTCCTTTCTTTGGACGGCCAAGGACATGTACCATGGTGCAGTACACCATTTTTTCATTTTAGGCAACACAGAACTTGCCAACACATTTAAAAATGTTGTGTAAGCATATAAAAGACAACACTTTTATAGGTAACCGACTCCCGGATCCAAAATCCGATTTTTCGCAAACTTGTCCTATCTTTATAGTTTTTCATAGTTTTCCAGAAATAACTATGGTCGTGACTCCAAATCTCTTTTTAAAACCGTTTTCTTTTTGGTTTGTCATCCCGTCGCGATTTCAATTACAACACTCTTTTTTGTTTCATTTGAAGAACTATTTACATTTTGCTAAAATAATTTTGATTATTTCTCAACAGTTTGACTAGTTTAATATCTGAAAAGGTTTTTTAGATCTTTAAGGTATTTTCATCTCATCGCATCCTTAATTATACAGTTATTTTCTTTGACATGATTTCATTTAAGGATCTATCAAATTGTTTTAAAAACACGCATTTGACATTTTTTAATATTTTTATTTGTTATTTATTTTTGTCATGTAGAATATTGTTTTGATATTTTTTATGTAATTATTTTTATTTTTTAACTCATCATAATTTTATAAGTATAATTTTATAACGGTAAGAGTATAAAAATAAATTTTATTTATTATAATGTAATAATTTAATATCATGAGTGGTTATATTAATTTTTTTAAGATATCAATATTTTTAATATGTTCTAAAGGTTTAAAAGAAGGACTACAGAAAATCTGAAGTGGTATAAAAAGATATAGATGATGTATTATTATTTTTTTATGAACCTAGGAACCAACTTTAAAGCTACGTGAATAATTTAATGCTATGATAAACTAAAAGCATGTCCTTAATTCACTTGTGACTGTTTGGTCATTCTCTTTTTCTTTTAACTAAAAAGGTTAGATGAAAATATGAGGATGTTGTCATCATGGCGACATTTTTCAACTTCCAAACCCAAAGGAACCTACACGCAACTCACTTTTCTTTTCTGCTTCAAAGTTTTCTCATATCAATTCATCAATTCACCTTCTTTTCAGGTGTTTCTTTTCTTAAAACCCCATGAAATATTCCATTTTACAAATAGTTGTGTTTTTCTCTGAAAATATTTATTTGTCAGTTTTTACAAATAATATATATGATTGTTAATAAAATCTCCACTATTTTCTGTACTTGGAATTCCAAAAAATGTAACTATTATTATTTGGGTATTGGCATGCATCAACAGAATGGTGCACATTGAGTTTTGAATGGAGGGGATTGCATGGTTGCCAGATCAGAGTTGAGAGACAGAATGGTATTCCCTTAGAAAGATGCCTCCCTAAGATATTCCAATTGCAGGGACAAAAACTTGAGTCAAGTACTTTTATAAAGGGCTCTAATAACATAAGCATAATGAGAACATTGGAACGGACCAAGTTTTTGACCCTCAAACAAAGCCTGTGAAATGGAACAATTTGCATTAAATAGTCTCCCACACCGAAGAAAATGGGGAAGAATAAGCACAGGGAAATTCCACGGTCAAATCATGGATTAAGGCTGTGATCAATTTTGCAGGAAAGTGACTCAACAGGGACACCAAGCATTTTCACATGCATGTTATATGCACATTTTTTGTTACTGTCCCAGTAATCTATGGGCAATTGGCTTAGGTATCTTTTGAGTTGAGACGTATCGTAATCTTTTTGGAAACAAATTTGAATGAGGGGTGCTTATCACAACTTCTACGTGGTTGACCTTTCTGACCAACCACTATCTACCAAATCATTCTAAGTGCTTTTATTCCACTCCAATATCATTTACCCATAATTCTTTTAAATATACTGTTGTACCCACATAATATTATTAGAATAAAACTGTTATATTGCATCCAATAGTTCTACTAACTTAAAAATTAAGATTTAAAATGATTTAAATATTTTTTTCTTTTTTCATTCTCAAGATATTTTTTAAAAATAAAATCGTGGCATAATCTAATTTTAAAGCGGATAATACATCGGTCGATGGGTTATTGAGTTTATAAACTTAAGTTGAAGATCTTTTATTTGTGTTTTTCGAAACGTTTTTTTTAATAAACATAAGTTTTCTGTTTTCTAAGTTGGTTGTGTAATATCTTCATTTTTAAAATGAAAAGTTCTTCAATTTTTTTTGTAAATATTTTTGTTATGATTTTTTAAAGTTGACTTTGTTTCAAAATTACTATTTTAAACAAACTTATCAAATATAAAATATTAGCTATATTTTAAGAACAAATAGTGTCTTATTGTTTATAAATTGGTAGTATGAATGTCAAGATTTTTTTTCTTAATCTAGTTTGTATATCATTAATATTTTACTAATCGGTCCTCTTATGTAGTTAATTTTATAGGTTTTTGTGTATTTATTTATACAGGTCTATTTATCTATCTATATCTATATATATATATATATAT
>Ga0209389_1001560_pt1 | contig 16358 bp, 8 predicted proteins | sample CowpearedBW_FD_187526 | JGI IMG/M metagenome (GOLD analysis project Ga0209389, IMG submission 187526) | Root nodule microbial communities of legume samples collected from California, USA - Cow pea red BW (SPAdes) (version 2) | ecosystem: Host-associated > Plants > Roots > Nodule | place: USA...
AGTATTTTTTTTATGTAACAATATTAGCAATGTGACCGATATGAAATTTATGATCAAGTCCCATATGAAAATAATAACAAACCGTTAATCATTCAAACATCATAATACGATACAACAATACTTAAACATATGTATACACTTTTTTTGTAAGCATTATGGGAGAAAGCTTTTGCAACTACTTGATCCAATATTAAAGAATCAACCACGTCTTCTTTATCTTTCAACTTCACTGGTTGCAACAATAATCCTATTGGGCAAAACAACAATAAACGATTAATTATCCACTCAGGCATAAACTCCAATGAACAAACAATTGTTGAACATTCTAGGAGGGATAACCTGCACAAAGTTTCAACCATTGATAAATAGCAAACAATTCACCAAGTTATTAGAAAGAATAGTCTACTTAAGTAAATAACCCAAAAGTGAAGAATTTGGAGAATGTGCTTCTTTAATACTAAGCAAAACTTGAAAATTCAATTTGGAGCACATACCTTGAATATGACTAGTCTGTGAAGTATTAAGAAAAACTGAGTTGGTTCTTTACACTCATGGATTTGAGCCTGAACATACAAGTGATGTAAATTGAATATATTAGGCAGAGTAATATGCAGGAAAGTTATGTCTTTTACACGAATGTGCTAAATATGCAGAATGTAGAAATAACCTACCACCTATTATGAAGATAAAAATTGTACACGTAATTCCCAAAACTATAATTTCATTATTGCACATATTCAACCAATCCATTATATGAGTTGGCAGAGGAAGAACAACACTAGCCATAGTACTCATGTGGGAAATGAGAGTTGTTTTATCCTCCTGTCGAAAAATCATAGAACAAAAGGTCAGTTTGGGTTAGGATTATTGACAGCAACCAAGCCTATTTCAAAAGATGAGATTAAAAGTTTACCATTATTACAGAGGTTGAAGAACTGAGTACTACATGAAAGACATATTGAGTATTATAGGGCCTGCCATTACCTTATCAGAAAATCTTGACTAGGGCCTGCCATTACCTAATCAAAAAATCTATAAATGGTTTGTTGTCTTCTTCAGGAAATTCTTCTTCTCCTTATAAACCTAGTGCTTGAATATGACTGAGGCAGAAAAAACAAATGTAAAGAGAAGAACAGTAGAGTACACACTAATAGTAAACTTCTTAAACAAGAGGATACAAGGGAATTATCATCTAAAAAGCAATATTCAAGGGTAATCATTGAGTAAAAAAGTATCTTGAATAATAATAGTGGGAAAGAATATTAACAATGGGAAAGAGTGAAAGAAACTAGCAAAGAAGAAACAAAAAAATAAAAAACAAATAAGGGAAAATCTTGAAACCTGTGAGATTTGCTGAATAAATTGGATTTTGTACGTAGGCACACAAAATTTGAATAATTCTCCAGAATTCGTGCGTGTTGTGTTTAATATAATTAGTGCGACACTAGTGTTGTGTGGAGAACACATGGCTTGCAACAATATATTGAAAGTACCTCAATTCTCTCAATTCTGAAATAGAGAAGTTATTTTTAGGTGTAAATAATATGATAATTTTCAACCAAAAGGAAACATCATCACAAACAAACAACTCTACAATAGAAACAAAAAGAAGGTCGCACTTTACACCGCTCTGTTTATCTTCAGGAAAACAGAGAATTAATAACTCACCTTCACACTATCTCCACGAACGCAGAGAACGCCCTCCTAGTTTGCGATGCCTTCACTAACAATGCAAATTTAGAGAAAATCCAAAGGCGAATCTTCAATGCTCAGCAACAATGCTTTGATTCGATGATTTTTATTTTGCAAAACGGATCTACAAAGTCAAAGATTGAAACAATTAGGGTTTTGCAGTTCCTGCGTGTTATGTTCAGTCCTCGAAATCGATAGCGAAGATGCAAGGCATATTGTATTTGGTTGCAGGTTTTTTTAAGGACAGTGAAGTTACGCGACAATGGTAACAATGGTTTTGTGTTTAGCATTGGGAGGGTTGAGTGTGATACTTTTAAGGAAAGTGAAGGGGGATGGATTATTCGGAGACGTCTTAATGGACATAGAGGTGATTTCGAATGGAGGCTTGAGGGTTGGAACGCTTGTGTGATGCACCATGGTTCAAATGGGGTTGGAAGGGGAATGGGATGATAGACTTAGAAAATTAGGTTAGGTTTACGTTGAGAGTAAAGTAAAAAGGAGAAATTAAAAATTTTATTTTATTTTTATTAAAATCATTGTTTTGTGGTTACGCTTTTAATAATTATAATAAAAAAATGTTATTGAAAGTAAAATATATATATATATATATAATGACATACGGTAACATTTTTAAAAATGTTACAATATTACTTTAATATTATTTGCAGTAACATTTTTAAGAAAATGTTACCATAGTATATATACAGTAATACTTTTTAGTAAATGTAACAAACCCATGTTACCATAGCTAGTAAATGCAGTAGTGATAAGTGAGTCGGGTTGGGTTGACTCACTCACTAACCAACTTGTGATGGGTCGGGCCAGACTGGGGTGGGTAAGCTGTATTGATAGCTATAGTAAATACCAAGAAAATTTACTTCAATGATAATTTGAATTTAAATTTAAATTATTTTCTCTAAAAAACAATGACAATATAAAATTAAAAAAGATGAAACTAATAATTGAATTTGAACTATAAATAATTAGAAAAAGATGTAAGTATAATTTAAAATTAAGATTAAAACAATAACTATAGAAAAAAATTAAGTATTATCTCAAGAAAAAGTCTTTTACCGCATAAAAAAGAGTCTTAACGAAATTTAAGGTAATTGGTATAAAATTCAAGGATTACGCATTTTTTACTACTGCCTTACTCCTGACGTGAAAAATGATTTTTAATTTTATTTTACTTGCAAAAGAGACAATGGCACATGATTGAAGGATAAGTTAATAAAAGTTAACATTTTGAAGTGGTGAAAGTGAAAAAAGAAGAAGACCAAAGGTGGTTTTGGAAAAAAACCACTCGCGGACCATTCATACTTGTGTTGGAATCCTTCCAACTTCTCCACCGTGCCTGCAAAATCCAACTTTCCTCCTTGCAAAATCAATTGTGTCGGTCGTTTTCCTTGAAAAATCTTCACCCCCACTACGAAAGCATGTGTGCAAGTATATTGAATCTAATAAATATTTCTGCTAGATAATTGGTCCACAAAATCGAGCTCACATATATATATATATATATATATATATATATTAATTCTGATTGGAATATTTTGTGACCACTATTGACTTATTAAGTAGTAACCTACCTTGAACTTTTTGCACAACAGTTTTATCATTACTCTGTTGTAAAAAAGTCCACAACTAAAACATTTATAGTGTCCTGAAAGACCTTAATAACATGTATAAAAGGTATATTTAGTTGTAAGAAAAATTGGTGTGGAATAATGGGCCCATAAGTGCCACCTCACATGTATGATAAGAGTGGTTGCATTAACCGGTGATCCTTGATACATTACATGGACATTTACCGAAAAAGATGACCAGCACCTTGGCTTTCGCCGGGAGAAAAATGTAGATTTCGCAGGTCGGAAGGATTCCAACACCAATATGAATGGTCTACGAGAATTTGGGAGTGAACTTTTTCCAAAACACTTTTGGTCTCTTTTTTTTCACTTCCACCACTTGAAAAAAAATTAAAACTTTAACTTATCCTTTAATCACGTGTCACAACCTCTTTTGTAAGAAAAAAAAATTTGAAACTTATTTTCCATGTCAGAGAATAAGAAACGGTAGTAGTCAAAATGCGTAGTAAATCGAATATTTTCCAAAATTCAAATATTCGACAAGAAGATAAAATTAATAATGCAAATTTCAATTTCTTCTCGAATAAATTCTTTTAATCTACATGTTTGTTCAAGCATTATGCTTAAAAATATAAAAGAACATATGAATCAAAAAAATTTATCCACAAATCACGATACAAGACAATCAATATAGCTTCTATCCATATTTAGAATACTCCTAAAAGACACATTTTTAAATCATTCCCCCAATGACCCGTCTGTTAAGAGAATAGAAAATCACCCAAAAAAGTTGTATAAAATAATAAAAAAAAGATGAACACGTAGGTTTCTCATAGACTTATATATTCCTAACCCAAAAGTTTCTACCATATGGATTCCACCATAAAATAGATTGTAAAAATATAAATTAACGAAAAACTAAATTGTAAAAATCATAAAACTATTTATAAATTGTCTTATAACATAACAGACTAAAGTGACTCTCATATTATATGTTTTTCAAAAAGAGAGTCACTATCATGTTCCAAGTAATAATATTAAATATTAAAGTTTTGATTTTGAAGCAAAGTGTTCAATTGAAGTTAATGAAAGTGTTTATTAAAAAAAAAGAGGTTCATTAAATTAAAAACAAAAATTACTGTTTTAAGGAACATGGATGAAGATGAGGTGAGTAAGAAGAAGGTAGGGTATGATTCAGATTACAGAAGATAGGGAATTACAAGAATCGGAGCTTGTTTCGTCCTTCTGAGCTCTAATGGAGGCACTATCCCTTCTTCCCATAAACACTCTCACAAATAACCACATTTCTCTCACTGCTTCTTCTAATTATGCTCCACTCTCTTCTTCCTTACAACTCAATCCTTCTTTGACTTCAAGAACCCTCACTTTGGTATTCATTCATTCAATTCTATTGAAGTTTTCTGCATATTTTGCTTTCTGGGTCCCAAGTGGAATCATGATAACTGTGTTTCTCTTTGCAGAGAAAGAGGGTCGTTCGTGTACAAGCCGAGAGTGAGGATTATGAATTGAAGCAAATGAGGGATATGGCTGCTGCCAGAAAGAGATGGGAAGCTCTGGTATTTTTCAATTTCATAAGCTTTTTCCTTTTTTCATGATAGCCGCAATTGTAGCTGCATTTGTTCGCAATGCTAAGAATTACGACCAAGCCACTGTGAAATGTAAAACCTTATAAGCAAAATGCCTGTGGACGGATGACTAATGAGGAGATTAGAGTGGAATTGAATTTTTCACAATCTTGTTTGTTGTTCATTGTTTGGGATTTCTCAACAGTAAAACAGAATGATAATTGATAAGATATCTTGTTCTTGTATGATAAACCCCTTTATGACCATGGTGTTGATTAAAATATAGGGTGGACCCTGTAAATTTTTCTTGCGGTTTGCTTGCTTGTTTTTGTAGATCAGAGATGGAAAAGTTAAAGTTCTTACCCCAAGGGAAGCTGGGTACGCAGTTCAGCTTTCAGGCAAGCCCCTTCTTGATGTCCGTCCCTCCAATGAGCGCAACAAGGTTTGTCTTTGAATTCAGGTGTTGCTTTTGTTTACCTTTTAGCCAATGCATCATAGTAGGGGAATATAAGTGGAACAATTTGACATTTCAAACACGTTATTGCTGTGGTCAGACATCATTGAAGCTAATTACCATGATGGTAATTGATCTTATGTAGCTGTAAAGAAAGCATCAGATGGATTTCCCTATGAGTTTAACTTTGTTCATTATACTAATTTTTTTTCTTATTGCAAATAAGTAATCTGACTCTTTAGCCTATATTTTCACTTCATTGTTGTGATCTTTGCATGTTCTTTTTGTGTGTTTTGAAGGCCTGGGTTAGAGCTTCAACCTGGATTCCAATATTTGATGTTGATAATAAGCTAGATTTTGGAACCGTTCCCAGAAAAGTCACAAATTTTGTTATGGGTATTTAAAATCCCATGCTGATACTTTCGTTATTAACTTTTTGTTAGACTTTTTTAATTTGTAAAATAATTTGGAACATTTCATTAGAAATGTACTACATATTACTTCTGTTGTGTTGAACAGGAGGTTGGTGGAGTGGCATGCCTACACTATCTTATGACAGGTATCATAAACTATAATTTTCTCTTCTGATTTGTTGTCCATGTACATGAGTTTATAATTCATTTTTTTCCTCTCTACAACAGCCAGTTCTTAACCAAAGTTGCAGAAAAGTTCCCCAAAGATTCTGAATTAATTGTTGCATGCCAGAAGGGACTGAGGTGAGATTTATACACTCGATTGATTGATTGCACCCTCAATTTGGTTATTTCTGATTCTGATTATCTGTTTGGTTAAAATGTATTTGATACTTCCTCTGGCATTTTTAATCCTATCCTATTATAGTTTTCCAATCTTTGGCTCCTAAAATTTTGGTGCATGGAGGAAACTATCTGTCGTTTAACTAGTATCAAACAAACAGCAAAGTTTTCTTGTAGTTGATTGAATCTCATTTTCTGGCTAGATCACTTGCTGCTTGTGAACTACTGTATAATGCTGGCTACAAAAATCTGTTTTGGGTTCAAGGAGGATTTGAAGCTGCTGAAGAAGAGGCATGTTTTCCTATTTAAATTTTGTGGAATTTGTATTTGATTTACTTTACTTTACCAGGGAAAGAAAATTGGCTAATCTGGTGTGCTCATTCCTTTTTTTACCTAATTTAATTTGCAGCAGGATCTCATTGTAGAGGGCCCATCACCTCTCAAATTTGCTGGAATTGGTGGCGTGTCAGAATTCCTTGGGTGACTATTTAGTCTCTCTCCTTTTTCAGGCTTAATGCATGTGATAATATTGTTGACGAAATCTATTTGGTCTTGTCAATTTGAAGTTATCTCTATTGGATAACAAAAGTTATTTTATTATCTATACTGTTAGCAATGTTTTTACAATGAAGTCTTGCCACATTAAAATATTATATATACTTTGACGGGCTTCAACAGCATAGACCTTTGAAATATTTCTAAGGAGGGGCAAAAAGGACACTGACAAGAACAAGTCTGTTATGCTGAGTGTGGTAACGGTTGACATGGTAGTTAAAATTGAGATCTTATTGAAGATCATAAAGGGAAATATGGGTCTTAAATTGGAAGATTGTAACACGGATTATAAGATCTTACAAATTTTATAAAATTTGTATATTCACACACAAAACCATTATATCTCACTCAAAATTCATAACTGAACTTCATAATATATAAAATAGTACATCATTTAACACCACATCCTAGTTACATAGGAGTAACTCCTTCCTAACTACAAAAACAGTAACAACATAACACTCCATCTAGACCAAATAATTTTGTAAGTTAAATTCACAATCTGCATAGAGACCTTCCATCATTTCCATCTCCTTCACCATTCAAATCAGCGATGCGTAAATCATGCTGATGTAACTTTCATCCTCCTCAACTTGGGCCTGAACCAAGTTTTCATCTAAATCCAATGCTTTATTCTGCTAATGCTCACCTTCCTTAGTCTACTCTTCATCGGATGGACAATCATCAATATTATTTTGAGTTGGCTTTCTTGTTTACTTCTTCTTAGCTCATTTTGAATTAGCCATAACAAAAACATCATTCATAGTTCAGGGGTTTTTCCTATTTGAGTTGGTAAGGGTGAATGTAATAAGCAATCTTTTGGTAATTGTGGGTGTGAGGCCAAGGAGAGAATTCTCTACTTTACCTTTTTTCTGGTTTTTGTCAGCTTGAGTAATACCTAGACCTATCATGCTTACTAATTTATAATTGATTGGAAACAGTAGTACAAAATCTTTATTCTAAATCCACCTTATCATGGTTCGATGTATGACTTGGACCAGGCTTTTTAATTGCATGCAATGTTGGTGTAAGCTTATAGAGCACCCCTACTTGCTACAGGGGATGCTGTAGGAGAGTGATTTGGTAGTGACCGTAGCGAGCTATAGTGTCACTATTTGTTGATCCCAAAATATCTTAGAACATAAGGCATTAGAACTTCTTTTGGAGGGCCATCTTTGGGATTTTAATTTCCAAAATTGAAATCCATAGATTTAATAGTAATGATAAGATAAAAAATACTCGGGTTAGGTTTAGAAGATGATGACACAGATGATTCAATCTAGGAAACTTGTATTTGACTCTTATTGATCTTTACTGGTGTTAGAAGTGGGTTTTTAAGCCTAACTCAACGTCACAAAACCGGCTTGTAAGGTGACGTTTGCACCCCACTTATAAACTATGAAATTGTCTTATCTCTAGTCGATATTGGACTTCCAACACACCCCTTCACGCCGAGGTATATACATCTCGTGCATTGGACTAGAAATTAATGGGTGGTCCATTTAGCGGCCCGATAGCAGGTCGAAAAGAATGTCCAAGAAATCTCGCTAAGATAGATTTTTTTTTTAAACAATGGCTCTGATACCATGTTAGAAGTGAGTTTTTAAGCCTAACTCAACCCTTCAAAACCGACTTGTAAGGTGAGGTTTACACCCCACTTATATATTATAAAATCGTCTTATCTCTAGTCGATGTAGGACTTCCAACAACTTGTATGGTTTGTTTATGACTATGTCTTCTTATTGTTAATTATAAATGTTAGAAAATTTGAGAAACTTTTGTCATTTTTTAGCATTTATGTATATATTATATAAACGGTTAAGAAATGGACTTTAAGTCTAACTCAACTTCACAAAACTGACTTATAAGGTGAGTTTTGCACCCATATATATATATATATATATATATATTATAAATTGGTATTATCTCTAGTCAATGTGGGACATCTAGCACAACCCCCTCACACACTAAGGTATATACATCTCGTGCGTGAGACTAGACATTATTGGGTGGTTTGATAACGGATGGAATAACAGACCCAAGAAATTTTGTTAGGATAGACTCTAACAATGACTCTGATACCATTTTAAGAACTTTAAGTTGAATTCAATTCTACAAAACCGACTTGTAAGATGAGGTTTGCACCCATATATATACTATAAATTACCTTTATCTCTTGTCAATGTGGGACTTCTAACATAAACTATAATTTCTTTTTGAAATATTAGTTGTCCCTTGTATCTGCTTTAGTGTTTTTGGAACTAGTTGCTACACCTTGTCATCCAGGATTTTAAACAGTGACTTTGAAAAAAAATTACATTACTGGTGATGCATATAGAAGTTCCATGAAAGATAAAAAGTTTTATGTTTTGTTGTCTAGCAATTGATAACTAGTTTTTAAAAAAAATTGAGCTAAACTTGAAAATGTTTTCTCTCAAGTTTGGCTTCCCTTGATCCTTAGTGTAGAAACGGAAGAGATAAGGGAAATGCGTTTTGTATTTCTAGATTGCCTAGAATTCATCATAAATGATTCTAGCAATGTTTGCTGGAAATGGCAACACAAAGCTATGTAGCCTAATTTCCTTGTTGCATCACAGTAAAAATTTTAACATCAAGAGAATGTTAGAATTGTAGGCTGAGTTCAAGAGGTGGGAGGGGGACTATGGAGGATTTATGCAATGAGAGAGGTAATTTTTACTAGAGCAGTTTGATCAAGGTTGTAAAACAAGTTTTACACATATTTGAGATGCATTATTAAGGCTTTTATAGTTCCAATAATGTCAAGTATGTGTAATATCAATAGAAAAGGTATGAGAGAAAAGAATAGTACCAAAATTTATACTGGTTCATTCTATCACAAGAGCTACATCTAGTTTCCTAACCACCTTGATTAGACAAGTCCACATTATTTTCTAGTTTTTCAAGAACACCTTAAGAAAACAAGAAAATACAATGTATACAACAAGATCTTGAACCTTATAAGGTTTTCTATTGTCACTTGTGAAATCCTATCACAAACAATACCTTTGACAACCCTAGTCAAGATCAAATAGACTAGAGAAATTAGAAAAGGGAACAAGATCATTTGGACAGGTTGTAGCACAAGATGAGAAGAAAAAGGTACAAAGGTGATCACAGTGTGATTTGCATCTGCTCAATCAATTATGCTGAAGTAACTGATTTAGTAAAAGTAACTACAAGAAGTGTTTTTCTAGCTTGTAGAGTTTGTCTCTATGTTTAAAAATGATTTAGAACTTTTTCCAATATTTATTTGATTGACTAAAGATTGATTAAGATAGCTCTAATACAAAACTGTCAGTTTTAATCGATTAAAAATTTGTTTTAATCCATTAAAACATGTTAAGATATCATTAATATCTTATTTTCTGTTTCTACTGTTATTAGACTTCAAATGTGTTTTGGGCTTAGCCCATATTTTCTTGATTATAAATACAACCCCTATGTGTATTTTCTACACAAGGGAGATTAATCTCAAACCCTATTTTCTCTATATTCAACATGGTATTAGAGCCAGGTTAGAGCCTATCCAAGCGAGAATTTTTGGACATTCTGTTCCGCCAGCTATCGGGCCGTTAACGGATCACCCACTAATTTCTAGTTCCACGCACGAGATGAATATACCTCGGCGTGAGGGGGTGTGTTGGAAGTCCCATATCGACTAGAGATAAGGTCAATTCACAATATATAAGTAGGTGCAATCCTCACCTTACTAGCCGGTTTTGTGGGGTTGAGTTAGGTTTAAACTATCTTCCACTACTTCGTCCACTTCTGTCGCCTCCATGTCTGATTCATCCGTTTTTCCTCCAAATATTAATGTGCACTTGCCCATTGATTAGTGAGATGGCAAGAATTATTCGACATGGGCGTCCGACATTAAACTTTGGCTTGAGAGTCAGGAGTATCTTGATCATCTTACCCTCAAAGTAGAATTGATGCTCACTTATGCATGGTTCTCAAGAATACGATTCACGCTTCTTTGAAACCATTGTTTCGTGCCTACGACACATCTTATGAAGTCTGGGAACAAGCCAAATTACTATACACCAATAACACTCAACGTCTATATGGTGTCTGTCACGACCTGCTTAATGTTGTTGCTTCTCGTACGTAGGACCCTGTGGCAGTAAGGTGACTGATCTTTTTCATGAATTTAATGAAGTATTACCTCCTACCTCTACTCCTGCTGAAGAAATCGAGCAACGATCATAGTTCTTCATGGTTGTGATGTTACACGGGCTTGCTGAAAAATATTCCCATGTCCGTGATCATATTTTAGGTTCTACTGTTATACCCAATTTTACCTCTACCTTTTCCACCCTTTTGTGTGTGCCTTGTCAACCTTCCGTTGATCTACCTTTTCATGCCAATGATTCCTCTGCTTTGGTATCTCACTGTGCCGGAGAAAGGGCATCACAAGTGTGATCATTGTGGCAAGTTCGACCACAAAATTGATTGGTGTTATGCCTTACGTGGTTGTCCTCCTCGATCTGCTGCTGTTGCGCACACTGATCCTCTGTCAGAACCATCTTCTGCGAATCCTCATTCATCTGTTTTCGCCACCGACAAATCTGCTCTCTTCAATGAATTTCTCAAATGGAGTGAGGATCGTAAGCTATCTAGTTCCATGACTTTTGTTGCCCACACGAGTACATCTTTTGCTAGTCTGACTCAATCTTTGTCTTTTGGTCCTTGGGTGTTCGACTCAAGTGCCACCGATCACATTACTAGTAACAAATCTGTGTTTTCCTCTTTGTCCTCTCCAGATAATTTACCCTCTGTTAGAATGGCTAATGGGTCTTGTGTTTTAACTAATGGTGTTGGAACTGGCGATCATTTTCTCTTTTTATTCATTGATAATGTTCTTTATGTCCCTAAGTCTCCTTTTAACTTATTATCCATTAGTTGTCTAACTCAATCTCTTGTTTTTGTTATTTCCTTTACCCAATCTTTTGTTTGTTTATAAGACCAGAGTTCGAGACAGGTGATTGGCTCCGGATGTGAGTCTCATGGTCTTTATTATCTCCGCCGCTCTTCTCATGTTGGCATAGTTATGGAGTCTCCATCTCTTCTTCTTCATGCTTAGTTAGGTCATCCTAGTCTTGTCAAGTTACAACAGCTTGTTCTTGGCTTCTCCAAGTTGTCCAAGTTGGTGTGTGAGTCATGTTAGTTAGGCAAGCATAGTCATAGTTCTTTTCCTCGTAGTGTCACATACAGTGCTTCGTCCCCTTTTGCCTTAGTTCATTTTGACATTTGGGGACTTAGTCGTGTTGCATCTAGTCTAGGTTTTCAATACTTTGTTACTTTTATTGATGATTATTCACGATGCACTTGATTATTTTTAATGAAGAGTTGTTCTGAAGTATTTCATATCTTTCAATCCTTTTTTAATGAAATTCAAACTCAATTTGGTGTTCCTATTAAAATTTTGTGAAGTCATGATGGTCGTGAATATCATTCCAATTCTTTTAAATAATTTATGGCTTCGCATGACATTCTGCATCAAACTTCTTGTTCATATACACCTCAACAAAATGGGGTGGCTGAACAGAAAAATAGACATCTTATTGAAACCATTCACACTCTTTTAATTCATGGTGAGGTTCCTCAATCTTTTTGGGGTGATGTTGTTCTTACTGCCTGTTATCTTATTAATTGTATGCCTTCTGTTTTAAATAATAAAATATCTAATTCCATTTTATTTCCTCATGAACCTCTTCATCCTTTACCTCTCAAGGTTTTGGGGTATACATGTTTTGTGCACAATTTTAGTCCTGGGCTTGATAAATTGTCTCTTCGATCACACAAATGTGTTTTTTTAGGGTTGACGCGATCCCAAAAAGGATACAAGTGTTTTTCTCCTTCTCTTAACCGTTATTTTGTTTGTGCAAATGTCACATTCAATGAGTCTTCCCTTTACTATAAAAGTTCTTCTCATTCCACTGAGTCTCCATCTAATACCGTCGATTTTCTAGTCCTGTCAATATTCTATGATATGTGATCTTCCAAGTGTGCCTTGTACGTCGTTAGTTTCTGCTCCACCACCTCTTCAAGTTTATAGTTGCCGCCATTATCCTCAACAACCAGCGAATGACTCATCTCAAGTGTCAACTACTGTGTCTCCTCCAGATCCGACAACTGAGTCTCCTCCGGATCCGACAACTGAGTCTCCTCCGGATCCGACAACTGAGTCTCCTCCGGATCCGACAACTGAGTCTTCCCTTCCATCGAGTGACCTTCCAATCGCCCTCAGAAAAGGTATCCGTTCTTCACGTAATCACTTTCCTCATTATATTGCTTTAAGTTACCATAGATTGTCTTCACCGTTTTATGCCTGTCTTTCGTCTATTTCTTCTGTCACCATTCCAAACTCTGTTCGTGATACCTTAGCCCATCATGGTTGGCGTCAGGCCATGCTCGATGAACTGAGTGCTCTTCATAATAGTGGAACTTGGGAGCTTGTCCCATTACTGTCTGGGAAATCTGTTGTTGGTTGCCGGTGGGTGTTGATCGTCTCAAAGCACGTCTTGTGGCCAAAGGTTACACCCAAATCTTTGGGTTGGATTATGGTGATACTTTTTCTCGAGTTGCGAAGATGGCTTCTATTCGTCTATTTATTGCCATGACGACTCTTCAAAAGTGGCCTCTTTATCAACTGGATGTTAAAAACACATTCCTTAATGGTGATTTGCAAGAAGAGATTTATATGGAGGAACCTCCTGGGTTTGTTGCTCAGGGGGAGTCTTCTGGGTTGGTATTGCGTCTTCGTAAATCTTTATATGGCCTAAAACAGACTCCAAGGGCCTGGTTTGGAAAATTTAGCAATGTTGTTCAACAATTTGGTATGACTCGGTGTGAGGCAGATCATTCAGTTTTTTATCGTCACTCAAGTGCTGGGTGTGTTTACTTGATAGTGTATGTTGATGACATCGTTCTTACTAGTAATGATAACCATGGCATCTCTCAGATGAAACAACATTTTTGTGATCATTTTTAGACCAAAGATCTTGAAAAACTTAGATATTTCTTGGGTATTGAGGTGACACAGTTCGACAAAGATGGTATTGTAATTTCTCAAAGGAAGTATGCACTAGATATTTTTGAAGAAACTGGGTTGATGAATTCAAAATCTGTTGACACACCCATGGATCCATATACTAAACTTCTACCAAATCAGGCGAAACCTATGCAAATCCCGAAATAGAAGATTAGTTGGGAAATTGAATTATCTTACAGTTACTTATCCTAACATTTGCTTTGCAGTCAGTGTGGTAAGCCAATTTCTTAACTCTCCGTGCAAAGATCATTGGAATGCAGTCATTCGTATATTGAAGTACATTAAAGGATCTCCTGGAAAAGGGTTGATATATGGTTGTAATAAGCATACAAGAGTTGTTTGTTATTCAAATACTGATTGGGCAGGATCTCTTGCTGATAGAAGGTCTACATCCGAATATTGTGTCTCCATTGGAGGTAACTTGATCTCTTGGAAAAGCAAGAAACAAAGTATTGTGACAAGGTCTAGTGCATAAGCAAAATATAGAGCCATAGCTTTAGTCACTTGTGAGCTTGTTTGGCTTAAGTAGTTGTTGAAAGAGTTACAGTTTGGAGACGTTAATCAAATAACACTTATATGTGACAATCAAGCTGCTCTTCATATTAGTTCTAATGCTGTCTTTCATGAGAGGAATAAATACATTGAGATTGATTGTCATTTCATTCGAGTAAAGATTATGTCTGGAGACATCAAGACTAAGTTTGTTAACTCAAGTGATTAGTTAACAAATATTTTCAATAAGTCTTTACGAGGATCGAGAATTGGTTATATTTGTAACAAGCTTGGTACATACGATTTGTATGCACCAGCTTGAGGGAGAGTGTTAAGATATCGTTAATATCTTATTTTCTGTTTCTACTGTTATTAGTTTTCATATGTATTTTGGGCTTAGTCCATATGTTCTTTATTATAAATACAATCCCTATATGTATTTTCTACACAAGGAAGATTAATCTCAGACCCTATTTTCTCTATATTCAACAAAACAGAAGGCAATCTCTTGCTGCAAATCTTTAATCAATTAAAACGAGTTTTTAACATATTAAAATAAATTTTAATTGACTAAAATAAACAGTGAGACTATCAAACTGTGAAATCTTTAAGTAGTTTTAATCAATTATTTTGCATCCGTAATTTATTAGAATGTTCTTTCTGACAAACTCAATAAATCTAAGAACATTTTATCATATTAAAAGATTTTTTTAATCCATTAAAACAGAACTTAACATTTCTAACAAGCTAAAATACTCCCAAACGAATTACTTAACCAAAGCAGGATCAAAAATAAAGAAACCAATTACGACGTATTTAAACCACAACACTTGCATAATCCATCAACATAGCATATTTGATTAGACTCATCAAATCTTCAAACTTGAAAGTATCAAATCTTTAAATTTCAAGCTTCTATATCAGTAGAGAGTAGTTCCATGCAGATTTGAGTCACGATCTAGTCTCTAGTTGATGAAGACTCATATGTAGCTGAATGTTCATTGCTTGTTGGATATAATTGCATGATATTTTTATATCATTTTGATTGCAATTTGCAGCCTTCAAATGTTCTTTTATATATTCAAAAAATTAGGATATGATTGCAAATTTCTGACTTAATAATTATTTCTAGTTGGACTGATCAACAAAGAGCAGCTGCAGCCAAGGAAGGCTGGGGATATAGATTAGTGTTTTCTGCACGCCTGGTATTTTACCCGTTGTGGACCTTCACTTGTATATTTTATTTCTAAATCTTTACGTTCACGAGTTTGACATTTGTGGCACAGATTGGAGTGTTTCTTTTTGCCGACGTGCTATATATTGGTGCTCAGCAAATTGGGCGCTATCTTCAGGATATCAGGACCCATTGAGGTAAGTTTTTGATCAATCCTCACGGAGACAATATTCATTGTGGATGATACAGACAGCAGGATAAACAACTCAATTTTGGATGCTGACCCAATTGGTAGAATCTCAATGCTCAGTTAGGAAGCCATTTTAATGTAGATTTCTTCCATGTGGCTTTGTACTAATACCTTTTGGCCAAATGCTTGTACTTTTCTAAGAATTTTCCATTAAAAGAAAATCAACTGTCATATAGTCATATTACTATTCCATTAATGTTTCTGTTTTGGTTATGTGTATATATTGTAAATGGCCATGTATGATATACTAGATTAGTTCCGAATCCTGGTTATATTGTTGTAGAAGTTCTCTGGCGACTGTGACTGTTCAATGTGCTCTGTTGTTTTTGTTTGTATCCATTTAGCATTTCTTCATTACATCCTTTTGAAATATTTATGTTGTCTTTGAAGTTTGATGATCAATTCTGAAAAGATATTGTGGAACCAGAGGTAAACGTTGAGATTTAAGTAGTAGTGAAATATTGGTTAGCACCCCAGGATGTATTTTTAGTTCATTGTCTTTTCCTAAATTGTTAAACCGAGTAAAGAAACTCATCTATCTGTTTCATTAGCTGTGGATCTGTGAAAGTTTGTTGTGATTTAGTTTATCAGTATTGCAGAATTTGTAAATGCTGAATTGTCATATGCATGCCAGCTCCTTGTTTATCTCTTAATCTAGCTGATTGACCCGTCATAAACAACTTTTGGAAACTCTTGAGCAGCTTAAATTGCAGGCATCCATCACATTCTAGTAACATTT
>Ga0209389_1001562_pt1 | contig 16345 bp, 7 predicted proteins | sample CowpearedBW_FD_187526 | JGI IMG/M metagenome (GOLD analysis project Ga0209389, IMG submission 187526) | Root nodule microbial communities of legume samples collected from California, USA - Cow pea red BW (SPAdes) (version 2) | ecosystem: Host-associated > Plants > Roots > Nodule | place: USA...
ACTAAATATGAGATACGAATGAGCGATGATTACAAAGATTGATATGATATTGACATGTGTGGTGAATATTTCATGATTGATTGAATATGTATAGTATGTGGTCAGTACATAAATCCTTGGGATCCCTAGGTGAGATTTCAGGGTAGTGCTTCAGTGGTTGGGACGTAATTTCATGGCCCCTGTTAGTGGGTGTCCATGGTGGTGCCCCATCTATATAATTTGGTAAGGATTCAAGGTAAGGATTGCATCCTGACACTCTAAGGAGTCAATTAGTCTCACTTAGAGCGGACTGACTCCTGTGGTGAGAGTAGCAGGAGGCTTGAAATTCATTAAGGGCTAACCTTGTGTGAGAGTGAATTGATTCATTGCAACACTTGTAACACTTGTAACACATAGCTCGGGGGTGAGCAGAGGTATCCACCACAAGTGCGAGCATCCGCTGAATCCGACCAGATTATATGTATCCGGATGAGTCGAGTCGAGTCTTAGTGTATTTATTGGGAGGTCATAACGTGCTTGGATTATGTATGTATATTGGACTGTGAAAGTGTATCTGAATGCATGATAAAATCTTTTGGCTCTAACTTACCCTTTGCTTGTTTGATTGCTTTGTATGTTGATCTTCTACTTTTGCGATGATCATCAATTTATTGATAGGAGCAGATGCGAGAGGTACTCTAGGTCGACAAGGAAGAAATGAAAGATAGTTCTGCTGCATAGTCTACCTGGGCTGGATTTCACGTTCTATTTTGGGCTTTTTCTTTAAGGTTGTGGCACATGTACTTGTCGATCCTTTTAAATTCTCATCTGATTCTATCAACTTTATATCTTGATTCTTTTTGGCACTGTGGTGTGCCTTGGTTATCGTAAGGAGTGGTGTTTAAACTCTAGGACTGCGCTTCTGTATTATCCTGTGTAACACTTCCTTTAATTATGACTATAAATTAAATGGGGTGTTACATAAATGGTATCAGAGCAGTTCGTCCTTAGGATGACCTGAGGTTGTGGGTTTGTCATGCCTCGCGGGCGTGAGTAGTCATGTCTAGTCAAGTGTGTCAATAAAACCAAAAGTTTTAAGAACAGAAAAACGCCTTGATAAAGTAATAAGAGTGCACACTCATGACTAGATTAAAGGTTGTTTTTCCTTTCTTAATTCTAATGGTTTGGGGAAAGAATGATGACAGACAAAGGGATTGGTTGTCTGTAAGTGATAGGGTGTTGCTTTGTATGATCTAGTTTCTCTTGCTGCACCTCTGTGCTTTGTATCTAGTGTCTACGAAGATAAGGGAATGCAGATTCCATGTCAACTTGACCTACTTACCTTTACAAGTTTTGGATGAGGTCTCTAAGACAACTTCTTGCCTCAAAGATAGAAAGTTGGTGTGTGATGTATACCGTTGAGCAAGGAAAACTAAGTTTGGGTTAATAGTTTGAGAAAAGATGTTGGATCTTAGCAACGATTGGACTAAGAGAGCTTCAAAGACAAGTTTGGGATCAAATATAGAGGTTAGAACATATGGGAGATATCGATGCATGCAAGTGTAACAACGTTTGAGAAAAATCAACTTGGTTCTACATTTCGATAATACCGGGATTCAGAGTTCTACAAATATATGTAATGTTAAGAGAAGTGTCATTAGATATGGTCATATGGCCACATCTAGTGTTTTGCTGGATTAGAGGAAGAGAAGCAATTGGCAAAATCCTGGGTTGCAGAAAATAATGAAATTGCTTGGCATCGAGCAAGCTGAGAAAGATAAAGACCATGGGGTGTAAAAAGACGACAAATCTCTAGTTGAAGGCTAAGATGGAGCAGAGCTTACGGATCAGTCAAGTGAGACGATGTTTCCTAAGAAAAGGGAAAAATAATATGTGGATAAAAATGAAGTGGCATAAAGGTTTCGTACTAGGTTGGATAGTTGGAAGGAGATGATTGGTCTTTGGAGTTGATAGAAGGATGTTTTAAGGAAAAGTAGTTCACATGAGCAGAACAATTGACCTTGGGCTGAGACTAAGAAACCTAAGTGTTGGATCTTGTAGGAATGACAAGAGCTAGTGGGGGCAAAATACGCTAAAGAATGAAAGGAGAAGAAAAGTCTGAAGAAATTGAAATGGTGTATACGATGGTGCTGGAGTGATTAATGCAAATGATCAAATTCGAGGATACAAGATATAAAAGTGGTGCTAGGGATGTGAGTTTGGTTTTGTTTGGGATCGTATACCTCTTGGTGTCGGCCATATGGTAGAGGAGTCATGGGTGCCTACGAGAGGGAGTTGGGGTTGAGATAGTGGTTTGCTACAATGGCGGCCAAGTGAAGTTTACTTGGGTGTGTTTCATGTTTCATGGTAACCAAAGGATTTAAATTCAAAGCCAATTTGAATTGTTTCCTTTGAAAGGTTGGGACATAATCTCAAGGGTGAATTGGTTATTTTCTTAATCTCATTCTTAGGAGACTTGATCCCCAACGAAGGTATCCTTTGATTTAAGAGACAAGTCAGTAGTTGTGTAACAAGTGTGGATCAAGTTGAAAGATAAGGGCAGGGTGTCATGTGAATCAGAGTTATACGACAAAGGCAAGCGAAAAATAGATGCAGGGAAGCTCAGTGGTAAAAGAGTTATAGATTTATTCTCAAGTAAATATTAGAATTTTCGCTTTGGAGTGGTGAAGTTCACTTTTGCATTTGAGTCTGAAGTCGAACTTATGCTAATAGCTTCTAATTTGAGGATATATGTTGGGATTGTGAAGTAAGAGAAACAAGGGAAAGAGTTGTTGAAGGCATAATGGCATAAACTCAATATAATCACTAGGATGACCGCAAGTTTGGTGAATCTTTAGAAAGAAGTTGTGGTGTGTCAAGTCGTTCAAGAAGAGTATTGACTAAGATTGGAGTGACTAATAAGGAATATGGTTTTAAAAGGATAGATACATTGTTGAGAAAATGGAACGCTAAGGCTATCAAAAGAAGAGTTTAAAGGGTTCTTCAAGTTTTATAAGGGTCTTGAGGAAGGTTTCTCAACGGCGATTGTTTCCTTGTCATGGCGGACATGAAAGGATCATTATTTTGAGTAAACAAACAAGTAACCTTATGTATGGATCAGAGTAGCGCAGTAGGGTGGTGGTAGGTGATGCTTAGAAATGGTAAGAGGTGCGTGAGAAGAACTATCTTACTCATGACCTAGTGATTACCACGAAGACCGATTCTTTAAAAATACCAAAGGTTTCGATCTTGTGTGTATCAGGTAAAAGTGTACGATGATCATTCAGAATTGGAAGTGTAGGATTGCATAAAGGAAGTTGGACCAAGGAAATGAGGGGTGGTTGAATTATGTTTTCAAGTTAGGGTACCAAACTAGAAGTAGGGAAGTAAGAGTCGGTGTTCATTTCTAGGAGAGAATTCAAGATTTAGGCTCTGGCAAGGTAAGAGTAAAAGTTGGTGGAGAAGTTAGTGTCTAAGTTGGGAGGAGAAGAGGTGAATAGATTTCAGTGGTTAAGTCATTCGACTAGTACAAAGGAGTTTCTCAAAAGAGGTCGGGAGAAAAGACAAATCGGGCAATCTTAGTTGGAGGTGTATTGTAAAGTTGATTGGTACAAATCAAACTAGAGACTTGAAGTCAGTGAGAGTTATGGTTCTGAGGTTTCTGTAAAATGATGGTTTCAGGTTAGGGGATTAAAGGTGAAGGTAGGACGCCAAAATGATATGGGGAAGGAAACCGTTGAAGGTTTTAAATTGAAAATGGAACAACTCGGTAGTGAACTTGTTGCCTTGGTTGGAGCCAGTAAAGGAAGCAAGAGGTATGAGTGTCGTTATACATAAAAGTGGTCAAAAGTGTTGATGATGGGGCAGTAGGCCAGAACCCAAGAGTGATCAAGTCAGTGGAGTGATGCTTAAAGGAGAGAACAAGGTGATGGGAAGTGATAATGAACATGCTTTAGTTTGAGATTTGAAGTCGTCTGAGACTTTGATAAAAACCTACGGAAGGTAGTGGAGAGCATATGGTAGGCGAGTCAGTATATCAGATACAGATTGGTTGGACAGGTACGAAGGAGCATTCCAATTATAAGGTTGCAGGTTGGAAGTTACTTCGAGAGTAGTGGTTAAACCAACCTACACAGTTGAACACATATTGCTTAGCATAGAGGCAAAGTTTCCATGTGACTATAGGTGTGGGAATCATCAAATCTGTCAAGTCTAAGTAGTGGTTGTCGGAGAAAATGAGGAAAACATAGTTATCATCCTATTCCATCGGTGAATTTTCGAGGTCGAAAATTGTTGTTGTTGGGGAGAATGTAAGACCCACTTTTCTGGTCTTATGTTAAAGGGCAAGGCCTTAACTTTTGGGCCTAAGGGCTGGCCCATAGGGTACCCAAAACCCCTAAACCAGCCTTATTCCTCTCATTCTATGCACCTATCAGAAAAACAACAGTCTCACTCTCTCTTCTCCCTCCAATAGAGCTCTGCTAGGGTTTGGCTCCCATTCTTTGTTGAGTTAGGAGAACTCCATTTATTACACGTAAGTCAATCCCCAACTAATACTTCCTCTTTTCTAGCTCTGTTGTTGCAGTTCCAACTAGAGCTATTTTAGTAATCTCGTTTTCTGTTCTAGTGTCAGTATTCCAGCTTGCAAATTAGTTCTTGGATCTGTAGTAATCCTCTAATGTGTGCTTGTACCTTCCGCTAGCATTCGTCCAGGTAAGGGAAGCTAGAACCCTCTTGTTTGGTGTGATGGTTATTATCTTGCGTGTGTTTCGTGATTTTTGAGCTTATATGTTGCTATGAACGTATGGTATGGTTGGCATTATTGTTTGGATGTGAAAATATGGCTGTTGCAGGATGAACAGTGGCGAGACCCGACACTCTCGCCCAGGCGAGACTTGTAGAAACAGACCTAAACTCGTGCTCGAGCTCTCGCGCAGGCGGAGAGTTTTCGTTTGAGCGAGACACCATCTCGCTCAGGCAAGAGAGGCTCGCCTAAGCGAGGACGCGTGGGGGCTTAAGGTATGTGCTGCATGGGTAGCTCAAGCGAGGAGGATCTTTTTGGGCGAGGGGTATTCTCGCTCAGGCGAGTAGTGGCTCGCTTAAGCGAGAATCCGCAAGTCTCGCAGGGTTCCCTGATGACAGTCTCGCCTAAGTGAGACCCTGTGGCTTGGGTGAGACTGGCACGGGACTTCACTATAGAACTGTTCCTTTCATGTTTGTTTGGCTTAGTATGCTTTACCTTCAGTTCGAATTGTATGAATTGAGTGACCTTGTATGAATGAGATGGAAATTATGATTCATGAGTTTTGGCATGATGTGAGCATGATGTTTGTATGGGATTGGTTCACAGAATTTAACATGATGAGTTGGTTATGGAGTGGATATGAAATATGGAGGGATTCATGGAGTGGATATGAAATATGAGATACGAATGAGGGATGATTACGAAGATTGATATGATATTGACATGTGTGGTGAATATTTCATGATTGATTGAATATGTATAGTATGTGGTCAGTACATAAATCCTTGGGATCCCTAGGTGAGATTCCAAGGTAGTGCTTCAGTGGTCGGGACGTAATTCCATGGTCCTTGTTAGTGGGTGTCCATGGTGATGCCCCATCTATATAATTTGGTAAGGATTGCATCTTGACACTCTAAGGAGTCGGTTAGTCTCACTTAGAGCGGACTGACTCTTGTGGTGAGAGTAGCAGGAGGCTTGTAATTCATTAAGGACTAACCTTGTGTGTGAGTGAATTGATTCATTGCAACACTTGTAACACTTGTAACACATAGCTCGGGGGTGAACAGCTCGGGGGTGAGCAGAGGTATCCACCACAAGTGCGGGCATCCGCTGAATCCGACTAGATTATATGTATCCGGATGAGTCAAGTCGAGTCTTAGTGTATTGATTGGGAGGTCATAACGTGCTTGGATGATGTATGTATATTGGACTGTGAAAGTGTATATCAATGCATGATAAAATCTTTTTGGCTCTAGCTTACCCTTTGCTTGTTTGATTGCTTTGTATGTTGATCTTCTACTTTTGCGATGATCATTAATTTATTGATGGGAGCAGATGCGAGAGGTACTCGAGGTCGACAAGGAAGAAATGAGAGATGGTTCTGCTGCATAGTCTACCTGGGCTGGATTTCACGTTCTATTTTGGGCTTTTTCTTTAGGGCTGTGGCCCATGTACTTGTCGGTCCTTTTAAATTCCCATCTGATTCTATCAACTTTATATCTTGATTCTTTTTGGCACTGTGGTGTGTCTTGGTTATCGTAAGGAGTGGTGTTTAAACTCTAGGACTGCGCTTCTGTATTATCCTGTGTAACGCTTCCTCTAATTATGACAATAAATTAAATGGGGTGTTACAGGTAAAGTCGATGCCATAACGAAAAAGTAGTGTATGTAACAATTTCATTGTAATTAACATTTAGTTGTTTCAACATTGAGCAACTTCTTTGTATAATATAAAATTATTGCATATGTTGAGACAACTTTTTTTTGTTGAAGTATAATAATTTTTTTATGTTTGAGAATAAAATCGTGTCGGATTGGTACGAATTCAGTATTATTTGAATTGTGTTGAAATCGTGATAGGATTACACGTTGTTTTGAATTGAAATGAAGTTATGACAAAACTGTACACGACTTCCTTATTATTTTAAAAGTAACATTATTTTCGTAATTTCAGAATCAAATTATCTTGTACATTAATAAAAAAGTTACAATATGTAGTAGTTCACTAACATCCATCGTTGGTTTAGGTGGAAAATTTGATAGAAGATTCATGCACGTTCTTTATAATTAGTAATGACATTTATCCGTAATTTAGTAATTATGATTAAATTTTGAACATAATATCAAATGTACATAAAATTGTTATCCTGAGGGGAAAAAAACCAAAAGGACTTGGGAGGTTTGGAAAGGCTAATGGTAACCCTAGAAAAAAATTTGATATCTTTAATTTAATTTCTTCATTTTTTCATTTTGACATATCTCTGATATGTTGATATTCTTGGTTGTTGCACATTTTTGGAATCAAGATCTCCATGCCTACCTTGTGGGTCATAAGCTCCCACATTGTTAGATGTAGCAGTAGTTCCTAGTTTAAAGTCCATAATTACGTGATAAGCTAGTGTGACTTGTATAAGACATGAAAGCTAAATTGAATTGGAGTCATAATGTAGGATTTTTACTCTATCAATCCAAATTTCACAAGATTATTTCAGTCTACTAACGTATTTGGCCAATATGTTTGGCCAAATTTCTATTAACTCTCGTGTACGTTTCTTTCCATTAAACAAATAATACTTCGTATATTTGGAAGTTAAGCTGAAACTTTTGTCAACAGTTGGAATGCCCTCAAGATTTCACCTGAGTGTCCTCTAATGTGATTAAGGTGCAACGCCGTCTGACAAGCTAACGTCATAGTAAATTAAGTAGTTTTGTAATAATTGTAAACAAATCAAAAATCAAATTTAAAAATCAGTTGGATCGTGATTAGAATGACTCTAATCACATGCCCATGTAGAAAACTATAAATACAAGTCAAAGATATATTTGTTTGGACTTTTTTTCTCACATTTATTATAACATTTATTTGTTGAGACTTTTTCTCTCACATTTATTTTAGCATTTATTGCTACTATTGATCGAACCATTGCTGACTTAAGCATCAAAACCTCTTTAGCATCGATCCGTGGGACAATCGAACAAACAATAGGAGGACCAAACGGATGACCATAGTGAAGAGTTGAAGACCAAACAAAGTGTTTTAGTAGACACTCAATCCTTACACTCGAAACAATATGTTTAATAATTAGTTAATTTGCAATTAATCTTTGTATATGGGTGGTTACTTGAAATTAAGAAGAGACACATGGTAGTTCCTAAAATTAAAGAAAAAACTCATCATTACAATCCAAAAAGTATATATGATTTAGGGATGGCAAAAATATTCGTACTCATGAAAATCTGCGGATAAAATCCACAATAAATAGTAGGTAGTCATGTATATTTATTACCCGCGGATGACGAGTAGTGGGTATTTTAAAACCCGGTTATAAACTGACAGGTGCAAGTATCATATTATCCGTACTCGCGAGTATTCATTACAAAAAAATTTAAATTTAAAATTTAAATTATATTTTATTAAGTTAAATTTAATTAAAATTATATTTTATTAGATTAAATATAATTAAAATTAAAATTAAAATTTTATTTATATTTAATTTTATTTATATTTTTGTCTAATTTTATTTAAATTTTATTTTAAAAATTTATAAAATATCTTTTCTTAAATATTTATCAGTACCTACGTGTATTCGCAAAATTTTTGAAATGGATACTCGACGAATAAGATAATAGGTAACAAATGGAATTTTTTTATTGTAGATAGACATTATCTGTATTTGATTCAACCATTGTCATTCCTAATATGGTTGATGGAGAAATTAAACGTGATTTATTTACAACCATCATTACACTTATAAAAATGACATGTCTCCGTTAGAATTTCTTCATATGAATTCTAAACTTTATAGTTCCATCCAATATGTGTTTACTTGCGTCTCTTGAATTGTAAAATGTTATAAGAAAATAAAAAAGTATTTTATGATCTAAAAGTTTTTCAAGATTAAGAGCTTTTATTTCTTCTTCTAATTCGGCCTTTGTGAATCTTCAAAAAATTTTCTTAAAATATTTTTCTTTATTTTTTTCTTTATCATGCTTCTTTTATTTATCCTTAAAGATTTTTTTCTCCTTTTTCATTATATTCCTCTCCAATCTTATTTATATCAAAATATGTATATATTTTTTTTATCAGGAAGAACACGTACATTAATAAGAAGTAATTGGGTTACCTCAATCCATAAACAATAATAATAAAAAAAATAAAATAAAATAAAATAAAATGCTATGACTTTTTCTCATCATTCTCTACATAGAGTAGTATCTCACAATCATCACAAAAGAATATAAACAAAAATTACAAATAAAAAACAAATCTTTCATGACTATATTTTGAATACAAAGCTTAAACGTCATCGTACTTCATAAGCGGCGCAATATCTATTTAGAATTCTACTTTATTCTTTGGGTCAACACTTTATTATAAATGCCTTGAATTTTAGTTAACATTTTTACTTTAACATTTCTTTTGTAGAACATATTTTATATGAGCATATCTACCTTATGTTGTACTTGATCATCCGAAAATGAACATATAATACTAAAAGATAGGTTATATGTGTGTCAGGATTTACTTTGAAACATGTAAAACATGTTTATATATCCTTCAAATCAAATATGTAAGCTTTAGAGTATGTCTATGTAGTGCATGGTTGTCTAATCTTTAACATAATCATTTGACACTTAATCATTTGTATAACTCACCCATATATTATTCCATGCATTTAATGCTTTAAACATATGCATTTGTTCTTAGTAATGATTTAAGATACTTTAATTGATTCATACTTTTAACAAACTTGTTACATGAATCAAAATTTAGTCTAAATTATTTACGTCGAATTTTTGTATAAACAAGCTATGTCTTAACAAGAGCAATGTTTTAATTATTAACAAAATTGTGTAAAGTAATTTTAGTAAAAAAAAAATCTATTGACTAATATTTATTATTTTAGTTACTAATTAATATGTGTGTGATGAGGAAACCTGAAAAATCATACAAAATAAAATGAAGGGGATACTATTACAACCGTCTTCATTTTAATTTAGATGAAATAAAGCTCAAATTATCAATTGTCAAATAGATACAAATAAAAAAAATGCTATTTTATTTTATTTTAGATACAAATTAATACAAATAAATTTTAGGGTTAAATATATTTTTTTCTATCAAATTTTAGTGAAAATTAAAATTAATTTTTTAAACTTTAGTCCAATTTAATCCTTCAACTTTTGAAATGTTTGGATTAGTTCTTTGACAATTTTTTTTAAGTCTATTTGGCGTTTTAAAAGTGTTTAGTATTTGATTTGTTTACACCGTTTGACAGATTTTCGTTTCAATGTTAACCGAAAAACGCGTTTGGAACGTCAAATAAACTTAACAAAATTTAGTTAAAAGGGCTAAATCCACACATTTTCTAAAGATAATGGACTAAATTGGTCAAACGTTTCGAAGAGATACTAGTTTCAAGTTTTACTAAAATTTAAATATCAAAAGCATATTTTATCTTAAATTTTGCATACTTTTATTTTATTTAATGATATTTTTCTTTATGAAATGCTCTAACATTAATTAATGCTTAACTTTTTGTTACACCATTATAATATGTACCTTTTATTTTCTGGGGAAAAGATATTGTATGAAAATTATTACTCAAATTTAACTTAACGTAATTAATTTTTTTAAATATGGCAAATGATAACTACTTAATTGAATGTAATTCATTTGATTCATCCCTGTCATAGAAGTAAGTAACCCACCAGTGATGGCTCTTGATCATGGTCCAGAGTTGGGTGTATGAAATTAGTGACAGTAATTTCTTACTCTTACTTTGTTGGGCTAAGATATTTCATTGGACATGACATTTAATACTAACAACTAACCTTCAACGGTTTGAATTGCATGCATCGATTGCAGAGTAGAGGGTAATATTGTTTGATTCGTTCAGAAACTGGGAACTACAACCAAAACATATGCACCACAAAGGTCAAATGTTTACCTTAACAAAGTATGAAAGCCATGTGAAATTTAATGTAATGGATAAAGACGATGGATACGGTCCACCACCAAGTGTTAAGTATGTGTGGCCTCAAAAACTGAAAGTAAATGAGAAGCACATGGATTCTTCACTCACAACTGATATTTCACGTTTTAGTGAACAAAATATACCATTCATAATAAAGAATGAGAGTTTATGGGCCAACACCATGTCTATAAATAACCAATTGTCACATCTATCCCACCATTATCAAAAACTTTAATCACATAAATGGAAGGTTTTGCTAATAATACTAAAATCATGCTTTTTAGAAGGACAGTTGATGATATGTAATATTCATTTTGTTTATGTACGTGTGTATGAATATGAAAAATGAGTAAAATGAATTTGTCAAGAATTGAAATGTTAAATTCAACAAATTATATATTTTCGAATATGTTTTGTGACGAGGGATGTGTTGCTTCGTCGTGACTATTCATAAGTCTTATATTGAGTAATATAAAAACTGAAAAATAAAAAAAATAAAGAAATCTATATAAAGAGTAAGTTTAGTGTAATTATCACAATTAAGTTCTTTTAATGGATGAGAGAATTAGGTAGTTGCATCTCATTTTAGACTTTACAATTGTTCAGAAAAATTGTATGAGAGATTTACAATTGTATATAAAAAAAAATTACATAAGAATGTCTTGCAATTTTTGTTAAGAAAATTGAGAAGGTTTGTGGTTTTAGTTAGAAAATGTTTATGAAAGTTTCTAGTTTTTTCTAAAAAATTCATGTTAAATAATAATATTTTTGTTAAGTATTGGTGTGAATGTAGGCCTTGAAGTGTCAAATAGAGATACCAAATGAACATGTCTCGTGGATACCGTTCAAACCCGTCTCTATTTTAAAAAGGAATTACATATTGACTAGATATAAATAGAGTATTGGTAAAGCTTACTTTTTTTAGTCAAGTATGGGATGGGGATGAGTGCCCCTCTTATTCTCATGCCAATACATATCTCATCATCATCTCATATCCATTTAAATTACTAATGTACTAATAGTTTATTAGGTAACCTAACATATATATATATATATATAAAAGTCTCTTCTGCCTCTCTTTTAATTCTTTTGCATTTTCAATATTTACAAAATCAATACACATTTCCATTATATTTTCTCTCTTATCACAATCTTTATTACATTATTTTTTTTCTTTTTTGGGGTTATGTTCACATGGTGTGTCATCAACTTCAGTGAACAAAATAGATTTTGGGTCTCACTTTTGATTATTTTTCCTCTTTCTTAATATTTTCGACATATCAGCGACGTCACCGCCTGGTGATCTTTGTTGTTACATGAGTTGTCAATTGCGAGAGTTATCATGTGTTGCACATGCTCCCTTGAGTTCTTTCTTGTTTTCCTCCCCCACAAATGCTTCCTGTTAACTTATTTAACACACTCAAAATAGAGATTAGAAGTAAAACAATCATAAAATAACTAAAACACAAAACAATACAAAATAGATTAAACTTGACAATATAACAATATAAAAGTTAGAAAAGGATTGATTTATTCATGACAGTAAACACACAAAATAGGTAAAAATAGACGTTATCAACATTTAACTATGCAATTTTTTTCCTTTGAGCGATTTTATTCAATGATGTATCACATCGTTTGACCATTTTTATTTGTTCTTCATTTTTATTGTGTAGAACATTATTTTGATGATTTTGACATAATTATTTCTATTTTCTAACTCATTCTCATAACTATAATTTTACTACTGCAATTACATAAATCTTTCATTTACTATAATATAATATTTTAATGTTATTGTCATAAATTTTGTTTATACCATCCAACGAAGATTGAAGTTCAAAAAACGAAAGATTCATCAAGTCTAAATTTGAATTATTATTAGTTTAATATATTTTTCTCTATACAGCTTCGTTCCATATAATCTTTATCGGTGTATAAGAAACAATATTAGCAAAGAGACATTTGAAATACTTTTAAACTTGGATATTTGTTTTTTTAATAGTTAAAAAAAACATTGCTTAATTTTATCAACTTTGTTTCATTAATATTTGCAAAATTTATAAATTTTTTGGTTGTCATGAAATTTGATTAATTGTGAAATGTTTTATATAATTCTTTCACTTTTATCCAATTATTATTTGGTGTTCTCATTTAAAATTTATACCATTATAATTTCTTTCTAAATATTTGACACCGAAGATATGATAATATGTCCTTTTGATATTTGAATATATTATGTTTCTTTTTATGTGAATTTTACTTTTTTATACAAAATAATTAATTGATATTGAAACAATAAGAATAAGAGTATGGGATAATGAAACTCGTCTCATCCCATCGCGTTGTCATCCTTGGTGCCAAACCTCTTTAGATATATGTTGCGCTTTTATTTTGATTTTCTTCTCTTACTTGTGGTGTGTTTCGCTAGAAGAAATTATTTTCTTATTACATGATTCTCAATCGTGACATTAGAGTCAAGGTTCTAATCAAGGAAAGAGAGAGGTTAACTTTGTTTTTTTTAGGATTAACTATGCTTTTAGTCCTTGACCTCTGAAGAGAAATTGAAATTCTTCCATGTCCGAAACTTTGATACATTTTTGTCCTCAAAATTTGAAAATGAATGAATATAGTCTTTTTAACTCAATTACGTTAAATTGTTTTTACATATCAAAAGTATTTCATGTTAGCATTTGAGTTGTTTACACTTTTTAACACGTTTTTGCTTTAATATCCATTAGAAAACGCATTTGACGCATAAAAAAAATTAAAATAATTGGGTTTAAAAGACTATATCCATTCATTTTTAAAGTTTGGGAACCAAAATATATCAAAGTTTTGAATATAGATGAATTCCAATTTCACATCAAAGTTCAATGACTAAAAATATACTTAACCTTTTTTTTATGCAATGACTTCATTGATACATGTGCAATGGAGTTTGGCTTGACTAGGGTGGTGTTGGTGATATATTCCCACCTTGAGTATTAGTGAGTTGCTACTAATAATGATTTGGAAGTTGTTAATAATAAGTCTGATGTGCAAGAAGATGAGGAGCAACGATGGAAAAGGATCGTCATTGTCAATGATTACGTGCAAATCACTAGGGAACTAGGTATTCACCAAAGTTCCACATCGATTAATATGAAGAATGAAAAATGAGAAAGTTAGTATAAATATAAAGAGTGGATTTAAGTGTTGTTACCACAATTTAACAAGTTCTTTGGAGCATGAGGGTATTGGGTATTCATGTGTCATTGAAGGGTTACAACTTTGTCTAAAAAATATTGAATAAGAAGATTTTCAATTTTCATCAGAAAAATTGTATGAGAAATTTTTGCAATTTTGTCAAAAAATATTGTATTTTGAGCCAAACTACCTTAAATACATTGTGTGCTTTTATTTAGATTTTGTGCTATTTTTTATAAGTGTGCTTTGGTCCTGTTTTCATTATCTAGTTTCATGCAATCTAACACAAATCATAATATTTTTTATTACTCCTTCAGATTATTTTTCTTTTTCTACGTTTAATTTTATTATTTTTATAGGTGTACATCAAATAAATTATTAATTAGAGTTGTATTTATATATGGACATTTTTATCCCCTAAATAAAGTAAATTTGTATTTATAATTATTAAGTCATTATTCATTTAATATTACATATAATTATACACATTTTTTTGTAAAATTTAAAACATATTAATTATTTTTAAGCACTGCTTTTGAGACACTAGTTAGCATCCTCTGTTTAAATTTATTTATAAGGACTTCAAATTAATTAAACTGGTAATTTATGAACTTGACATATTTATTTTGGTTGTTTTTGAAATAATGATCTTTAATTGAATAACTCGTATTATTTAAAGTTGAAAGAAAACATCCCTCCTTTCCTCTCTTCTTGTCTTCAGTTCCTTTATTTCCTTTTGCAGCAGCAGGCCAAACGCATCGTTATAAATACTCCATTGCATTTCTTCTTGTACTCATACCAACACAAACCATTCACAGGTCCACACACACCCTATTTACATACATACCACCATGGTCCACCCAAACTCCCGAACCGTCGGCGACACCGAGCGCAGCTGGTGCCGCGCCGTCCGAGGCGGCACTGGCATCGCCGTCCTCGCCCTCCGAACCTCCAAGGCCCCCAACATCTCCCACCTCCAAGCCTCCCTCCGAAGCCTCCAAACCTCCCACCCAATCCTGAGGTCCCGACTCCTACACAACAACAACACATTCTCCTTCCTCACCTCCCCCACCTCCTCCTTCACACTAACCTCCCTCACCCTCCCCACTAACGTCTCCGACCCCCTTACCCAGATCCTCGAACTCGAACTCAACCGCAACACGTGGCACGACTCCACCGACGACCACGTCTTCTTCGCCACCGTCTATACCCTCCCCAACGCCAACACCTGGGTGGTAGCACTGAGACTCCATGTCTCCGCCTGTGACCGTACCACCGCGCTGTTACTTCTCAGGGAGTTGCTTACTCTCATGGAAGGAGATCATGGCGCTGGCCAGGACAACGATAATCACAAAGAGGAACCTAGTTTGGCCATTGAAGATCTCGTGCCACGTGGCAAGGGCAAGAAGCCTGTCTGGACACGTGGCCTTGACATGCTCGCGTACTCGCTTAACTCTCTCAGACTCTCCAATTTGAAGTTCGTTGACGCCAAAAACCCTAGGTTTTCGCAGGTGGTTAGGTTGCAACTCAACCAAAACGAGACCAAGGCAGTTCTAGCAGTAAGCTTTCACTCTTCTCATCTTTCTTCTCTTATATTACACTGCTTTAGGAACAATTCAAAATAATAAAAACACTATTTTCAAGAAAAAATCTTAGTATTTCTTTATACTTTTTTACTGTGTATGGTAATAATGTTTTCACACCTATACGCAGTTATGTACCGGTGAGACGGGTGGGATAAAATGAATGGATGGTAAACGTAATAAATGCGATTAGTGAATATAACTTTTCTCAGAAGGAAAAATGGAGAAAATACCTTGATTTGGGTGCATAAAATGATTACAATTCAAGTATAGACAGTGAGATCAGTTTTATTTTATTATATAATAATAAATTACTGCTATTATAATTTTTAAAATATTTTTTATAAAAATCAATAAACTTTTTGACCCTTACCTAATGTGAAAAGGTAGGATTTTTAGTAACAGATTACGTGAGTTTTACAGGGTTGCAAGTTGAGTGGGATAAAACTGTGTGGAGCAGTTGTTGCTGCCGGGTTAATGGCGACCCATGGCTCAAAACTGAGGTCCAAGAAGTATGGAGTCGTCACCCTCACTGATTGCCGATCCAGTCTTGACTCAGCCCTCACTGACAATTTTGGTATGTATACATTACAGATTTCTAATCAATAATTCACTTTTCTCTTTTATCAAATCAATTACTTACACAATTTTTTTTTCAATTCATACTCTGAATCTCCTCATAAATTTCTCCCTCATAAGTTGTTGAACCGGTGAAACAAGTACACCATGTTAGCACCAACACGTACCTAGTAAAACTTTGTTAGAAGAACGAGTCTTATCGTTTCATTAACGTTTTTTTCTTTAAATAATTTTAGGTACGGTAGAAAAACTATATATATATATATATATATATATATATATATAAATAAATA
>Ga0209389_1001563_pt1 | contig 16344 bp, 16 predicted proteins | sample CowpearedBW_FD_187526 | JGI IMG/M metagenome (GOLD analysis project Ga0209389, IMG submission 187526) | Root nodule microbial communities of legume samples collected from California, USA - Cow pea red BW (SPAdes) (version 2) | ecosystem: Host-associated > Plants > Roots > Nodule | place: USA...
TGAATTGATTTTAATATTAAAATTAATACTTTAAAAGTTTTTCCAAAATTTTACCATTTAATTTAAACCTTAGTTCCTTTAAATGCAACAATAGATAAAATAAAGAGATAGGAAAAAAGATTTAACACAAATATTTATAGTGGTTTAGATCAAAAGATCCTACGTCCAATTGTTAATCTCTTTAAACAAAAAGATTAACTCAATCACTAAAAATATTATATTACAGTCAGATAATAAGAGAATAGGGAAAAGAAAACACCTCTCTTGGATACACAAGAGATGAAAGTAACTTTCTCTGAATCACACAAAGAACTTGACCTAGCTTTCATAGCAACAATAACAACACTCAATCTCCTAGAAGGAAAAGTTATCACTCTACTTACACTAGGCTTTTCAAAGCACTTTTAAGAACACTCAGAGAACTTCTTTGCAAACACAACACTAAGACTTTGGCTCTCAAAAAGGTAATTTTTGAAGTGGCACTACAATTCTTTAAATAGGATTTTCAAAAATTAGGTTAAAAATTGAACATGTTCAAACTGCCGGGGATAATCGATTATCACTTATGATAATCAATTATTCTAATGTGTTTTCAAAAATAAAAGTTTGAGTAGATAATCGATTATCTATGGAGATAATTGATTATTCTAGTGGGTTTTTGAAAAAATGGACTCAGCTTAAGATAATCGATTATCCTAAGTGATAATTGATTATCACAAAATTTTTTACAAAAATAAGAGGATCAGAGAGATTACGAACTTGTTGTTGATTCTAAGCTATTCTAAACACTTTAAAATAATAACAAAATAACTTTAAACATAAAACACTTGTTCTTCAGATTGTCTTCCAAGTAGCTTGTGAGTTTCTTTGACATCATCAAAATCTTGCTTTAACATTAAACTTGTCTCCAGCTTTTGCCAACAATCTCCCCCTTTTTGGTATGATCAAAATAATTTGTTTGAAGTATTTGTAATGTCTTGCAATCAGAAGTCTTACAAGTAGATTGGTTAATGTCGATGTTTTTAAACTTTTTCTCCCCCTGTTTTAATCATTAGAAAAAATAGTAAGAGAAAACTCCCCCTCAATTAGACATGCATAGAGAAATAAATAGCTCTTTGATTTAAGATAAACAATTACATTTATCAATATAATGTAAAACAATAACAAAGGTACATTCCCCTAAAATTCTGGACTCATGTCATCATCTTCATCATTATTGTCATGAGTAAACTCTTCATCAAATCTATTTTATAGATTTGAGATCCTAGAATCAAGCCCTCTGATTAAGCCAATGACCTCTTCATGTCGGGTAGTTGAGAGAAGAAAAAATTCTTCAAGTCTTTGGTTTAAGTTTAAAATTTTGTCCTCTAAAGAAGAGGATGAGCCACCAACCCTACTAGAGGAACCAATATTGGTGTTAATAGGAGGGGCATGATCATTGGATGGATTTTCTTTTTCTTCTTCATTGTCAGCATGTGGCATTTCATCCTTGTGAATGTAGGTGTTCCCAAAACGAATAAACTTCATCTGTTTCAATGAGTTTTCTGCAATTTTGTTGGTGTTAGTGGTGCGATGAAATTGTTCATCAGACATGTTCACGCCTTTATACTCATAAATGTGAGAGATGACCAAAGAGTAAGGTAGTGGATATTGAGGGAGCCATTTTGCTTTGAGCATTGTGTCTAGGATGATACTTGGCCAGTGGATAGGAATATAATTTAGCAAAGTGTAGGTTATCATGTGATCAACTTCACTACATTGGTCATGATTTGTACCACGAGGACATAAAATCTAGACAATGAGATAATGAAGAAGTCGCTCATATATTTTTAGAGGACCTGCTTGCAATTGTTTGCCTATTTCTTGATAATGCTTTCTGAGGAAGGAACTGTAAATAAGAAATCTGTTAAAACCTTCAATTCCTATAGTCAGAATTGGAGAGGTGCTGTCATGAATAGGAAATTTAGCAACATTTTCCCAGAAATCATCATCCAGAATGATATCCACACCTTTTACCTTGGTAAATCCAACTCCATCTCTGAATTTGTAATTGTAGTAGAAGGCTCGTACTAAGTCAGGATAGTAGGTCCCTTGCATTTCTGTAAGGAACTCCACCCTTTGTTCAATAAGAAGGACAGGAATTGTAAATCGACGATTGACAAACCATTCAGATTAAATAAATTTGGGAGTGATGAGAGGCTTGTCTTTCCATAAAGTGATAAATTCTAATCTTCACTCTTCATCTGAAAGGCATCCTTCAATGGAAGTAGTGCGTGTTGGAGGTTGAGTTGGACGTGATGCGGTTCTTCTACAGGTAGGAATCTTCATGCGAGATGCTTCAGACATTTGAAATCAGCAAGGTTTAGGAGAAATGAGGCTTGAAGGTTTTTGAGAGAAAAATAGGGTTCTCAAAATTTGAAGTTTGTGAGGAAGTAATAGTGAAAATTTTTTCCCTAAATTTACAAGAAAAGGTCTTCAACAATCAGATTCACAAAATTCAATGCCAACCTAGCCGTTACAACGATTAGTTTTCCAAAACTTTTTCCCAATGACTCGAGATAATCGATTATCTGAAAGAGATAATTGATTCTTGTTTCAGAACTGTTGAGAAATATAGGTCTAGATAAATTGATAATCGATTATCGTAAGTGATAATCGATTATTCCAGAAGGTTATGGAATTTTTAAGGAAAGCTGATAATCAATTATTCTTGGTGATAATCGATTATTAACTTGTTGTTTTTCAAAATTTGAGAAAATTTTAATTTTTGCACTTTTAAGATACTTCTAGTATCCCAAATCTCTCCTTAGTTCATAAAATATATCTTTGGCTAAAGGTTTGATAAAAATATCAACTAATTGATGCTTAGTGTCTACATATTCTGTCACACAATTTCTTTTACTTATATGATCCCTTAAAAAGTGATGTCTAATTTTTTTGTGCTTGGTTTTAGAGTGCATTATGAAATTTTTGGTTAAATTTATGGCACTTGTATTATCACACTTTAGAGGTATATGATTTAGATAGATATTATAGTCCTCTAGCTGTTGTTTCATCCATAGAATCTGAGCACAACAATTTCCTGTAACAATGTAGTTGATAAAGGCACACAGGTTTGTTTCTTGGAGTGCTAAGAAACTAATGAACATCCTAAAAGATGACAAATACCACTAGTAATCTTTCTATCAATTTTACAACCACCACAGTCAGCATCAGAATAACCTACCAAGCTAGGGGAGGCTCTTGATGGATACCAAAGCCCAAAAGAAGCAGTTCCTTTTAAATATTTTAAAATTCTTTTTACAGCAATAATATGTGATTCTTTTGGATTAGCTTGAAAACAAGCACACACACACATACAACTTGCATAATATCAAGCCTACTTGTAGTAAGATATAACAAAGAACCTATCATACCTCTAAACATGGTGTGATTAACTTCCATACCTGATTCATCTTTATCTAAATAACAAGAGGTTACCATCAGAGTACTTGCTTCCTTAGCAGTATCCATTCCAAATTTCTTAAGTACCTCTTTACAGTACTTGGATTGTGATATGAAAATTCCATTTTTCTATTTGCTTAATTTGCAAACCCAGAAAGAATAAACCCAGAAAGAATGTCAATTCTCCCATCATTGACATTTCAAACTCTCCCTATATTATGCTTGCAAATCCTTCACACAAAGAATTATCAGTAAATCCAAATATTATGTCATCTACGTAAATTTGAACTAACAAAATATGTTCTCCTACTCCTTTGATAAATAAAGTTAAATCAATTTTACCTCTTTAAAAATAATTTTCTAACAAAAAAGTGCTTAATCGTTCATACCAAGATCTAGGTGTTCGTTTCAATCCATAAAATGCTTTCTTTAATTTATAAATATGATCAAGAAATTTATAATCCTCAAAAATCAAGAAGTTGCTCATCATACACATCTTCTTTTATAAATCCATTTAGAAAAGCACTTTTAACATCCATCTAATAAAGTTCAAATTTCATTAGAGAAGCATAGGCAGGAAGTAAACATATAGCCTCTAACCTTGCAACTAGAGCATATGTCTCATCATAATCTATACCTTCTTGTCTGTATCCTTTTGCAACAAGTATGGCCTTGTTCTTGGTGATGTTCCCATCTTCATCCAACTTATTTCTGAACACCCACTTTGTTCTTATTACTTGATGTACATCTTCTGTAGGAATCAATTCCCAAACTTCATTCCTTTCAAATTGATTCAGCTCTTCTTGCATGCACCGTTGATAATCTTGAAGAGCTTCTTCTACATTCTTTGGTTCTCCTATGAAACGAAAGCTACTATCATACAATAATTTGACATATTCCTATTATTACTCCCTTTGATATATCTCCAATGATGTGTTCCAGAGACAATCCTCTAGGTGATTTCCAACTCTTAGCAAGATCTTCAGGTTAAGGCAGTGGGTTCTCATTTAAGTACATTTCATCAAGAGCCTCTTTAATATATTCTTCATCACCTGCATTTGTCTTATTTGACTCAAGAGGGTTCTCCTCAAGGTCCACAATTTCATCAAAAACAGCATGCATAGATTCTTCTACATTAAAGGTTCTTCTATTAAACACCATATAAGCTTTACTGTTTAATGAATACCCTAAGAAAATAGCTTCATCTGCTTTAGAGTCAAATTTACCTAATTTTTTTTCCATTGTTTAACACAAAAAATTTACATCCAAATATTTTTAAATGTGCAACATTAGGCTCTCTACCTTTAAACAACTCATAAGGGGTAATTTTTAAGGTGGGTCTAATGAGCATTTTATTCAGTACATAACACGCTGTACTCACAACATCAGTCCAAAAGTATTTAGGCACTTCATATTCATTCAACATTGTGCGAGCTAGTTCCTCTAAGGATCTATTTTTCCTTTCTACAACTCCCTTTTTTTGAGGAGTTCTAGGTGCAGAAAAATTATGCATAATCTCATTTTCCTTACAAAATTTTTCAAATAGTTCGTTTTGAAATTCCCCTCCATGATCACTTTTCAAAACTTTAATTTTCAAATCTTTTTCATTTTGAATCCTTTTTGCAAATTTTTTAAAGGCTTTAAAAGCCTCACTTTTTAATGTGAGAAAGAAAGTCCAAGTATATCTTGAGTAATCATCAACAATAATAAAAGCATAGTAATTCCCCCCAAAAGCTTTTTATCCTAAAAGGACCAAACAAATCTATATGCAAAAGTTCTAATGGTTTTGAAGTAGAAATAACATCTTTTGAATGAAGTGATGATATTACTTATTTTCCTTTTTGACAAGCAGCACATAGTTTATCTTTCTCAAACTTCATGTTTGGCAAACCAAATACTAATTCTTTAGATATTAGCTTGTTTAGATGTTGCATATGAATATGAGTAGCTCGTTTATGCCACAACCATGGATTTTCTTCTTTAGCAACTAAATAAGTTATATCACTAGATGATGCATTATCAAGATCTATCAAGTAAATGTTATTATGTCTCATACCTTTCAAGGCCTCTTCCTTAGAGTCCTTTTGATGAATGGTGCAGTGATCACTTTCAAAGATGACTTTCAGTCCTTTGTCACATAGTTGACTTATACTAAGAAGATTGTGTTTTAAACCTTCCACAAATAGCACATCCTTGGTCTCAAGGGTATCTCATCCACCAATAAAAATGGTAAGACCCGTGAAATTTAATTAATTAAATAATTAATTAATTAATAAATGCGGGAAGTGAGAGCCTTTATGGAATTAAATGTTAAGTGATGTGGTGTGGAATAGTACTAGCTCAAATGGTTGAGAGTAATTGTTTGTGTGAAAGGACTTGGGTTCGAGTCTTATGTATACCAATTATGTGTTTTTAATTTTTTTTATTATTTTCGTATGCTTGATCATGTTAAGTGATGATATAATCTTAGGATTTCATAAATTATCACGAAACATGTATTGGTTGAATTGGTTATGCAATTACTTCATAATTGGAAGGTTGTGAGTTCAAACCTTAGTAGAACCAAAGTAAACTTTCTTTTTGCTAATTTTACTTTTGGGCATGAATATGAAGGGGCAAGGGAAACCCTAACTGAAGGAGCAGCCAAGGGGAGCTGAAAAATAGTCCATTATGATTCATTGAATGGTAATTACCCTTAAGAATTAACCATTTTCGTTTTGGCCAAATTAACTCTAATTAAGGTACAATTAAAGAGGCAAATTAGGGGTGAGAGAAGGGGGAATTGAAGGCTGGAATTATTCTGCAGTTAGAGAGCAAAGTAAGAAGGAAATTGGAGAGTGTGTAGTGAGATTGAGTGCAATAAGCGATTGAATTGGGGGAAAGCTTGAGGCAAGTCATTGGTGATCAAAGGAACAACCAATTTCTCAAACTTTAAGCAACGAAAACCAGGTTAGCGGAGTTTCATTTTGTGTATTGTATGCCAATTATATGATTTCATGATATATTGGATGAATGGGTTGTGTTTTTTGGAGTTTTGTTGAATTTTCTCGCATTTTTGGAAAATTCCAGAAACTGCTTGGCGGCGTTGAAGGCCCGCCAGGCGACTCATGCCTCAAAAACCCATTTTCTGGCTTTTTTTCCATGCATCGTCTGACGGCTAGATGCTGTCCGCCAGGCGACACGAACTGGCTTGCCTAGTTCTCTCGGGTTTTTGGTATTTCAGTGATGTGGGGACGTTTGGTGTTGGTTTCCATGAGATGAGTACGATTGGTATTTTGGGTTATTATCTGTAATTGCTTAATTGGTGGAAAAATTGCATGAACATTAACATGAAATTGGGATCTAGGGTTCATATTGGGATTGGGAATGAATAACATGTATGATGTTTATGATTGGTGCACGGTTTGCGTGATGATAACATGATTAGATTATGAAGCTTGGATGTTGTGTGCATGAGAAAGCATGTTAGTCTGAAGGTGGACATTGAAATCGGAGTGGTTGCGAGTCACACAGGGTGCAGGAGAAATCTGGCAGAACCCAGATGGTCACGCACCGCCTGGCGGTAGCTGGACTGCCACTAGGCGACCCGTCAGAGCAGTGGCATTTTGAGTGGCTCTATGACTTGCGTTCTTGGGGTTATGGCTCGAGGATCCTTATTCATGAAGTGGGATAGTTGTTAAAGGACGTATAAAAGTGAACATGTGATGGAATTAAATGTTAGTGTGTATAAGGATGAGTCTTATGAAGTCAAATGCATGAAAGGATTAGGGGATTATTTATTCGAATGTGGTAAATTGTATACTTGTAATGTAATCAGGTATTTCTTTGGGATATTGAGTTACAAAGGGAGTTAACACGTACCAATGGGAAAAAGGAATGAATCTTGGATTATTTGCATTATATTTAAGTATAAGTATGGCTTGGATTGTGAACTTATGAATAATAATGCTGTTATGGGAGTATTATTAGGGTCTGTTTAAGTATAATTGTATAGTAATTTGTGTATGAGTGGCTTGGGGTCCATTAAGACCTGTTTAAAGTGCCAAAAACCAGTAGCACTGCGTTACTGGTATGGCGCTTGGCGGCGCAGGGTGAGCCACCAGGCGGTAAACATCTAAACTAGTGGTAGTGGCCACTGATCTCACTTGGTGCTTGGCGGTGCAAAATGATGCACCGGGCGGTTTTCTTGGGTTCCGCCCGGCAGCGCTTTGGCAGCGCCAGGCGGATACGGCTACAGCTGGAAACTTTGTTTGTGATGCTAGGCTTGACAGACTAAGTCCATAGGTGATCCGAGATGTGTTGGCTAGTGACATGAAATAGGAGTTTGTGTTGGGTGGACCGCATGCGAAACGTGAACGGTTTAGTTCACCGGAGGTACCCTTGTTGGGATGAGTGAGCGAGGGAGTTCATTTCATGCTCAACTGGGGAATGCTATGAGCGAGGGAGTTCATAGTAGGAAAGGCAGGTATGCGTGTCCGGGTCCGAGCGAGGAGTTCAGATGACGGACGAGGGATAGGCTCGTAGGTTAGACCACAAGCGAGGAGCTTCGTGGAAGCACAAGAAAGTCCCATGATAAAGAATACATGCATAAGCTCATAAAGGTTATGAGTGTGAGAAAATGGGTATTTCGTTTGTTTTCAAAGTTAAATAATTACGAGATATTTAGGTGGGTGTATTTCATATTTATTTTCATCTATGTGCATAGCTCACCCTATCTATTTGTGTGTGGCGATGATCGGATAATGTGTTATCTGGGAGCAAATGATGTCACAAGTGAGCCAGGAGATGCGTAGTGGCGGAGAGCGGGAGCATATTACATGGGAATTTAGAAAGTCTTTTTATTAAATTTTCATGTAATTTAAATATTAGTTTTTACTATTTTCGACTATTGAATTGTAAAGACTACTTATGAATGCTTGACTTTACATTGCGATTTCTACGTTTAAAAGTTTAAATTGCTGCGTTTTTGGGAATGAGTTGATGATAAAGAAGGAATTTATTTTGATAAATTATTTATTGTATTTATATAAGTAATATCTTGCAAGGATGTTACAAAAACAAGTAGCAACACATGAATTTATAGAGTAAGCAATTCCTTTTTCTACCCAAACTCTGCGAGTTCTTTTAGATTTATTTTTCTTATTATAATTAGGAGCATACCTGTTTCTATTTGGATTTATCGTAAGAGCATGTTTTTCAGAATTTTTATTTTCTAATGCATCTTCAAGTGGTTTTTCAAAAATACATATATCAAACTTGTAACTTTTACAAGAAGCAAATTCAACAATTTTTTTCATTGTTTTCTAAGTTGAAAATTTATTTTTTTAAAATTTCTTCTTCAAGAGATTTTTCAAGTTTATTTTGTAACTTTTTAAACTCAAATTTTAATTTCCTGTGAGTAGTATCTAATTTACTAGATTTAACAAGCAATTATTGAAATGCATCATAAAGATCATCATAATAATTTTCATTGCAAGTAGAACTTACCTCGCTGTCAGAGAGATCATGATCAACCATCAAGCAAAATTTTGCTTCTTCTTCATCAGAATCACTGGAGCTTAATGTACTTGAGGCATTATCTTCTATGTATGCTTTTTTCTTAAAAAATTTTTTGCCTTTCCTTTCTTCACTTTTCTTTGAATTTGGGCAATCTGCCTTGACATGTCCAGTTTCTCCACATCCATAACACTTGAAATTTGAGGATGATCCTTGATTCTCATTTTTATTGCTCTTGAATTGATTTTTACCTTTGGCCTTCATGAATTTTGTAAATTTTTTAATCATAAGACTCAAATTCTCATCATCATCAGAATCTTCTTCTTCTTTGTGTTTGTTGCCTTTGACGACCTTAGACTTAAAGGCAATATTTTTCTTTCTTCCTAGATCTTCTTCTTCATTTAATCTACCCATTTCAAGCTCATGCTTCCTTAGCTTTCCAAATAAAGCCGCCATTATCATTGTTGCAAGGTTTTGTGAGACTGTCAAGTCCTGTTCAAGGATTTAAGAATTTTTATGTTTAATTCATCAGTGTCAAAAGTTTTACCTAAACCCATGAGATGATTGACGATGTGTGTGAATCATTTCTGCACATCGTAGATGGTTTCACCTTGCTGCATAAGAAATGTAAGACCCGTGGAATTTAATTAATTAAATAAATAATCAATTAATAAATGCCGGTAGTGGAACCTTTATGGCATTAAATATTGACATTTATGACGTGGAAAAGTACTAGCTCAAGTGGTTGAGAGTGCTTAATTATGTGAAAGGACTTGGATTTAAGTCCTATGTATGCCATTTAAGTGTTATTTAATTTATTATTATTTTTTATAATATGTTTGATCATGTTGAGTGATAATATAATCAGAGAATTATATTAGTCATCACGAAACATGAATTGGTTAAATGGTTGTGCATTGATTTGACATTGGCATGGTGAGGGGTTCAAACCTTGGTAGAACCATATTAAGCTTTCTTTTTGCCAAAATTAGTTTTGGCATGAATGTGAGAAGGTGGAGGAAACCCTAGCTGAATGGGCAGCCAAGGGAAGGCTGGGAAACCATCATAAGACAACAAATTAAATGGCATTAACGTTAGTTTAATTGTATTTTCGTTTTGCATCATTAAACCCATATTAAGACACCAATTATTGGCCAATTAAGGGAAAAAGAGAGAGGTTTTGTGGCTGGTCTTATTGGATAGGTAGAGGAATACGAAAATCAGAGTGAGGTAAGTGTATTAAGTGAAGCATTGAGGCTGAATTGAGGAGAACTAAGGAAGGCTATTGGAAGCAAGGGAGAACCAAAGGCTACTCAAGTTTTAAGCAAAGGAAACCAAGTTAGGGGTGTTGGACTCCGTTGTTTTATTCATGTTGTTAACTGCATGAGATGTATGATGAATTGGATGCATATATTCTGCCTATTTCATGTAATTTTCGCATTTCTGGAATTTTTCCAGAAATCGCCTAGCGGGTGATGAATCACTGGCGACACCTCATTTTGTACTGGTTTTTGGGTTCTTGAAGAGGAACCGCCTGGCGGCACATTCCTGGCTGCTAGGCGACACATGGCTGCAACCCAGATTCTGGGTTTTTGGTTGAACTGCTTGGCGGTGATGAACACCCGCCATGCATGCTAGTCGAATTGACTCAATTTTAATGTGTTTCGTGTTCTGGGTTGGTTCTGATAGAGGAAAAGAGAAGTTCTAAAGGATTGTAAGTGATTAGAGGGGTTACATTGATGATTTACGTATGTTTAGGGGTTCAATTTGATAAAATTAGGATGAACACCCTTTTAGGGTTTAGTAAATTGGGAGTTTTTATGTTTAGAGTGTAATTAGTGTGAATTGGCATTGAAACTGTGCTGGAGATGATTAAGTTGGAATAATTGGGTCTCGGTCACTATGTTCCCGTGAGAGATAGCGAAGTTGGGCAAGGAAAAGTATCAAGAAATAGGTAGCAGGGCAGTGCAGATGCAGAAATTCTGGATTTTTGGTGAGCCAGGTTCGTGCTAATTAGGAAATTGGAAGTATTAATTGAATAGAAGCAGAGGTGATGATATGTTGGGTTTAGGGGTGTAACCTCTAGGATTTGAATGGAAGAGAACTGTCATGGTAGTGTAATAAGAATTGCAGTTCGAGTGAGATATAAAGTGTGGATAACCTACTGTAATATGAGTCATAATAAGACGTTGCTAGGGTAATTAGGGGATTGTGAGAGTAATTGGATTTGAGAAGTGGGATAAATTATGTAAATATGACTAGGCGATGGGGGTCATGTTATAGAATTTGGGAAAGTCTTAGTTAATTAATAGAAGGAAGGGCATGAAGCTAATGGTGTTAATCTGGTTTAGACATGTTGACTCTAAGACTTAAATCAAAGGACTATAAGTGAATAAAGGTAAGAAAGTAATTGTATGCCAAGGAATACAATGTATAGACCTGTGAAGTACTGAATAGAGGGGTAATAGATACTCTGGAAATGTGTAAGTATGTGACTGGAAGATTGTAAATGAACCAAGTGCAGAAAAATAGTACAACTGCTGTATTGGTTCAGCGCCTAGCGACAGAACGGGATCCGCCAAACGGTAGCTGCCAAACAGAGAGCTACTAGAACGCGAGGTGCCTAGCGGTAAGGGGTGCTCTGCAAAGCGATGTTGGCAAGGTCAGTAGCATCAAAGGCGCAAGGCGCCTAACAACACGTGTCCCCCGCCAGGCGGCCTGGAAGCCTGATGCGCCTGGTGCATATAGTACTGTGCCAGGCGATATCGTGAAGAAATTGTGGTTGCTTGCTTTGATGTGTGTGGTCTACAAGGCTTCTATGATACCTTAAAGGTCGGCTTACTGGTGTTTCTTGAGTTGTGGCTCAGAACGTATCCCTTGAGTTGAGCTTGGGATAGGGGTTAAGCACGTGGCATTCCTTGAGTTGTGGCTCGTAATGGCATCCCTCGAGTTGAGCTAGGGATGGCGGATGAACACGAGGAACTCTTGAGTTGAGCTCGGGTTGGCGGATGAACACGGAGAACTCTTGTGGCCAGTACGGAAGGGTCCAGATAGATTGCTCTACTCAGTAATTGGCTAACGAGTTTGGTAGTCTTGGGACGTTACGGACTATGTTCATATTGGGAACTCCACTTGACGTTACGGTGTGTGATTTGTAGCATGGTTTCCCACACGTGCTCTATCGTTTATGGTCGATAGGTATGGTAGCAAGACACCTTGAGGTACTCACTAGAAGACGTAGAACACGGTTAACATGGTTGTGGCCATGTGGTATGAAATTAGAGGATGGAATTCCTCTGTTGTGATTAAGTGATATATATAAATGTGTTATATATGTATATGATGTATTTTGTTAGCTCACCCTATCTGCTTGTGTTTGGCGATGATTGTGTATGCGGTACACGTGAGCAGATGATGTTGTAGGTGGATTTGGTGAGACTTAGCATCAGTTTATGGAGTTTTTATCATTTATGGTTTAGAATAAAGTTGTAAAACTATTATGAGACTGCTTTGGTATTTTATTGAACTTTGAGACATTTGAATTTAGAGTTATCTTTATTATGTAGTAAAGAGTTTTAAATTTCCCGTGTTTTTGGGAAATGATGTTATAATAAATGACACATATTTATATTTTCTTTATTTTATTTATTTAAATTCGTAATATCCGATCGGGATGTTACACGAAACATTTCGTATTCTTGGATAAGGGAGTTCTTGCGTGCCCGTTTTACATTGTCATTTCCTTCATGAGTCACTCGCAAAATTTCTCACATCCCACATGCACTGGTGCAGATTGAAATCTTGTAAAATTCATCAAGGGTCAAAGTAGATGAAATAGTGTGTCTAGCCTTAACATCGTATTGAGCCTGTCTATTTTCATCTGCAGTCCATTGTGAAAGGGGATTTGGTTCCTGCATATCATGAACAAGATTAACAGGAACAAACAAACCATTTATCACAGCATCCCAAATACCCGTATCAACAGATTCCAAAAATATTTGCATCCTAACTTTCCATAAGGGGTAATTTTCACCAGCAAAAAGCTGAGGTCTATTAATAGACACACCATCAGCAAAAATTTGATTTTGTCCAACAATTTTTGAAAGTTTTGAAAAACTATCAAAGCAAGCTCTGATATCAATTGTTATAAACGTGCAATGGAATGATTAGTGTTTGGACAAAAACCAAGAGGAAGGGTGAATTGGTTTTAATATTAAAATTAATACTTTAAAAATTTTTCCAAAATTTTACTGTTCAATTTAAACCTTAGTTCCTTTAAATGCAACAACAAATAAAATAAAGAGATAGGGAAGAAGATTTAACACAAATATTTGTACTGGTTCAGATAAAAAAGATCTTACGTCTAGTTGTTAATCTCTTTAGAAAAAGAGATTAACTCAATCACTAAAAGTATCGGATTATAATAAGATAATAAGACACGTCACTTGAAGACACAAGAGATGAAAGTAACTTTCCCTGACTCACACAGAGAACTTGACCTAGGTTTCCTAGTAACAGCAACAACACTCAATCTCCTAGAAGGAAACGTTATCGCTCTACTCACGTTAGGCTTTTCAAAGCACTTTTAAGAACACTTAGAGAACGTCTTTGCAAACACGACACTGAGACTCTGGCTCTCTAAAAGGTAATTTTTGAAGTGGCAATACAATTATTTAAATAGGGTTTTAAAAATTTTGGTTAAAAACTGAAAAATCATGTTCAAACTGCCAGGGATAATCGATTATTCCAGTGTATTTTCTAAAAACAAAAGTTTGAGCAAATAATAGATTATTTGGGGAGATAATCGATTATTCCAGTGGGTTTTTGAAAAAATGGACTCTACTTAAGATAATCGATTATCCTAAGTGATAATCGATTATCACAATATTTTTTTACAAAAATAAGAGGATCATAAAGATTACAAACTTGTTGATTCTAAGCTATTCTAAACACTTTAAAATAATTATAAGATAACTTTAAACATAAAACACTTGTTCTTCATATTGTCTTCTAAATAGCTTTTGAGTTTCTTTGACATCATGAAAATCTTGCTTTAACATTAAACTTGTCTTCTGCTTTTGCCAACATAACCTTTTCAATGACATTACCAATTATGGACAAACTATCCTTCACAAGTAAATTCAATAATGTGCACAACGTCATATATGAATCAATTGGCCACCAAAAATAAGAGACCTAGGTGAAATCTTATCTAAAATGTGTTCAATCATAGCATCATTTATAGTGCAATTATCAATGGTCAAAGTAGAAAATTTTATATCTAGATTCCAATCCATTCAACATTGAATCAACACTTCAGCAAGAACTTAACTAGTATAAGGAGCAAACACATACATAAACCTAATTTGAAAGACCAAATTTTAATAAGGTAGTCAAGAAAACAATGTTAATGTAAAAATTGTAGTATAGTGTTATTACCTCACAAGTTGACTTTTTAGCCTCCATAATTTATCAATAAAGTGAGTTGTTATTGTCATGTATCCTTTATTTTGACTACTAGTAGTCCACATGTCGGTTGTAATTGCAACTCGACTTTGAATCCTTGACAGTAGTAACTTCATTTTCTCTTTTTCTTCATTATACTCCTTCATAATATCACTTTTTTATAGAGTTCTGAGAAACCACCTTGAATAAAGGTTGTAAAGTAGCATAAAACTCTTTAAAACCAATGTGATCAACCATTGACATTGGATACTCATATAGTATTATTATCTTTTGGAGTGCATGCCTAGTCGTTTGTTGATTAAACACATAGTTCCAAACAACCACGATTCCATTCTCTACTTCATGAGTTTTTAAAAATGCTTGTTTGATGTTCTGTGTTGTTCGAAGCTTACAAGTCTTCAAATGATTTCGCAAATGCGATGTACCTTACCTTCTGATGAGTGCGTATTTTTGCCCTCATTCAGTGTTTAATTCTGGATATTTAATTGAATTTATGTGCTTAAAGAGTTATGTAATTGATAATTCTAATAATTAGGTTATTTGAACTTGTGTGATAAAAATGTCTTAAAAAGTGATTTTTAGCTACATAAATTATTTTTGGATATTTTAACGTTTGTTGATGCAGCTGAAGTTAAGATTAAGCTTATTTAAAGGTGGGAAAATAAATTGATTGAAATTACAAACACCTTTTAATAAGGCTGAAATTAGCAAGTTCTGGAAAAATCACTTTTGCACCCCAGTTTTTACTTATACACTCCCCTATTTCCAAATGGATCTCACAAAAACCTATTCTGCACCCCAGTTTCTACTAAGTTGCACCCCTCCTACCACTTAAACCCAACTCACTCAGATCAGGCCATGTGGCAATCCACAACTTTTAAAATTGGCCAACCAGAACAAGTCACGTGGCATTAATCCTTGCAAACACATCTACACCAATTAGACACTGCCACATCATCATCTCCTCCATCTCACACATCATCACATCCGCCGCCGCCTCCGGCCACCACAGTTCCACCATCTTTCACAGTCGTCGTTGGCAGTCATTGCTCCACCACCATCAAACTCGCCGTCGCTGGAGAATCACCGTTCACATCGACCTGAACCATCATCTTCCATCATCTTCTCCACATTGATGAACACGAACCAAGCTCGCGAGCCAGTACAACACCACAGAACAGCCACCATTGAAGCTTCTTTCCACCGCGCCTGAAGTTTACCAAAAACCACGAGCCATCGTGCATCTGAACCGAAAAACGTGAAGGCGAGCAGCCACCAACACCATGCTTGGCGAGCCACCACTGCAGCATCGTTGGCCACCATGAACGAACCTTCACTAAAGCTACGCCATCAACGTCGAAACAACACCTACACCAGTTCCGGCCATGCTGCATCTGCAACACACCATCTTCTTCTTCCTGCGACCAGATCTTCGTCCACGTTCGCGGTGCAGTAGTAACACCTCCATCTTTGCACAACACACCACCGTGAACAGCCATGGAAACTGCCACACCTCCGCGAAGCAAACTGGCGTGCCTCCATTACCGCATCTTCGTCGCCGGAAAATGGCAGCCGCAGTCGTCATCACGTAGCATCTTTGTTGGAGAAGAGTGTGAGAGTGAAACCCTAATTCTGGAGAGAGAAGGAGCTGCCACGTGTCAGTCTGCTATTGGACAGTCAAACTGGTCAAACCTGGTCAAACAGTCAAAGACTGGTCAAACAAGAGGGGTTTAACTGCAAATATTGATATATTTGGATCTCTATGCAAAATTGGACAACAAAATTGAAAATGGGTTATTTAGAAAATTAATACAAATATTATTTGGTGATAATTTATTAGATATATTTAAATAGTTAATTTATTTAATTATATCATAAATTATTAACCAACTATATTTGTCAAATAGTTTATATCTCTCCAAATATCTTTGAATATTT
>Ga0209389_1001564_pt1 | contig 16335 bp, 5 predicted proteins | sample CowpearedBW_FD_187526 | JGI IMG/M metagenome (GOLD analysis project Ga0209389, IMG submission 187526) | Root nodule microbial communities of legume samples collected from California, USA - Cow pea red BW (SPAdes) (version 2) | ecosystem: Host-associated > Plants > Roots > Nodule | place: USA...
AAAAATTGTGTTTTTTTTTTTTTAATTAAGTGAGCCAGTGAGCCAATCCGTTTAACCCGCCAACCCATGGTGGGTCGAGTCGGGTTCTAATTTTGTTGGCTTGCTAATAAGTGAGTTGGGTTAGGTTGACCCACTAAGTGGCCAACCTGTCGCGGGCCGAGCTGGGTTGGGTCGGGTGACCCGTTTTGACAGCTCTATGTGTATGTGTGTGTGTGTGTGCCGATGTGTGTGTGTGTGTATGTGTGTCTGTGTCTGTGTCTCTATGTGTGTGTGTGTGTATGTTTGTGTATGTGTCTATGTGCGTCAGTGTGTGTGTGTGTGTGTGTGTGTGTATGTGTGTGTGTGTGTCTGTATTTGTGTGTTTGTGTTTGTGTGTCTGTGTGTGACATTATTTCTTTTATTTTTTTTAATTGTGTGTGTGTGCCACTGAGATGACACTATTTCTTTTATTTTTAATGTTTATTAAAGTTAGCATCATTAACACAAAATATGTTTATTACGTCTGACATTTTTGGCTTTTTACGTCTAGGCTAAATCAGACGTAGATTCGATACACATAAATTTTTGTCTGTTAAAATAATATATGTGAATATACATTTGGTGACAGCAAAACAGATGTAAAAATTTATGCTTCTTCGGGCCACGATGCACACTTGTCGGACAACAACTAACTAGATTTATTGACTATCCTCATCGCAACTCAAATGTGAACCATCACCAGATCTACAATCACAATAACTCCTCTATCACACCAGCACCCCCGCAAAACCCACTACATGAGTCATGCTGGAACCCAGCAGCAGATCAAACCTCCACCAGATCTAGTTGTCATCCATGCACCATGCCGAAAACCTTCAAGTTGCACATCAGCATAGAAAATCACGAAACTACAATTCTCCTCTTAGCTGGAGAAAGGCAAAGAGCAACAAAAAAACATATATGCATTGTCGGAGCCGCACAAACTACCTTGCCCAGATCTGCAACACAGTTGAGGCCCTCCAAGGTTCGTGGTGCTCGCAACGTGTTTGGAAGGTGGTATGCAATGTCTTTGCAAGGTGGTTATCAAGTAGGAGAGTTTAATATTAGAAGATGAAAAAACAATAAAACAAACACTAATAGTGGTCAATGTGGTCATGAATGTGTTTATTGGCGTGTTGTGAAGAAGAGACTGAAAATGAAAGTGACTTGAGGAGTTGCATATGAAGGGATTTACGTTTGACCCCTCTAAGTCAAACATAAAATTTGATTTTTATGTCTGATCTCCTTTGGTCAAACTTAAATTAATATCTGACCTCTATGTACTAGACGTAAATTTACATCTAACCAAAGGGGTTAAAAGTAAATTTTGACAAATTATTTACAAACATGTCATCGCACATTTTTACGTTTGAAATTCAATGATTTGACGTAAATCACATGACGTAATAAGCCCATTTTGTGTTAGTGAAATAGGATCATCTTAGTTGACATTAACTAAAATATACATTAAAAATAAACTATGTTAATCTTATTATTTACTTTTAAAATTTAGATTTATTTAAGTTAGCATGACACTAAGTTATGTATTTCGAATTCATATGTATTGGTGAGAAAGAATATACATTGTATACATTACTTTTAATTTAATTGTCCAAATTTAAAGATGACAAATTTTTTCAATCACAATTTTCTTCTCTCACTTTTTATATAAATCTTATTATATTCATTTTCTTCATTTACATTCATAAATTTCCTCAAACTCATATATTTCATCCATCATCTCCTTTACCCATAGTCGTTAAACAAACAACAAAATACACTATGTACAATGAAATTGTGCCTCCAAGACAGTATTGTTAGAGTTGTCAAAATGGATTAAAATCTGTGATTCAACTCGGTCCATCATCGATTTGAACCTGATTGAATTAAAAAAAATAACAAATTTTAGTATAAATAAAAAGTGGACCTAGGCCATTAAAAACTCGATCTATCCGGGTTGAAGTTGTGATAAGTTGAGTTGACTCACTGTCTCACTCTTTACTTACACAATTCAAATAATGCATGGAAGTTACGAAATGATTTTTTTTTTAAACCATTTCATTATTTTAATAAAATTTTAGCTCTTCAATTTCTTTTAAATTATATCATCTAAAAAATCCAATTTGCGATAAAATATTTTAAATTCTTTAAAAAGATGAATTATCTCATTAAAACATTTATCGGTTATCCCTACATAAGATTATCCCCCTCACCGTTCTCAATTCAATTCCCTTACCCATTTGAAAAATTCCCTTTCAAACTTTCTTTGTACATGCAGTAAACTCCATTGATGGTGCTATTTGCACTATAAAAAATTATTTCCCTGCACTAGTCATTGTGATTTAAAAGCTCAATCCAATACTAAATAAAGATGATAATCCAGAATCACAGTAAAACTAGCATTATTTGGATACATGTATTGAAATTGGAACATTGGAAACTTTCCCTTGTCATAGCTTCTACTACTCTACGGATTCATTGTCAATGGATTTTACCCTACCACGCACAAAGTTAATCCATAATCCCTAGCTGAGTTGGTGTATTCTCCAATCCCTAAATACAAGTACTTGCTTCCTCTCACCTTCAATAAAAGTTGTAATTCGAAAGATTGGTTTAGGGATAATTAAAGGGGTTTGAAATCATTTGGGTGCAGTGTGTTTGGAGGTAGTAGTCTTAGGAGGTGGTCTTGTTGTATGAATAAGAACATTCTGAATGGTTATGCGCACACTGCTTGAAGTTCTGGACTTGCTACTCTCAGATGGTGGCCTTGTTGTGGGAGCAAGAACATCCTGAATTCGCTTTTGGAAGCTCATCGTACAATGGCTAAGAAATCCAAATCGGTGTTGGTTTTATGTATGAATCCGCAAACTCTCGTTAATGTCGATAAAACATAGCAATGCAGGTTTCTTTATAAGGAACCGTGCCTTCGTGTACAGCATTCATTTAATGCATGGAAATTACGTAAGAAATGGAAATGGTAATTGTTGTTAGAAATACTACATGGATTTATAGGATTTATAGGTTTTTGACTGTTTCGATGCACCTAATAATTAATATATCGTTTAAGAGTCGAAATCCGGCGCAGTTTAAATACTTTTTCTTTCTATTTTTTGAGACAATTGTTGATCGGATATGTAAAGTAATATATACGTAAATTTATGCACAGTAATTTGTGTGAGAGATATATGTAGTTTGTGGCAGAAGCTGAACCTGCATGAATTGGCGCCATGAACTCTTCCAACCTTGCCATTTTTTCTTGTAAGTGCCTTCGTAAACACGTTGCAGTTTCTGATGTGCAGAAGTAAATGACAAAGCAGGTGACTTTTTCTCTCTGTGTGTTTCACATTAGAGAAAAAAAGAGCTAAAAGAATTAACTAAATATTAATAATATGAAGTTGTTATTATATTACATTTTACTCACATAAGTTATTTTATTTTGTGTTTAAATTTGAAATAATGTTTCTGATTTCACATATTTAAAGCTTAAAAGGGGAAATTATTTTTTTTAATTGTCCTACAAATTTAGTTTCCATTCTCCTTAATTTCCACTTATTTAAATTACACAACATAATTAATTCATCATTTTCGTTTCGTTTCTTTTCTTTCTAAATACACTCAACCAACCTATGTAATAGATTGCTTTTAGGTACATGACCATTTACAAAAAAACTCAACCTGGTCAAAACTGTAAGGCATTTTGAAACGTACAAAGCAAAATGAAATTCCTAATAACACATTTTCTTAGTTATATTATATTATAAATTGAAATGTATAATTTATCTCACATTTTCTATTTTATTTTTGACTTAATTAGACTTTTGGTCTCTTACTTTATATACGAGGTTCATTTTGGTTCTTTTATTTTTTCAATATCCAGTTCACGTAGTATCCTAACAATTGGTCAAACGAATACTCTCTTCATCATTCCACATATATTTTTTTAGTTGATTTTTTTTATTTAATCCTTTCAATCATTATTTATTTCAATTTCTAACCTAAATTTTGTCTTTATTAAAAATTTATAGCATAATTTTGTAAAATATTTATCGATTATGCATTTTAATTATATATAAGAAGGAAACATTAGTTATATATAGAAGATAGGGTTAAGTATGTTTTTAGTGCCTGAACTTTGGTTCAAAATTGGAATTCGTTCCTGGTCGAAACTTTGATAAATTTTGGTCCCTAAACTTTAAAAATGAATGAATATAGTCCTTTTAACCCAATTTTGTTAAATTTTTTAGGTTTCGAACAGATTTCCCAGTAAATATTGGAGTTGTTTACGCCGTTTGACACATTCTCGGCTCAATATTTACTGAGAAATGTATTCGAAACCTAAAAAAAAGTTAACAAAATTGGGTTAAAAAGACTATATTCATTCATTTTTAAAGTTTAGATACCAAAATTTATCAAAATTTCGACTAAAGACGAATTCCAATTTTGAATCAAAATTCAGAGACTAAAAACGTACTTAACCCTATAAAATACTAAAAAATAGTAATAATTCAACTAAAGCGGAGTGGGTGTGTAAGATTAACGACGCGGTCACTCCTAACAGATTAAATGTCTTCCCGCATTCGCGTAAATTATATCGGAATTATTGTAAAAATTACACTCAATTTCTTTCTTGTGTCGTAAGTTATCTCGACTTTGATGTCATTTCTTTAACGACTAACTAATGTTTTAGTCTGCGTATAAAATAGAATGAATAAGCCTTCAATATATTCTAAGTCAATATTAATTTTTTTAGTTTGTCTCCTTTTGTTATTTTCAAATTTTTAATATTTTTAATTCTTATTGTTAATTTAGTATTAAGAATATAAAATATAAATTAAGATTATATACTTTTAATTTAATAATACAATTAAATATTTTATTTAGCATTTAATAGAAAATAAAACATAAATTTCAACTATTTAAGGAATTGTTTTTAGATTTTTTTTTTCTTTAAATTAATTTTTTTTAAATACTTTGCTTGACGAATTAATCAAGTGTTGAAATTTTTTAGTTTATTAAAATACCTATTTTCATCCAAATATTTAATTTCCTACATCATTTTATTAATATATATATATATATTAATGTAGAATCAACTAAAAGGTTTTTTAAGATAAAAATATTACTTGAAGATCAATGGCACTACAAATTGATTTGATAATCTTATATATTAGAAATGATACTTAGAAATTGGTTTCATAATTTTATTATTAGTAATTATTTTAATTCTTAAAAGCTTCTAAGAACGGGATCATATCATTCGTAAGTGTTATTCGAATTCATCTTAATATTAATAAAAAAAATTCAAATTAACAACATATAATTATTTGTACAAAAATATTAAATTTTTCAAATGATATGAGTATATAAATATTACGGTTATTACATTTTTTTTATATATTTTGTTCACTTAATTATGATACATATATTTGAAGTTAGTTTCAAATTTTCATTTTCAGACGAGTACATAACACTTTTTAAATTTCTAAAGCGCATTACATTGTTCTGTTAAGAGAAATTGGACAAATTAGAGCATAAGAGTTTATGCAAGTGTTTTTTACTTAAAGATTCTCATGTGTCATCAACTTTTCTTCTTCAAGATGTTTTTAATTTATAGAAATCTTGAGAAAAGTAATTAAGTATTAAAATGTGTAAGGTCCACTTATTTTCTGTCCTAATGTTTCAAATACTTTTAGTCATTTTACAGTGTTAAAATGTATAAGGTCCACTTATTTTTTGTCCTAATGTACAAGGGTCTATCCTAATCTATTGGGCTTAAGACTGGCCTATAGGGTGTTCAAAATCCCTAAACCAGTCTTAACCCTCTTATTCTGCCCACTTTTAGGAAAAAAAACACATTTCTTGAAGGCAAGAGATGAGAGATACCTCATTTGAAATCCACAAGGGATAAACACCTCCTTTCAGTCACACAAATGATGAAGACACCTCTCTTGTGTCACACAAGAGATGAACACTTTCTCTGAATCACACAAAAGATTAACAACTCTTCCTAGCAACAATACTCAATCATACAAGAACTCATTTGGTGAAAGTTATCTCTCTACCCACACTAGGTTTTTCAAAGCATTCTCATAGAGAGTTATCAAGAACTCTGACTTCTCTAACTTTTATATTTACAAATAAAAGGCTATCACTTGATTTATAAAAGTCGTTTTCGAAATTAGGTCAAGAAGCTGAAAAGTCAAGTCACAACTGCCTCTATCTTGAGTTTCTTAGTGTGTTGCTGCTTGGGATTTATCTTTTGACTTATGACCTTACATTTACTATCTTAAATGACATACACAAATTACATGGATTCAACAACCCAAATTCTAACACTTTAAAATAACTCTTGATTTCAAGCATTCTTTAACTCTTCAACATTTCTCCATGAATCATCATTAAATTTTCTCACTTCTCCATAAGTCATCATAAAAAACTCTTTAATGAAGTAAGATGTCTATCTTCGTCTTTTGTCAACACTTGGGGCTTCAATTTCTTATATATTTCCCCTAATCTCTAACATATTTTCTAACCAAAAGTAGAAGAAACACTTAACAAGAGAAATGAAGAAAGGTCGAAACACATAATCAGTAGGTTTGTACCTTTGTCCACTGAGATGAGTTCAGTGCAAATGACTGTCAATGCGAATTGTAACCTACTATGAATCACTCCAAGATGGTAATCTATTACGAATCAAAACACTCAAAGAAATTATGTTAAGTTTTATCCAACCAAATGGTAACTTAGCACCTTAGAAAAATCAAAACGCTTCAAGATAAAATCCTTAAATCAATTTTTTTTCTTAAACTTATCGATCACTAGACGAAGCTTCAAATGCGACAGATCAACAACGAGATTGATTGAAGTCAAGCTTGAAATGTAAGGGACGAAAAGTGAACCCAAGAATTTAAAATATGAGGGATGAAACATTGGGAACGAGAAGTCGAAATGAAGGTGGAAAAGATTAAGTATTGGGAAAGTAACTTCGAGAAAATTCGAGCCCAAAAAAAATTTTATGGTTTCAATTTATTAAAATTTGAGAAATAAAACCATCATATTTTACATTACATTATATTTTACATGTAAAATATGACGGTTCTCTAACTTCAACAAATGACAGTTAAAATTGTCGAAATTTACATGTGAAATGTAATAATTTAAAAAAGGTTGGATTAGATTGTAAAAGGTGGAGATTTTAAATAACTGCACAGTTTACATAATTTTTTGTAGTGTATTAGCAAATCCCATCACAAAAATATTTAGTTGCAATTGGATGAAAAAAAAAAGCACTTCTGGTGATACAAATTTAAAATTATAAAGAAACTGTGAGGAAAAAAAAGAAGAGGGTGATATTGTGAAGTGGGGTCTATTGATTAACGTAGGCGACTGAGTCTCTTACGTTAATGGGCGAAGGGTTTTCGGGCGAAGGTCAAAATGATTTCATACCATTTTCTTACACAGATTTTTCCATTTATGTTTTTTCTATTCGTTGTTAATTCCATTCCATCACAACACCATCTCATGTACTAAAAGTAATGATTCTAACCATTTTGATATTGTTGCGATATCTATCACAATGAAATAATATCATACGTCTATCTATTATTATTGTTTTATACTAATTCTATAATTGTTATATGTATGTAGTATATTATTGATATAAAATCGCGGAATAAAAAATAAAGAATATAGAATGAAAACATGTAAGTGTTTTAAGTGAATATTAGGTCAACAAAATGAAATACAAAAAATTAACAAGATAAATACTATTTTTCAAGAAATATATGAAAGAAAATATTTTTAAGAGAAAAAAAATCAAATATTTTGTAAAAAAGGTATAATTACTTATCTGGTCTCCTAATTTTTTTTGTTTAGTCCAATTTGGTCTCCATATTTTTTGTTGGTTCAATTTAGTACCCAATTATTTAAAAGGGTTCAATTTGGTTCTCTCCATTAAGTTGAAGTTAACACCGTGTCCGTACATAACACGTGTCAAGCTCGGGAGTTTTTTAATTTTTTTTAATTAGAATTTTTTTTTCTAAAAGTTAATAATTTGCCACGTGTTAGGTTACTGTCGTGCCATGTGACATTTTACTATTATGACACGTGGCAGTAATAAAACTTGTTTTTAATTTAGTCCTCTATTAAAATTTTTGGTTCAATTTATTACCTCAATTCTTTCAAATGATCTAATTTTGTTCTTTCCAATTTGATACTAAATTAGTAAATAAGTTTAATTATAACTTATATATACATATTAAAATACTACACCTAAAATTTCAAATTATTTTATTTTTTACAAGTGTAAAAATTTTAAAGTAAAAAATTATAAAGGAAAAAATGTAAAAAATAAAATTATATGAATATTTAATTTTATTTTCTATATTATTTATTTTTGATTTTTAATTATATGCTTTTATGATATCTAATTGCTTAATTGTTTAATAAAATAAAATTTAGAAAAATATATGTTTGCTTTTATTTCTTAAATAATATTATTTAAAAAATAATATATATTTATTGATAATACAAATTGTTGACATTTTCATATAAAAAAATTGTCATATAATAATTTTGTCCTACAATGTAAGACTCAGGAAATTCATATAATTAATAATTAATAAAGTATAAGAAATGAGGGGTTGAGACTACCTTAAGGGATTTCTTTGATAAACCTTAGACAAGAAACAATGTTAACCTAAGTGGTTTAGAGCACTTCATTATGTTGAGGGGATTTGGGTTCAAGTCTTGAGCATGTCATTAGTAGACTTATTTAATTCTGAGGCGTCAGTTAGGTGCAGTAACCAAGAGTAATGGTCATTAAACTTTAAAATTTAAACTAATTTCGTTTTCCTTTTATTTTTAGGGAGTTGAAGAGGATCATTTTAATTACATTTGGAGCAAGGAAATCAAGTAAAGGGAGTTGTCCATATATGTTTAATTGTGTTTTTATCATTTTGAAATGATCCCAAGGCTTGAATGATGAGTTCCCTTTCACTTCGCGTTAAATTTTCGTAAAATTCTGGGTAATCTGATAGAAATTGCCTGGCGGCTAAGAATGCTCCGCCAGGCGACGCAACTTTTCTTTGTGTTTTCTGGGTTCTGTGTTGAACCGTCGGGCGGTAGTGAGGAACCGCCATGCGGTGTGCACTGGAACTGCATAATTTGTTGCATTTTGATGCTTCTGTGAAATTGTGTGGTCTGCTAAAATTATACGATAATAATAATAGGTTCCTTGGTCTGATTGGATGATAATGAGTTTGTGAGTGCAGATGGGATGCGTATGGGGTTGGGTATAAATGCAAGTTTACTATGGGTTAAGTTCAATTGATAAATATGATGTACATGACTCGGCAATATGTTAATAATAAGCATCAATTAGATTGTATAAAATGATCATTGCGTGTTAAATGTGTGAATTAATATGGTTGAATCGGTGATGGAATGTGGATTCGGGAATTAGGGATTTTAGAGCTCTCTCTGCGGGTGCGAGGAAAAGTGGAGATTTTTCAGGTTCCTGACGCACCGCCTGAAATGAAAGTAATGTCATGTAGAGAGGTGAGGTAATGATATTATTGGGATACTGGTTGTAGTATCATATGCATAAGTAGGGGATTGATCCTTGTGTGCTTAACTCCAAACGTAAATTTATAAGTACTTGCTTTGGTTGATGTTCGATGATTTAATGATTGTAGTATTGGGAATACCTGAAATTTGTGATCTGGATGTAAGACTGAATGATTGAATGTGTTTGGAAATCCTTGGAAGTGCCTAAACCAGTAGAAGAGTGATTTTACTGGTGTGGCACCTGGCAGTAGGAGAAGCTCCGCCAGGCGATGAGCCACGAATTAGAGAATTTCTGTGAGGGTGGCGCCCGACGGTAAGAGGACACCGCCAGGCGGTCTAGAGCTTGTTCGCCTGGCGGCGCTTGGGAAGCGCCAGGCGAAAGCGCAGAGGCAGGGGTCCTTTGCAGATGAGCTTGCATTGACGTTTTCCTTTTTTTTGATAATTTGGTCAGGGATATGCTGGATTAGTTACGAGTAGGGAGGTTCGTAACGGAGTTGTGAGATGCGTGATTGATGCGGGCGGGGAGGTCCGTATCTATTGTACTCTTGTGTGGGGATACGAGCGGGTAGGTTCGTATGTTCCGTACTCACACTTAAGGCTACTATGAGCGGGGAGGTTCATAGTAGGTGTTCACGCATGTTGGACTATGAGCGGGCAGGTTTGTAGAGTTAGACTACGGGCGGGGAGGTCCGTAGAGTTGGACCACGAGTGGGTAGGTTCCTGGGAGCATGATAATCCCTAAGGACCAAGGTTGTGAATGGATCTTTCTCATATAGGTTATGAGATTGGGGGTATATTGTTATAAAAAGGTCAATAAACTAAAATTGGCTAAGTTAGATTGGGTGGGGGTCAATTCTTATTATCTTATTATTTGTATTATTTTTCTTTTTCAGCTCACCCTTCTTGTTTGTGTGATTGTGTTTAGCGATGATCACGTAACTTGTTACGTGGGAGCAAATGTGACTTCAGGTGAGAATGCTGATGCATAGCGACGGAGCGGGGGCTTACGATGGGAGATTTTTCCTTATATTTCATTTTCATGCATTTTGTAATAGACATTATGATGTTTTTTTTTTTTTTTTTTCTATTATGAACTTGTAATAAAGGTGAAGTATTATGATTGGATTATCGCGAGAAAAGTTTCAAATTTTCCCGCGCTTGGGAACTTTATATAATGTTTGGATTTCCAAAAGAAATTTCATGATTTATGCTTTATCTAGTAATATCCATATGGGGTGTTACATACAAAATATTGTTAAAAAAAATTACATTTATATTTTTTTATTTTAAATTATAATATAAATATTTTTGTTGTTCAATATTTTTCATATTTTTTTAGTATGTAAAAGTTAAACACATATTATTTAATATATAAAAAAACTATCATTAATAATATGCAAATAAAAATTGGTATAAGATTTTGAACAATTATATTTGTAACACCCCACTTAATTTATAATCATGATTAAAGGAAGTGTCACACAGGATAATACAGAAACACAGTCCAGGAGTTTAAACACTACTCCATACAATAACCAAGGCACACAACTATGCCACAACTAAACCAGATACAATGTTCATCAGTAATCAAAATAGGAAATTAAAAGACAGAATAATACATGGGCCATAGCCCCAAAAAAGAAAGTCCAAAGAGTAGAATCCAGCCCAGATGGCTAAGCAGCAGAATCATCTCTTCCTTGTTGACCTTGAGTACCTCTCACATCTGCTCTCATCAATAAATTGATGATCATCGCAAAAGTAGAAGAACATCATACAAAGCAATCAAACAAACAAAGGGTAAGCTAGAGTAGAAACAATTTATCAAGTAATCACATGCTATTACACAATCCAAACAGTATTCATCAACCAATCATGTTATGACTTCTCAAGCAATACACTAGACTCAGACTCGACTTATCTGGATTACATATAATATGGTCAGATTCAACGGATACTTGGACTTGTGGTGGATTACCCTACTCACTGTAACATCCCTGGCTACCCCTCCGCGGGCCCCAGAGGCTGTCAGGTTACTACAGCCCAATGCACCCCAACCCATCACCCTTCTCCGTCCATTCATATTGGGTGGGTTGTTGCCAGTGGGAATCGAACCCCCAACCTGACCTTTAACACCTCTGGCTCACCAGCAAATGCTACCAGTTGTGCTCAGTATGAATGGACGGAGAAGGGTGATGGGTTGGGGTGCATTGGGCTGTAGAAACCTGACAGCCTTTGGGGCCCGAGGAGGGGTAGCCAGGGATGTTACACTCACCCCCGAGCTAAGTGTTACAAGTGTTACAATGTTTCAATCCCCCACACACAAGGTTAGTCCTTAATGAGTTTTAGGCCTCCTGCTACTCTCACCATAGGAGTCAGTTTGCTCTTGTAAGACCCGTGAAAATTAATTAATTAATTAATTAATTAATTAATTAATAAATGCGGGTAGAAAGAGCCTTTATGGCATTAAAGATTGTTTGATGTGACGGGGAAAAGTACTAGCTCAAGTGGTTGAGAGTACTTAATTGTGTGAGAGGACTTGGGTTTGAGTCTTATATATGCCTGTTGTGTGTTATTTGTTTTATTATCATTTTGTTAATATATTTGTGAATAGGGAGTGATATCATAATTATAGAATTATAATAGTTATCACTAAATATGAATTGGCATAGTGGTTATGCTTTGGCTTTATGAGTGGAAGGTCACGGGTTGAAACCTTGATGGACATAAATTAACCTTTATTTTTACCAAATTTAGTTTGGAGTGAATGTGGAAAGGTAGAGAGAACCCTAGCAGAATGGGGCAGCCAAGAGGGTCTAAAAAACCACCTTGTAATTACCATTGAATAGGCATTAAACCCATAATAAAGCCCAATTTTCGTTTTAGCTCTTTGGACCAACATTAGGAGACCTACAAAAGGTAAAATCTGTGCACAAGAGGTTGAATTGGGTGTGAAGAAGAGGCTGAAGCAAAATAGTGGTCAACAAAGGAACATTCATCTTTTTCCCAATTTGAACCAAGAAGTCCAGGTTAAGGGAGTTGCAATCCTATTTTTTGTATTGTTGTTATATGTATATGACTTTGATGGGTTTATGCCATAAAATTCGGGCTATGTATGAGGAAGATTAAGGGTTTGGGTGTTGTGACAATTGCTTTAACAAATTTCTCAATCAATTGGATGAATGTGAGGTTTACTATACTGTACATATGGTTTGTGGTTCAACTTGGGTTTTGGGAACCAAATTGTGCCCAAGTTATGTTTATACGATTGTGCATTTTTTTTCAATTGAATGGTATGAATTGTTGTGCGAATTGGGAAAGGTTGGCCGAATTGGGTGTGTGAACAGAGTCAAAACCCTGCAAGTCTCGCCCAAGCGAGTCCATCTCACCTAAGTGAGAGTTGTAGGGTCTCGTTTTTTGTTCTGGTTCACGTTTCTCGCCTAGGCAACCAGGGACAGGGTTGAGCAACTTGGTCTCTCGCTCAGGAGAGAGAAACTCCCCCAAGTGAGGTCGCGAGGAAGCCTGGACATTTTGAGCGCGACTTCTCGCCCATGTGAGAGGTTTTGGGGTTTTGAGCGACAAGTATGCTCGCTTAGGCGAGAATGACTCGCCTAAGCGAGGTCGCGATGAGACTTAGTGTTTGGTTCTTACTGAATCCTCGTCCAAGCGAGGAGCTTTGGGTATTGAGCGACTTAAGGTCTCGCTCAGGTGAAAAGAGCTCGCCTAAGCGAGATGAAGTGGTACAGCCCTTGTTTCACGCTCGCTCAGGCGAGGTGGATTGGCTTAAGCGAGGCTGATGGACTAGCCTAAGCAAAAATGTGGTGAATCCATGCTTGTGTGTGCACTATTTAAACTGTTTTGCTTGGTGTGTCCCTAGCTATAGGAATTATATGCTTGTAATTGTGGTGTTTGGGCTTGAAGGACTAAGTCCAATAATGGTCTAGGATGTGCTTGATGGTTGGACGCATGATGGACATGGAACTGTGTAGTTCTCGTCGGCTGCTAAGTGGCGAGGAGTCCTTAGTATGGTGATTACATGCGTCGGACGCACGATGGGCAAGGAACTGTTATGTTCCCGTCGGCTGCTATTGGGCGAGGAGTCCATAGTATGGTGATTGTGTGTGTGTCATGGTCCGAGCGAGGGAGGCTTGGATGATTTACTACATACGAGGAGTCTGTAGAGCAGGACTATGAGCAAGATAGGCTCATAGGGTTGGACCACAAATGGGTTAGTTTCGTGGGAGCACAATGAAGTCCCAAGACCTAGTTCATGCATATGACTCATGAAGGATTATGAGATCAGGGATGGGTAATTTGAAAATAATGAAATACTTTAGTGATTGTTATCTTCTTTGGGATGGATGACATATTTATTTTTATATATTTATATATCTGTGCATAGCTCACCCTATCTGTATGTGTATGGCGATGATCAGATAACTTGTTATCCGGGAGCAGATGATTTGACAAGTGAGCCAAAGGATGCTTAGAGGCAGAATGCAGGGGCTACCTAGGGATTTTGGAAGGATTTTCATTTTAAGACTTTTGATGTAATCTTAATTATGTTGAACTTTGATGGATTTTTGGTAATAATGTAATTGCGAATATTGGAATTATGTTATAATTAAAGTCTGAATTTTCCCATGTTTTTGGGAAATGCTTTTTATAATAAATGATCTATTTTATTTCGGCCTGTTTATTTATTTTATTTTAATTTATTTTATTTTAAGTAATATCCTACCGAGATGTTACAACTCTAAGTGAGACTAACTGATTCCTTAGAGTGTCAGGATGCAACCTTACCTTGAATCCTTACCAAATTATATAGATGGAGCACCACCATGGACTCCCACTAACAAGGGCCATGGAATTACGTCCCGACCACTGAAGCACCACCAAGAAATCTCACCTAGAGACTCGTGGATTTACGTACTGATAACATACCAATCACATTCCAAACAAACAAATAATATTGATCATGCATTTAACACCTCACGCCATCCTTTGTAACCCATCCTCATTCATATTCCATATTGATTTCATGCCATCTCATTCTTCCCAATTCAGGGATATAGAACTTCACCTCATACCAATACCATGCCATCAATGTAACATTATTGCTCATACCGCATTCATGACCGCATATATAACCAACCATTTCATTGAAATCGCATGCCAAGATTTATCCAAGTTTATCATTCACAATCTGTGAATCACATCACTCATGCAAATTCATTCATCTCATACTTTATAAATGCATACCAAGACATATATCGCAAAATAGTATTGATCCCAACTAAATGAGTGCCAACATTTAAGTACCTACAATTCCATACAATCAAGCACAACACACAACCATAATTCTTACACCAAAATTCCTAAGAAAATTTATTATCACAAAACCAAAATTATTGCAGTAATGCGTGACACATTTCTCAAGCTACAAACATTGAATCGACGATCCAACCAGTGAAACCATAAAATAGCATGTTATGAACTAAATGTCAAAATTTGAGCTCAATCCAACGGTTAATGAGTCGGGAAAGTCAATTTTACTAAAACTGCGCATATAAAAAAATACACAGTCGCCCAGCAACCAAGTCAACTCGCCCACCGACGGAGCGACGCATCCAGAATACAAGAGTAACGTCAAATATCACAGTTCCATGAATATTTGAACCCCTAACTCATAAATATACAAAAAACTAATGTTTTCCCTAATCTTTCCTCATATTTCACAAAACATTAATCGCATAAAATAAAAATAACGTGAAACCCCAGCTTCTCTTACCGAGAAAGAGCTAGTCCAAAAGACTCGTATACCCAATAGTGAGCACCACAGCTCCGGGGACAACTTAGTGAGCTGGAAAAGCAATGGAACGAAACAAAATAAGGTTATTGAGGTGAGTCCCCAAGGAAATACGAAAATAAAGCTAGAAGGGAACTACTACGAGCCTATAAGCAACTTACATGGAGTGGAAGAGCTTGAGCTTGCTTGGAGAGGATGGGGAACCAAACCCTAACAGAGCTTTCTGTTGGGAAGCAAAAAGAGCGTGAGAACGAATGTTTTCTGAAAGTGAGTGAAACTAGAGTGTTATGGCAAATTAGGGTCTTTGGCTCCCTCTGGGCCAGCCCTATGCCCAACTGATTTGGGGCAGCGTTTTTTAAATTAGAGCAGAGATAAAAAGAGGGTTTTACAAAAATAATTAGATAGAGTTTTAAACTGTTGTTCTTGAATTATTTGGCTTACGTTAGGTGTTGTAAAATGAATTAACGATATGTTTATTTTTTTATTCTTAATTATTTTTCTTCTTTTACATAAATAATTGTGTGAATTAAAACTTAAAATTGATTTTGCTAGTGATAATGTTCTTGTAGGATCGAACTACAAAAATATTTTCATATCTAGGTCTTCGTCATAAAAAGAGACATGTGTGCAAAAGATACTCTCATGGTCAAGTGAAAGACCTGGGTTAATTGGCAGAAGTGTGATAAATGTTGTAATAATGAATATATGATCAATTACCTCGTGAAATGTGGTATTAATATTAGGTTTATGAGTCCTTACTTAATTGAGTCTGATTCACATGGATAATTATCATAATTAACCTGCTCAATGATTTCTACTATGTTTTAGTTCTTAACGCAACAAGTCCACTGTAACCTCGGTCATCATAGGGCAAAATGATTTCGTCTAACACTGATAATTCTACAAAATGATCAATGGGATGGACTGAGGTAGTCTCTGCAATA
>Ga0209389_1001569_pt1 | contig 16327 bp, 10 predicted proteins | sample CowpearedBW_FD_187526 | JGI IMG/M metagenome (GOLD analysis project Ga0209389, IMG submission 187526) | Root nodule microbial communities of legume samples collected from California, USA - Cow pea red BW (SPAdes) (version 2) | ecosystem: Host-associated > Plants > Roots > Nodule | place: USA...
AAAGAAAGAAATCAAAACTCAAATTTTGTATAGACTGAAACATTGTTTTATCCATTGAAAACACATGAAGCAAATTTTATATTTCAAGCAGATCAATGTTCTGTAATATCCGTGATTGCCATGAATATCTTAGCATTAGATTAATATTGATTTATTTAATATCACCACATAATTAACTAAAGTATGTTTTAAAAATAGTGATGTGGTCCATATTTTGTTACTGCATCATGTTGGATCAATGCTTGAATTAGTCTGTCACTGATTGAATAGTATTAGATCTCTATCATAAAAATTTGAAAATTGAGTACCGTTCCATATAAAAAAACACCAAAAAAAATGGAAAATAAAATGACATAACAAATTAATATAATTTATCTGTTTTTAATGTTGTATGTAATTTGTTATTTTTAATAGACACATTATTGTAATTTATTAATTATCATTATTATGACATATTTATACACTTATTTGGAATGTTAAGAATGTATACAAAAAAGTTTTTATTTTTAGTATTATAAAATTAAATTTATTAATAACATTTATATTAATTATTATTTAGTCAAGGCAGAATTGTTAATGATTTTTAAAACTATAAATAAAACTGATATCCTGATATGAGAATAACTTATAATAAGATTTTTGTCATGTTTGGAGTTTTATTCCATAAGAAAGCGCGTGATGAAGGGATGCTTAGTTTATTAATGTTAAGTTAGATAAAAAAGGGAAAATGTTTTTGTATGCAATTGGTTTATACTAATGATGATTATGTTAATTAGTGAAATTATACCTTATGTCCATTTAAAGAAGATCAATTTATGTTTATTTCTACTTTTAATAGCATGTATTCCTTTTATGATGATAACACCATGCATATACCAACTTGAATAAATATTGTTGATAGGAAAGTTGTATTCCTATTATTATTGTTATTGTTAAGACAGTGTTCATTGAATTGAGTTATTTCAACTCAACTCAATTCGACCTAAATAATTAGATTGAGTTTCATTTATAATTCAGTTAAATTTAACTCAACTTAAATTAATTCACTCTTATATAGGTTGAGTAATTAGTTTAGTGTAGATGACTCAATACCCAATCCAAGACCCACTTCTATATTTGTATTATAGAAAAATCCAAAATCCACTTTTATATTTCTATTATAGAAAAATTGAATTGTTTTTTTTTTTCAAATTCATTTGGAGAAACTTATTATAACTTTTTATTGGTTTACTCAAAGTCTTAAATTAATTTTTGTAAAGATTGTATTATTTTTTTTATTAAATTTATACTTGAAAATACAACTTTTAACAAAAAAGAAATTCAAAATCTTAACCCAATAACGAATCTTATTGCAGTATCCTGCATTTAAATTAAAGTAAACATGCGATCAGTGTGTAGAACACAATCTGCATAACAAATCCAACTGCAAGAAATAGAATATTCAAACTACGCAATGTCCAATTGAAAATTCCTTCATGATATAGAACTACCAACTTTGTTTCAATATTTTACCATAAGTCACTCTACCTATACAATAACTCAAATTCTTTACCACTCAGTACAATAAAATTGATGCCTTTCAAGTTTCATTCAACTATTAGGAAATATGTTCATGGAATTTTCTAACTAGTGCATCTGCAAAATAGTCTATGCTAGCTATTAAATCTTTTTTCTGTTCTTCTTCACGTGCTGATAATGTAATTTTCAAATGAATAAGGAGCAAGAATCAGCCATGGTATATCAATAGATATAAGTGCGAAACTCAGTGATGAACCCAAATTGACGACAATGATTGTCCATTGGTGGATTGTGTTAGTGATGAAGTATAGGGTTGCTGTTCTGAGAAATAGTAAACTGATGAGACAAATCATTACCAAAAATCTCTACAAGTGCGTAATCCATTTTTGAAGTGATGAAACCTGTTCACATCTCTCACAATAAAATCTTTCCGTAGAATATCGCTAATCAGCTTGAATGCCTCATGACAATCCCTGAACAGTACCAAGTTCTTCATTATTCTGATTGTGACACCTTTAGGTGGGTGCGTTTATTAGTCCAAAGGCCAAGGCAAGTTCTTCACTATGTAAGCTCACAATTAATTTCCTATTTGGCTTCCTCTTCCACATCAACAGAAACACCAACCCTTTAGTTCCTCCTACGTAACCCTCCCCTTTCCTTCATTCTCTCTTTCAATTCCCTAGGCAAACTCAGCATCTCTGTTTCGTTACGTACATTTAGACATGTCTCCAGCACGGAACAACTAAGTGGATTCTTTTACCTCAATCCAACTACTGCCAGGTTCCTTGTAGACTCCAGTATGCTTCATTTCAGATCGTAGATTATGAGCATTTTCCCAATCCCCTGCCAGTGCATATGCGTTGACCAATGTAACATATGCACCAGCTACTTCTTGGTTGGACTCTAGTATCCTATTACTGGCCTGAAGGGCAATGTCTAGCCTGCCATAAAGCCTACTAGCTGAAAGAATGGTCCCCCACAACATGGCACATGCATCACCTTCAACTTCAACTGATTTTGCTAACTCGTATGCTTCTTCAATTCGTCCTACTCGGCCAAGCATATCTGCAACGCAGTTGTAATGCTTTGCATCAGGAATCACCCCATATTTCCCATTCATTGAGTTAAGCAACTCAAGTCCTGTATCTACAAGCCCTGAATGACTGCAAGCGTGCAAAACCCCAACAAAGGTGACATCGTTGGGTTTTATTCTTCTAACAACCATTTCTTGGAACAGTTGAAGAGACAATGTACCAAGTCCATACTTTGCAGCACCCACAATCATTGAAGTATAGGGAATCACAGAAGGAATTGGGATTCTCCTAAAGACTTTAGCTGAATAATTCACACAACCACATTTGGCATACATGTCCACAAGTGCACTCGCAATCACATCACTAGCATCATGTCCAAGCCGGATGACCACTCCATGGGTGATCTTGCCATCACCCAGGCTTCCCAGACTCGCACAAGTGTTGATTGCACTGCTGAGCATGAAATGATTTGGTCTGCCCAAACCAGAATGATTGAATTCTTTAAACAGTTGTAGAGCAGTGTGCCCTTGTGCATTCTGAGAATATGTGGTGATCATGGAAGTCCAAGAAACCACATTCCTTGTACACATGGAGTCAAAGATCAGGCGAGCCTCAACAACATGGTTGCACTTGCCATACATATCAACGAGGGAAGAACATGCAACAAGGTTGGACTGAAGGCCCGAAACCTCAACAAGAGCATGAAGTCTTCTACCAATCTCAAGATTGACGAGGATAGAACATGCATTGATGAGAGTGGCAAATGTAAACTCATTGGGCAGGACGAAGGTTCCTTGCATTTGACGGAAGAGACAAAGTGCCATGTTCGGTTGACCCAGGTCAACATAACCAGCTATAAGCGAAGTCCAGGACACAACATTACGCTGCGGCATTTCGTCGAACAGTTTTTGTGCATTGTCGATTCTGAAGAGTCTAAGGTAGCAATTAATGAGATGGTTGGTGGAAAAAGTGTCATTTGAGAAACCGAATTTCACAATGTTAGAGTGGGTCGATGTTGCAGATGCTAAATCCTTGCAAGTTTGGAGCTTTGCAACGAAGTGAGCTTTGGTATTGGTGTGGGAATGGAACAGTGGTAGTTTATGTTGTCGGGGAAGAGAAAAAGAGGAACAAGAGGTGGTGACAGAATTTACCAAATTGGGTTTGAATGCCCGATTCATGTTCCCTCAGTTCATTCTGCAGATGACCTAAAAATAAAATTACAAGTTAAAGACGACCTTCTCGACATTTCATTGATAAAGAAAAAAAAAAGTGGGTTTTACTTAAATGGTGATAAGATTTCATAATAATCATAATCACTGATTTACACTGAAATTGAATAAATTTAATACTCATAAGTACAAGGAAATAATGGAAGAATTTATATAATTATATAACATATAGTAGTGATATAGTAAATATTAAGATTAATTGAAAATAGTAAATTTACATAATTCGTAATGGTTCAATTTTGAATGTTAATTAATTGAATTATTATGTCATTTTAAGTTATAGAACATTGATGATTATAATTTTTAAAAATAGTTAAATCTCCATTTCTTTTAACCACTTCCATTGATAATTCAATATTCGATGTCAAAGTTTATTTTAACTATTATTAAAATTTGTTTCCAGTGAAGAAAACACCCATAATTAATTAATAATTAAAAATACATGACATTGAATAATTTATATTTATGAGAAAATTTTGAATTTAACACATTTTTAAATTTTTAACTTCAAACTTTAAATCATAGAATCTATTTATAACAATATATTTATCTTAATTATTGCTTCACAGGTAAGACTAAATTGAGCTAGATTTTTAGAAAAAAAAGAGAGGAAATATATATATATATATATATAATTTTTAAAATATAGAAGAGTCTTCGATAAATAAATTTCCTCCAGAAATTGTAAACCTCGTTTCCATTCTTAACTCTACTAAGTTTTCAAAATAAATAATTAATAAAATGATATAATAAGAAATCAAAGAGAATGAAAGAAAACAAAAACGTATTGTGCTCATTTTTTTTTCTTCCTCCAACTTTCCCCTTTCTTAAGTCTTTTATCCTCTTTGCTCTACTCTCAAATGGATCTCCTATTTTCATCTATTTAAGAAAAATCAAATAGTACTATGTAAAAATTGAAGTTTCAAATAACATTTTGAACCGATCAGTTTCCTTATTTGAATAAGTTCTATTTCTATTCGTTTTCGTTGAATCCATTAGATTTCCACCTTGCATGTCACCTTCTTTCGATTACATTCCGTTTTGTACCTCCTAGATGGTATTTTATCTCATTTGCAATCTTAGAATCACACTTTGATCTTTGTTGGATCCTATTGTGTGTGTAGGAAGAGCAAATCAAAGAGAAGAAGTTGTGCTAGGAGGTGGTCTTTTTCAAGGAACTCACATTGAGGTAAGGAAAGTTGATCATTTGAAATTATTGATAACTGCAGAACCTGTAATTAATTTGGTGAAGTTTGATTCAGTGAAATTGTGAGATTTTTTGTGTTATGTGTTGTGTTTAGAAATGATTACATATTTGACTGTTAATGAAATATAGAGTGATGACATAACTTATTTGTGTGATTCTTATGCAATAATGATAATTAGGAATTTTCTTGATGATGAGTACTATTTGTGTTACTGCATAGTGGTGATGGTGTTGGTGTGATTGCAATTTTGAAAATAAATAAATAAATAAAAACTATCTCTTGTATGAATTTCTTGTTATAGAACAAGGGATTTTGAGCTGATAAAAACTCATGTTAAGTTGTTCTGAATTTTTGTATCGTTTATGACCAATTGTGATATAAATGTGAGATGTGATGTTGAAATGATCGAAGAGAGTAACTTTTGGTATTCTTTTAAAGAATACGGTTGATCAGTTGAGTATGATATTTTGTTTAAATAGTTGAGTATGATGTTGAAATGATCAAAGAGAGTAACTTTTGGTATTCTTTTAATTAGTTATTTCCAAGGAAAAATGCTAATCTAGGATGAGTCCAAGTAGATTAAAGGAAATTTGCTATGTGAGACTATCCTGACTCTGTTAATGTCTAACTCACATAAAGAAAGACAATTAAGGTGGTGAGAGGCGAAGGAGACTTCACTTGGTAAACGATATGATAAGAAAGAGGATAATACTTGTAGAGTTAATGAAGTTAACCATGTTAGTATTAGGTGAAATGTATGAGTTACCCGTGATAAAAAGTTATAAAGAAGAAAAAGATGAAGGATAGTATGATAGGTACAAAGTCTATTGAGTCCATTCAATACATGAGTCTTCCGAAAGACTAGGTCTAGATATTATTCTTTAATTTGATGATTGGATCTAGTTAATTGATTTTATTGTTATACTTATGAAGAATCTATTTTTAACGCTTTTTGTGAATTTACTTTTTTTTCTTTTTCGTAATGATCATATTTTAAATACTTAAATATGGGAGCAGGAGTTGGGAGCAATAACACTAGAGTTAGCTTCTAGTTCCTAAAGAAGTAGTATAGAAACATTTTATATGATATGTTTTAGTCTTTTTTGAAAACTTACATTAAGCTGGATATTGGTTCATATCTTGAAATACTTAAAAATTATGTTGATCATATTTTGAGATACAATATTTTCTAAATTAAGAATTATAATGAACTCCGGTTTAACTATAATTATTAGTGTTACTAAGGTGTTATAATGTTATTTATAATACTATGAACATGTTTAGAAAAATTGGGATGTTACCAAATTAAAGTTATTTTAGTAAATATACAGTAAATAAATAAATTAAAAGGCATAAAAATTAAACAATAATAAAATATTGACAATTAATGAATAATTAAAAAATATAACATAATATTAAAAAGTTAATAAATAACATTTATCACAGTCAAATAAAAGCTTAAGTTAAAAATGTATTCAAATTTTAAATTTATAATGCATATCATAAAAATATAACATTTTTAATTACTAACATTTAGAATGTTTTAAATAAAAGATACGCCGTCTACAACTATTATATAGGAAATTCATTTTCATGATTACTTGTAATCTCTATTTTAATGTACACATTTTTTATCGTCAATTTTATTTGTACTGATATAAATAACTTTATTATTTTACAATTTTAATTTTGAAATTCTTTCTTTAAATTTAATAACTATCTCTACAAAACTAACAACTTATAATTTATAAATATAAATAAATAAATATATATATATATATATATATATAAATAAAGAAGATTTCTTAACTATTTTTTAGTATATATATTTTACTACCTATTTTACTCTTATTACTATAAATAATTTTACTCATTAAAGTTTACATATATTTCTTTTACAATTATATATTAAGAATTTGTAATTTTTAAAAGTTAATAATATTTTTATGTTAATAATAATTAATTTTTAATTTTTTTTATTTATTATAAGGTAGAAGTGTATGCACAAAAATGCGTGTATTTTCACTGAAAATTTATAAAAATTATTCATTTTTTACTTACTTATATGACTAATATTAATATTAACAACATTGTAATACATCATGATTTTATGTCTTGATCTGCTATGCTATCTCTTTCTCACATGATATAGTTAGTTTGTATGGATTGGTTTCATAGAATCACAAAAATACACCTTTTTTACAAAATTTATGTGATCTTCATTAACTATTTATCTTGCCCCATAAAGAACTCTCTACAACTTTATGGAAACGATCACCAAACAATCATATTAGTATTCAATTCTGATTCACTCACAGTATAATAAGAGATATATTTTTTATTCCTTAACTTTAACTGAAAATTATAATTAATCTATGTTTAAAATTTTGACTTAATTTAATCTCTCAAATTGTAAAAGTGTATGAATTTAATTCTTTTAATTAAATTTTATAAGTTTATTTGATGTTTCAAATACGTTTTTCAGCTAACATTGAAACAGAAATATGTCAAACGGTAGAAACAATTCAAATGCTATCATGTAAGACATTTAAAACATCAAATAAATTTCACAAAATTTGCTTAAAATGACTAAATCTACACATTTCTAAAATTTGGAACTAAATTGAACCAAAGTTTTAATGATAAACTAATTTTAATTTCCACCTAAATTGAACCAAAGTTTTAATGATGAACTAATTTTAATTTCCACCGAAAGTTGATGGACAAAAACTTATTTAATCCCATATTTTTTTCATACAGAGACTTTCATACAGGAATAAGGATAAATGCACCTAAGAGTATAAAACAACTAGAGATAAAATATATTGCACGTACAATAACCGAAAATATTGATATGGATTAAATGATTTGAAACAATGAAATGAATTTAGTCCAAATTAGATTCAACTGTGGCTTGAACTAGGAATATCAAAACTTACAAACCTCAACTCCAAGCAAATAATTTTTGGGAATTTCTTCTTGCACCCATATTTTTTTCCACATCTCCGTGCTTTCTAAAATCACAATAATGCTCTTGTTTAAAAGTGTCAGAACCAACCAAGCTTACATGGGTTGAGCTAAACAAATGTCAGTTTCATCCAGTTCACCTATTTGATGAGTCAAAAATTGTATAATTTGATTCGATTTACTATGAGTGATTTGATTCATTACGAATTGGTAAATTAGTAGATTGATTCATTTACGAATGTTTTATTTTTGTAATTTATTTTATATATTTGTTGTAGTATAACGAAAGGGAATTGACTCGATATATTTTTTTAATAACAGTGAAATCAAATATCAAAGTGTTTATCTAATTTTTCAAATATTATTATAAAGATAATAGTTCAAAATTAAAATACCAACATATATAACTAGACAAACAAATTAATCAAATTATTTAAACATTGTTGAATAACATTCTAGTATTTAAAAAGATCAAATAGTGAACCTATATAATTAGAAGTAATAAAAAATGTCAATAGAGATAAATAATGTTGTGATGGGTGGATTGCAGTTCAACTCACCTTTAATCTGATTGGAATCCCAATAAATTAAGTTAGATTCGGTTCATATTTTAATCTACTTAAAATATAGTTCGTATATGAAGTTTGTTGCTTCTTAAGATTCTGGTTCTCTATTAATTTTCAATATATTATTATATTATAATATATTTCACACATGATTTATTTAAAAACATAAGTAAATTGTTCTTTTAGAAAACGAGAAGAGTGGTCCCTCAAAACTTTACTGGTTGCATCGTCCCTTAACTGACACCAAAAAGATGAGTTTAAAATTGAAACTAATTTTCTCATTATCTTCCGCCGGAAAGTATCTGTAAAAGCTTAAAAACGGCAACAGTTGCTTTATCAAAGATTATAATTGCAGTTGGAGGAATGATGAACAACAATGATATAAATCATAAAGATTCATAAGTAAGACATATACATCATTAATGATCTTTAGAATCCTAGGAAAAATCTGATTTTCAAACAGTTATAAAATATCATATAGACACTACAAAATGTAGTAGATGTCACTGAAATATTGTCATAGACAAATAATGTAAAAAAGCATAGCTACTGGGTTTAGATTTAAAAGGCGTACCCATTCACCTGATAATTTTTCTAAGCTGATAAACTATAATTTCCCTGGAGCGCTTACACAATTTTTGGGGAGCAAATAACAGACGGCATCAAATATGTTGAGAAGGAATTGCAGCAATCAGAGAGCTGGATTATGAAATTGATTACAATTTCCCAACATGATCACACATCTACAGGAGTTGTCCATACCTGGACATGGACGCAAAATATACAAGCACGCAGCTCCTCCTTCAAGGAAACTTTTAAAACTAAAACTCATTTCTTTTGCAGAAGTTCAAGCATTTTCATTTCGCAGTAACCACATCGTTTGCAAAATCATTTAGACCACGTCAAGCCAAGTACTTGAACATGTTAGCATTATCTTTGTCTCTTTCCAAGTAGTCTCGAGAAATCAAATCTTCAATCCGCTTTTTAATAGCCTTGACGTCAGGCTGGATAATGAAATTCCATATGGTAAAAAATCAGAATTTGAGAGAAAAACATATAATATTATGTTAGAAGAATGGCTAAACATGCACCTTAAACATGCGACCCAACTGTTCAACACACTCCACGACTAATTGTTGGTAGCCCAAAACTTTCCGACTCTTCATAATACGCACAATTGAGGCATCGATAGCATATCTTCTGTCCTTATCAACATCCTCAATTACTTTCTTCTTCTCATCCACAGGAGGGAGAGGAATCTGCATACAGAATTTGTCAATTCCGCTCTAAAGTTCATAAATAGAAAAAAGGTCAAGATTAAAACACATTTTAAATAAAATTATACCTTGATTCTTCTCATTTTGTCAGTAAATTTAGAATTAAATTCAAAATAATCAGTGGATGATATTGTTTTTGTATTTGGCTCCTTGATGAGAATCTTGTACTTGGCACACGACAAGGAATGAAGCAGTCTAATAACATCATCGTCCGATAGGTTTAATTGAGTCATTATCTCTGAGTAACTTAGTCTATCTGACAAGTTAAAAAGCAGCAATGCTGAAGCCTATTAAAAAAGCAACAAAGAGAAATGAGGTCAGTTTAAAATATCCAAGATTCAATGGACGTCACAAATGTGAAAATGAACAAGTGAAAAGGCGTAAAATTTACATAATTACAGATAAATAAAGTAGGTAAGTAATATTACCTGGTAGGTTGTAACAATCAGCTCCACGGTTTTTGGCTCAAATTTCCCACTTATATTACAGGTACCCAAGGAATATATCCATGTAAGTTTTCTGTGCTTTGTTTTAGTTTGATAAAATTCTTTGAAAACTTCAACACACCTAATCTAAAAAACAGGAATAAAGAGATAGTTATTAATTACAACCAAAGTCTATAAAATCTTGGTTATGTAGAATAAAAAACTGAGCATCAGACGCTTTATATCAAGAGGATCCAAATTACCATTTCTGCAGGAAGATTGAGATCAAAAGATTTGTAACTAGGCCAGAAGCCAGTAGTCAGAACCGTGACAGTCAAGTCTATACCAGGGTCTGCATTGGGATTATTGCTTAAATACTCCTCAAAACTCGTTTGATTCTCCTTTGCCAATGTCAAATCCGTAACCTGGTAAGAGAGAGAAAGCATTTAAATTTTATTGTCAACAATCCAAAAATGTTCATCATAGTATTTCAGCTTATGTTTACAAAGAATAGAAAAAGGCTGACCATTCCTTCCATCTTTGAGGTAAACTGTCCACCACATTGTTGCTTCAATTTTGTCAAAATACTTCTCTCATGATCATCATTGGCACTCTTGTCAAAGAGAAGTCTTCGAGCAAGCTTCTTCCTGAAAGCAACAGAGCAAAACCCCAGTATTAATATTATTTTTCAAAAATCTAACATAAACAAAAGGGTATTCTGACATTCAGATATATGACATATCTACAGAAAAGAGTTTAAATTACACCTGAAAACTGCAGAAAAATTGCTTTAAGTTAAAAATGTCAAACAATATTGGAAGCAATTATGTAAGAAAAAAGTTTAACAAGGGCACCATAAATCCTGGTAGATCACTAGACACCCACCAATGAGGATTGTTCTTACCTAAAATAATGTTATACATTACTAAACAACATAGGATATGTTTAGATTTCTGCCATTAATTTTAGAGAAAAAGTCTGACATTTTCTAGAATCTTAGTCCAGAAAATTCCTAATTTCTCATTATGTTGTAATGTGTTCAGATAAATTGATAAACAAAAGTCTACAGACATGATTAAATATAAAACTAATATAAATTTCTTTCTTGAATAGCTGCAGTCCACTGTCTCTTCAAATCTTACCCCACCCTGATCAATTTCAATTTAGCTGCCTAATCATCTCAGTTTTTAGGTTTTCTCAAAAATACATTTCTAGTAAACATAAAATAAAGTACCAATTCTTTCTATAGCTTACAGTGCTACGTAAAGACCAGTATTAGTTTTACATCTCTTAACATGTCACAGCTTAAGCAAGGGCATTTTGGGCCTAAAAGGTGGACTATGCCGAGATTAAACTAGAGCAAGAGTATGACAAGACTTGACTCCTAACCATTTTATCATAGAGGGCTTCGGTCTTATGTCAAGGACTAATTCCCAAATAATGAAGGCCACATATTGGTGGTATTGCATCTCTCCTAGATGTAAGGAAAACAGATTGTACATGCAACATAGCACATTTAATTGCCAGACAACCAAGAAACAGTGTAAGTAATTTTTATGATGTTATGAAATGAATATATAAACACTGGAGATTAGAAGGTAAAGATTGAAGCACCAGCCAAGCAATATAAAATCCCTTTTTGACAAAGATATCCAACCCAATAATCATAATAATAATAAAAAAATAAAAAAATAAAAACTCTCTTCTCATTGATGTATTACCTATAGAATTCAGCAAACAAGTCTTTGTCACTGATATATGCAAGCAGCTTCACCACCTGCAGATAGACCAAAACAAATTGCAAATTCAAAAGTCAGGACTATATGTATCGTGCTTATTTACAGAAGTAAAAGTGGAACATCAAGATGACACTGACCTTTTCTAGAGTCTCTTCAATTGCTTCATCACTTAACTTTTCACTTCCTCCTTTCTTAAGAATGTTATCACAGAAGGAGGCAAGCAGTTCTGCACTTGAACTTCCAGCAACACCTTTGTTGCAAAAGACCTCAAAAGCCTCTTTAAGAGCCTAAATGATCAAAACATTCAGATTAGCAAGTACACATATCAATCCACATGATTAAAGGCACTTTCTATTTAAAACCTTGTGAAAAAGAGTGTGATTCTGGAAACAATCATTCACATATGCCAGGTACTTGTCATGCAGCTCGATCACTTTCCGAACAAAAACCTGAAGCAAGAAACTAATTTAAATTTTCACAACTTGAACAAAAAAAAATGTAGTAAAATTAATAAATCTGTTTTTTATCACCTGCTCTTGCAGACCAACAATATCCTTCTTTTCTGCCTGTATGTATTTTCATTTAAAAGGACAAAATAACTAGGTCAGAAACAAAATAGATTGCCCCAAAAAGTATGACATCGATCAAAACTAGAACAGTAAGAAAATACAAGTAAACGAAGCTATTAATATATTATTTAGTCAGAAAGCAACTTCAAAATCATGTCCAAAACCCCCCATTAACAATTTTGAACAGAACACTGATCCATAATGAGATTGAATATTGAAAACTCAGAATGCTAGTGCACAGTAATAAGAAAAAGTGCAGAATAGACCTTTTTGTTGCTAGCTGCATCTTCAGCCTGCTTCACCAATGCCATACCTTCAGTGGTAACATGCTGAGAAAAGGGAAAGAGAAAGATAAGCAAGTGAGGAAGAAAGAAGGAGAACAAGAGAGCCCAAAAATGGCATGAAAGCACAACGATAGGTTCAACATGACCAACCAGCTTAAATATACTAGAAACAGGATCCAAGCCTCTAGGTATTTTAGAGAATAGCCTGAACATCCTTGACAAGTCTTCAACCTGAGCATTAAAGGAAACATGAGAACACTATATACTTTTGGTTAAAAAAGGTGTACATGTAAGAAAATAAAGTTTCATGAGTACCTTGTCATCTCTAAGTAAAGCATGACATCCAGAGTGCTCTTTCTCAAGGAGTTGGTTTGCATACACAGATAACAGCTCATGTTGAACTTTCTAAACAAAGAAATTTCCAGAAGAGTAAAACAAAACACAAAACTTCAGAAACTATAAAATAAGACAAAAGGAAACATTGTAATCATTAAAAAAATCCTCAACAACAGACCTCTAATAACTTTGGTTCACTACTAGAGTGCAAGTAATGTGCAACCCTATCTTTCTCCCGTTTTAAGCACTCCTCAGCCTGTAATAAAAAAAATAACACCAAAAGATCAAATAGAGGCCAGAAAGTAATGTAATTGAAGAAACCAAGTTACAGTTAGCATAAACGGAAACCACACCTTGAGCATATAATCAGGACAAGAATCTTCTAGGATCCAGTTCGAAGCCTTCCGAGAATAATAAGCAGAAGTGTCTTTGAGCATGGCAGTTTCAAAATCATTCTCATAGTGATCCATTTGCCCCATTCCAATTTCAACAAATATGTCTAGTACATTCTTTAATAGAGCTCTATCAATCTGTTCTCCCTCACGTTCTTGATCAATCTTCATAAGCAAAAATACTTTAATTGATCTGAAATTTATAATCATAGAAAATCTAGCATACTGAGGAAGAAAAACATACAAGTGAAATAACTGCATCTCTAACTTTCCCATTTACTTCCTTGTAAACCTGCAAATGATAAAACTCAAATTTATTTTTATGAAGTTGCATTAAATGAAATGGCAGTAATAGGAAAGACATCTAATCTGCACTAGCATGCATGTCTTTTTTATAACATGTACAAGACTAGTTAATTGAAAGAACTAGTGCAGCAGAAATGTTTATTGCAACATCATTAGTTGCATTACCAAATCACGGAAGCAAGTCAATCCAACTTCATTAAGGGGTGGAAGTGATCTCCGAGCAATAAAGTAGCGATCCAAATAGTGAAAGAACCGAGAAAGCCATCGAACCATAATTTTATGGTTTGCCCATCTTTTCACAAGTTCTCTCAACATAAATTCATCATGCTTCTCTCTCAAAGAAGGCAATACCTGGAATAAAAGAAAAACAAGACAATTGAAAAAATAAATAACGAGTACATCCATCTTCAATGAAAACAGAAAATATAAATATTTTATAATGACATGTAGATAACCAAGAAATCCAATTTGCTGGTACAAAGATGAGCTTTGCTTTTGATATATAAGTAAATAGGATAGATTGGGGATGCTAGCTTTGCTTTTATTTTAAGTAAAGGGTAATAATAGCTTTCGTTTCACTTTTTACTCTCATTCAAATGTGGCCCGAAATGCAGCTGATGGCTCCAGGTCAAGGATGTTTGCATTGAAGAGAAAAGAGACAAATGCGAGTAGAGCATTATTCATTCAGCCTTCAAACTTCCAAAGAGGAAAATAGGGTTTGTGTTTTGATCAAATAAAAAGGAGACAAATGCCGAGATCCCTCCCCCAAACAGCATTATTTCAGGGGTCAAAAAAGGGGTTTTAGTGTCTGATGCAACAGCAAGCTGCATCAGGCTTCCACAAAGCACCTCACCGCTGTAACACTGCTACTGGCTACTACGGAGTACGCTGGTTAAAATTTTAAGATTTCAGGCTCTTACCTTCAACTTTCTTCCAATATTAAATAGATAAACATGACAAAGTCATCTTCTTTTTCATTCCAACCTTTCAACTCCAATTTTATTATTCCCTTTCCATTGAACCCCATACCTATAAAACATCCTAACGAAGCTTGATCAGCTAAGGAGTCTTTTCTGAGCAGGATACCTTTGTCTGACTACGATAACGGATCTGTGTTTTGACTGCCTGCACCGCACGTCCTTTACCACCAAAAACTGGATGCATGGTCGGTGGGGTTGCAATAACAAGGATTTATCATCCAATCATGGTTCAATCATCACGCGCCCTATATTTCTACAATTTGCTGGTTGCGTTTGGGATAAAATGTTCCAAAACATGATTCAATCGGTGATCAAACCACATTTTATACTTGTTTCAAAAAATTTGGGACGACCGCAACTTATATAAGAACTGGACAATAAATTTTCGAAAAAGAAAGAAAATAAAAGCATCGAAGTTCCATAAATGTACCGAAACAGTATAGTGGTGTTTATGCAACCTATACCAATATCACTCCCAAAGAGTAAACATGAATAGATATGACACTCCCTCCTAATTGTATTAAAATTGTAAACAAGAACGCACAATAACCAAATAATACACCAGAAAGCCAATCCATGACCCAAAAATCAAATGAGAGTGTCACTAACCGTCGATACAATGTACTCTTCAAAAGACTCCCTATACTTGTCATAAAGTTGCTGGGAGTAGTCATGAGGAGGCTTCTGAGTACACATATTGTAGATGGTCCTGCAATACGAATCAAGAAAAAAAAACAGTGCTCAGATAAAAAAAAATACAAATAAAAAAAAAAGATCTCAAACAACCAAAAACAAACAAACAATGCAAAGACGAATACGTATAAAGCATCATGTAGTCCTCAGAGCTGAATTGAGTCTCGGGCACGCCTTCCAGAATGTTCTTGAGTTTGGTGATGCCCTTCTGCATGAAATCCCATCCCTGCTCGAGGTCGATAGTCTTCCGCTCACTCATCGACATGATGCCAAACAAAACCACCGGAATCTGCTCTCGAACGTGAAATAGTCGCACACGCTAATTGAAATTGACAGGTCTCGAGGTGGATGAGAGAAATCAATCGCCGCAAAGGGAGCAACTATTTGCGGAACGGAACGGATTCGAAATGTGGAGAAGAAAAGCGGTGGCGATCGGGGTGGGAGATTGAGAGCGAGAGAGAGGGTTGATTAAGGAGGGAACGCGAAATCGGAGAGCGAACCCTAGAAACGGTTGGAGAAGGAGAAGAGGGGAAAAGGAAGGGTCGCAAGGAAGGAGTATGAGGAAGAAGAAGAAGAAGAAGAAGAAGAAAGAGGCAGAAGCATTGATGGGAAAAGGAAAGGGAACACACGACCCCTCTCCCCCTTCAAAAAAATCCTTCTCGACCAAAAATTGCTCTTTCGGTGTCGGGTCTATTATTTAAATGGAATCCCTCTTGTTCTTTACTAATCATTTATGGTTTATTCACAACACCCTATTTTAATTCTACTCTATTTTTCATTTTTAGTATTTATCAACTTAATGGG
>Ga0209389_1001573_pt1 | contig 16299 bp, 8 predicted proteins | sample CowpearedBW_FD_187526 | JGI IMG/M metagenome (GOLD analysis project Ga0209389, IMG submission 187526) | Root nodule microbial communities of legume samples collected from California, USA - Cow pea red BW (SPAdes) (version 2) | ecosystem: Host-associated > Plants > Roots > Nodule | place: USA...
TTTTTTTTTTAAATTGAAGTGAACAAAGTTATTATTTTTTACTGTACACGACATTTAAAGTTTATTTATTCTTTTATTACATAAAATCTGTTTATTTTCTCATTTTTTTAAAATAACAATAAACAAATTGACCATATAACCTTGAAAAAAGATTTATTAATCAAAGTAATTTGTCAAACATAACTGTAAATATTAACAACCGTATTTAATTATTTTTTGTTCCATATTTAATAAAAAAGGTTAATGCAACTTATTCTTTAAATAAAATATTAAAAAATTGTTATCTTTTTTATTTTGTTATGGATACATATTGTCTATGGCTTGGACCAACACAGTTGAGATTCTGAAAATGCATGAAATTATTATTGGGAAATTTATGTTATTTTAATTAATTAGTTAATTGTTAAGGATCTAAAATGAATAGAGAGAGACAAGGAGAGGTTTAGTTTAGGGAGGGGAAAAACATTGTCTTGTGCCTATGTGCAGAAGCTCAAGGCATTGAACTCACTCTCCTTGGGCAGCATCAATGGCGGCAGAATCATCTCGCAGAAACCCCAAACGTCCATTTGTGGAAGAAGATGACGAATTAAGCAAAAAACCACCGTAATTTCTTTTCCTTTATTCTCGCAAGCAAACCCTAATTCCGTTAATTATTATTGAGATGATTGCAGCAATAGGTAGACTTGATTATCGAGATTAGGTTATTATACCTTGAGTTCTGTGTTATTTTGATTTGGGGATTACTGTCATGTTGGTCACCCCCTGCCTAGTTCAAATATCGGGCATTTTTTGAAGAGAGTTTAAATTAAATTCATTGTGCTTGCATATGAATACCGTGTATTAAGTTTCCGTTTTCTGTTCATTCACCCCATTCGTGGTAATATGTTGTGTGTGTATATGAGTCCCCTTGTTGGGGCTTTAACTTTTGAGGCTGTATTGATTGGCTTGTGGAACTGAATTTTGAGATGTTTCATTGAATTTATACAGAGCAAAAAAGGTTAGGTTTCCAAAGGGCAAGAAAGTGAAGCCAGGAGATGAAGTTGTCGACAAAGGAAATGTCGAGGAGGGTGAAGTTGACTTAATGAATCCCCAAGTAGCTGCCAAAGCTGCCAAAGAGCGGGCAAATCAAAGAAATCAATTTACTGCTGAACTCTTTAGTGAGGACACTGGAGGTATCGGAATAGACTTATCAGTTGGTGAAGTGACATATGAGGTTTGTTTTGAAGTTTTCCTTAAGTTTTCAACCTGGACGAACTTTTTTATCTAAATTAAATCTTTACTCTTTCTATCAAGTGCTTTCTCATGGACACCAGCAGAGTAAATATTTTGCTTGTAAAGCTTATTTCATGTGGGCTTCTGTTCAAATGTATTATTGTAGTGTGATTTATTCCTAAATTGACATCATTTTTTGTAGTAAAGTTTATTGGTGTAATGAGGTGTTACTGGATACGTAAAAGATAGGCAGGCAGTGATGTGTGATGTCTTGTGGCAGGATAACGAGAATTTTGTTGACGATGGGATTCAAATCGAGCCTTTCAACCTAGATAAAGAAAGGGAAGAAGGTTATTTTGATGCAGCAGGAAATTTTGTTGAATATGTAAGAGAGAATGAGATTAAGGTGAGGGATTTATGTTGTTTTCTTTCTTTATTTGTGATTATTTCATTTGAATTCTGTTAATAAGTTCAGGATCCTTGCAGGATGCGTGGCTTGATAATATTGAAGTTGATCCAAAATATTCTGCATTAAAATCTGTACCAACTAATGATGTGGATGAGGGCCCGGCCGACCTTTCTTCTAAAGATATTGGCATCATGAAGAGGCGGATTGCAAATGTTCTTGAACCTGGGGAAACGGTATGCGTATATTTTATCATTCTTAATTTTCTGATTTTTGATTCCTTTGTTCTACTGAAGTATCATTGTTAAATACAATATTTATTTTCCAATTCACTCCAGAGTAGTTGTAGATCATCCATTTGTTTAGGCATTCATTGGTTTTTTATATGGCCAGGTAGTTCTGAAATTTCTTTCTAAGGGAGTTCATATCCTCAAAAAGTATTATCCAGTTAAAAATATTTTACTCTCAAATCTGAACGTGTAAGGAATATGTAATTTTGACAGTGTGTTTTTCAACTTGGAACAAATAAATACAGAAAATAAGAGAACCGGAATCTGCTGCTGACTCCATAGTTGCCCAAATTTATTTTTAACTCGAGTTGATTCTGGCAACCCTAAACCGTTATCAGAGAAAGCCTGTTAATTGCCAATTTTCCAAAATAAAGGATTACTGGTGTTCATAAAGATAAAAAGTAAGAAAAATGTTTTAGCTTATATTTGGCTTGTATCTAACTGCAATTATTAATTTTATATCATGTTCAATTACGTGGTCTCTTTATATCTTTGAAACAGTAAATCTTTATACTTGGCTGGGCTGGAATTATATATCATATATCTACTTTTTTAAGTGATGTTTGAGGTTCATTAGTTGGGCAGTATTAACAGATATTCTTCGAATAGGTTTTGCAAGCCTTGAGAAGGTTAAAAGGTAGCAGTGACAGAAAGGCAAAAATGTCTGCTGAGACTAAGGTTGTATTTGACCAGCTAACTGAGGATGCTATGAAGCTGATGGAGAATGGTGAATACAGTTGAGTTAATCTCTCTGGGCTTTGTAGATATTATGCATTGTGTAAACATGTAATCATTTAGATAGCCTGATGAGACTCTATGTCATGCAACTTGTTTTAATACATTGTTTCTTTAGTTGCTACGTCTAGATTATGCTTAACTTTGGTTCCTTGACCTTATTTCACAGATGTTTATCATGAAAAGCGAGAGGTTTTTGATCGTGAAGCGGGTTAGTGTTATACACTATGCTTTATTCTATTTATATTATGTTTTATTGTTTCATTAAGTTTACATTGTTAACAACATGATGTGATATGCTGTTTGATTTTCTAACTTAATTGATTTAATTACTTGGTTTTACTATTATAATACTTTCTAATTTATGTCGTTATTATGGTCATGATGCAAGATAGAACTTACTGTTCTATTATCAATATCACACATGGTGTTTGTCAATTCTTAGAGTTTGGAGAAACTATCTTTGGATTTTGGGGCAGGTTATTTAATCGTCAATTTTTCCTGGGCTATTCTTTCTTCTTTCTATGATGTTGTCGATATTTAGGTTTATGAGAAGGAGTGAAGTGTGCCTGTTTCCTGGTATTAACTGCTTAATTCTTATGCCTTCTACATTCTCTCTTTTTCAGAAGGATATGAGAAGTTAGTGCGGGCAAAAGAAGGCACGTCAAATCAACATTTGGCTAGTGTAGAAGCCTCTGGCAATGGTGAAGGTGATTATGATATGTTTGCTGACGAGGATGAACCTGATACCAGTAAGCCATCTACAGATGAAAATAATGCAGTTAGTCAGTCTTCATCGGATGCCATAAATTCTGGCATTGAGGGTAAATTGGCCTCTGAAGTTTTTGTTACTGATTTTTATCCGATAAGTATTTACTTAACATTGTTCTACTTTTCTTTCAGGTGGAGCATTGCAAAATGATTATGTGTTTGATGAATCTTCTGGGTATGGCTCTTCTCTTCCATGTACATTTTGGGAAATAGTCTGATAGATATATGACAGTATTCATCTTTGTTGTGATTTCAAAAACCAAAAAAAAAAAAAATTATGGTATTAAGAAGGTAGCAAAAGTTGAGGGTTTGTTTGTACCCATTTCTTCTTTCTTCCAATGAATTCCGTTACCAAAAAGTGCTGTTATAAGCTTGTTCTGACATCAATATTTGATGGTCCAGGTACTATTACAGCAGCAGTTTGGGCTATTATTATGATCCAAATACTGGGCTTTATTGCTCTGCAGCATCAGGACAATGGTACAGCATATTCCTTTATCATCTTATCGTGTGGTTTGTTAATTTTTATGCTGACATCTTTTAGCCTCTGTTTATCAATAAGTGTTGCCAAACATGGATGTGGTTTTGGGCGTGTCTTCTTTAGCTGTTTGTTTAAATTTATTCTTGATTTATGATATTTTTTGTTGAAACTATATCAAGAGATGTGATTAGTACATTTCTATAATTAGCACCTTGTTTGGTCGAGAGGAGGGAAATAATATATGTTTGGTGGGAGAGGCAAAAGAGAAGAAATAGTTTAAAAAATGAACTTATTTTACTATTTCTTATTTACTTCTACTCATCTCTCATCTCTCATCCCATCTCCTATCTATTGTGGGAGATGCAAATCATGTTTCTAGCTGACTGGGATTGTTCCTTTTTTATTTAAATTCAGGTACTCATTTAATGAGGAGACTGGCACCTATGAAGAAGTTGACGAGGCCGCATCCAACGTGAACTGAGGGACTTGTCTCAAGGAACAATAGGCTAGTTATAGCATAGCCACAATCATTGTCTGCGAGTGGCTCATGTACAGACCGAAACACTCTTGAACTTTTTGTACGTTATGAGGGACTGCTACCACTGCTCAGAGTTGTGCTTTTATCTCTTATAAGGTTGTTGTTTTATATTAACTAAACTTTTTGCTTAAAAATCACTTAGAATGATCCCTTGAAGTTAGAAGCAATACAAATTATACAATGTTTACCCATATCAATTTGTGAGACATGTTCACTTATGCCCTCAAATTGCAAATCACTTTGCTTGTGCAATTAGATAATTATTATTCTTTACATCATTTTCTTGAAGAGGGCGTCAAATTAGCCATTTGCCAATGCGATCTGTAAGTACTGGCCATTCTTTATTTGTGAAATATTAGTTTTACAACACCAGTGGTGTTCTGCAATGTTATGTTGCACTTTTTGTATTCTGTTGATTGTATTTATCCTTTTCTGCTGTCAATCTGTTTGAAACTAAATATTATGTTGCTTCAGTTTTATTCATTTAACAAAATATCATTCATGGTTCCGCTATTATATTTTACAACTAAAATATAAACGTAATTCTCGATCTATCAATTATTACGAGCATGAACCAACCAATTAAGTCATCGTGCCGAAACAATTTCACTATAATGATTACAGAAAACATTCAATAAGTTTGTATACTGTTTAAATTTATATTTGAAAAGAAAAAATTTTCAGATTAATAATTGTGACTTTATTTTTAGAAAAGATCATGTAAAGTCATGTGACAATTATTTTCAATTTGTTTACATGTACAATTATTTTCAATTTGTTCATATGTGATTGTTGATTGATTATTATACAAGATGTGACGAAGGCTTAAGAATACATCTTTACTTAATTTAACTGATCTGATGATAATTATGGAGAATCTTTTAATTCATTTATATGAATAACATAAAATAACAAATTTCAAATTTCTTCTGTAATATATATTTTTGTAATATGACTCATAAAACTTTATAAATTCATATCCTACGTCAAACTTCCAAGATGAAAATGCGAATTTAACCGAAAACTAAGAACTGGTTTCTCAAGCCTTATCCCAGTGATGGATATCCATTAAATATGTAAGACGTTCATTTTTTTTTCTCTAAAAGACAACAATTTTTTGTTTCATTTTTATAATATATATCTCCAATGCTGTGATAAGATAATTCGAATTTTGTCGATCTTACGAAGCCCATGCCCATTATCATCTGGCGCACAGTTAGTTTCGTTGCTTCTGTCGCATTCTCTGTAACGCTTTAAGACGGCGAAATCCGGAAAATCTGCTCCTTCTTAATGTCATAATATTACAGCTTATATATTAAGTAATCTTTCAAGCATTTTCTTATTACACTTCTATTTGAAAAGAAAAAATCAGATGAAATATAATATAGTAATAATTTTCTTAGACTAGAATGGGATAAAACCAAATAAATAACTTCATTTATTCTATTAAGATGAAATTATAATTATTCATTCACATTTTTCACATTAGGTCGTTACATATTTGACATTTGAAATAGTAACCATTGAAAAATCAAGTTCCTCACTTTTGCCTCTTGTTTTTATTAATTCAAATTAATATATTAAATATCTTATAATTTTTAAAATCTCGTGGATTTCACATGTGTGAATACTAGGAATTAAACAAAGTAGACTCCCAAATCTAACTCAACTTTGAGTCAAATGTGATAGGAACTAATTTTTCTTATTATAGTAATACCTATAGTTTGAGTCCATGATACGCCAATAATTTATGTGCACTCTTATTTAAAAATACTTTCAAAAGTCAAAGTTAAGTTTTAAATCAAATATATTTCAACTCTAATAAAAGTTAGCTATGTCTAAATTTAGAATCGTCAAAACGGGTAACTTAGCCTGATCTACCTCGATTCACCACGGATTGATGATTTAGTGAGCCAACCCAACTCGATTCATTTTTTAACGAGTCAAAAAAATTCGAATTCGGTCCGGCTCACCACGGGTTGACGGGTTAAACGGGTTGGATCACGGGTTCACTTAATTAAAAAAAAGTTAAATATGTTTTTGGTCCCTCAAGTTTTAATGAATTTTAGAATTAATCCCTCTTCGAAACTTGATATCAATTTAGTCCTTCATCTTTAGAAATGTGTGGATTTAGTCCTTATTATCAATTTTTATTAAGTTTATTTGATGTTTCAAGGGCATTTCATGATAATATTTGAATTGTTTACCCCGTTTGACACACTTTCGCTTCAATGTTAACTTAAATATTATCATAAAATGCATTTACAATGTCAAATAAACTTAACATAATTTGGTATGAAGGACTACATCCACATATTTCTAAAGATGAATGACTAAATTGATATCAAGTTTCGAAGAGGGACTAATTCCAAAATTCACTACAACTTGAGGGACCAAAAACATATTTAATCCTTAAAAAAATACAATTTTTTTATTTTTTTTTCAATCAAAACTAAATTATGATTCTAATTAAAATTTAAATAAACTTTAATACAATCCAAATACAAACCAAAATAAATAAATACAAATTATTTATGTGTTGACAAAAACAAACCTAACATGACCCAAATGTAAAACTCAACTTAATTAAAAATAAACACTTGTGTGACCTTTTTATTTGCGGGTTGGTGAGTCAACTCGGCTCACCAAAGGTTGAATCCGGGTGAGCCGGGTTCTTAACGATCCGGGTCAAAAATCAACCTATATTAAAATTTGTAAACAAATTTTAACCCAACCCATGATGAGCAAGATTAGCTCGCGGATTCCAACCCATTTTGAGAGCTCTATCTAAATTTATTTGGACAGTGGTAAAAACAATTCATGTATTTTTCTAAACATGTAATTTTCCAATTAATTTTAGAAAAAAAAAGTAGTTATATCTCTGAAGTAATTATTCTCTTTTAAGTGGATATTTCCATCAATAAAAATTCCTACTAATTTAAACAAATGAAAGTAATTAAATATGATTTGAGAAATCCAAACAGGGCAGTGTGGGGCCCCATAGAAAAAGTTCAGTCAGATGCCGTTTTGCATTGGTATCACTCTCTCTCACTCACGCGTGATCAGCACCACCACCTTGTGTTGTTGCGGAAAAGAATGGCATGGAAGCACAGTCCCTTCATACAGTGTTATGTCCAATTCATGCCAAAACCCTCTTCCTGAAATTCACCCATTTCTCCATGTGAAACCCTAATCTCCATTTTCCGCATCTGGCTAACCACATGGCCGACGAGATCAATCGCGGAACGTCCTTGGACTCCACCGAATCGCGCTGGGTTATCCAGGATGACGACGACGACTCCGATTTGGAGAACTTCGACGCGGATTCGAGATTTGGACGCCAAGCTGCCGTCGTTGATTCCGACGAGGAAGAGGACAACGCGGAGCAGAGACTCATCCGCACTGGTCCTCGAATCGATTCATTCGACGTGGAGGCTCTTGAAGTTCCCGGTGCTCACAGAAGTGACTATGAGGTCTCTTTCCTTTTTCTGCTTTTTATTATTATCTTATAATAATTCAAAGGAATTGCAAATTTTAAGTGCGCGGTTATGTCGCATGAAGTGATCATGGCAGGTTATTTCTTAATTGTGTAGTTTAAGTTTTTTTTAGTCGGTAGGTTGAAATTTATAATGGATATATATTTATATTGACCTTAAATTTTCTCTATCTCCCTGTGGGACCTTGTGAACTGTGATTGTTAATTTAGTGTTATGACCTGCTCCACGAATGGAAAAAAAGTGGAAGGAAATAGATGTGGAATACATGATTCAACCTGCTGTCTGCATTCACGGACAACGACTGAATGTTTAACGTGGATGTTGAAAATTAAACAAAGTAGCTCCTGGAATCCCGATACAACCAAATTGTTGTGTGCATTGCAACCTCAATGACGATCTTACTATTTATAGCATTTATTGTCTAGGAGATGCTTATATTTGTTGTTGTCCTTCTTCTTTTATAGGTATGTGTGTTGTTTTTTTTGTTAAGTTTATGGATTATGTGAATTTTGGCCTTAAGCTTTGGGTGTTGTTCCTTTTGTTTAGTTTCCGGATTCTCGGAACTTTAGTTTGTGATTGACTGATGTATTCTACTTGTACACCGGCATGTGGTTCCATCCCTTAAAATGTCTTACTATTCATCATGATATTATATATATTAGTAATTTTGGCTTTTTGTCTTCGTTATATATCATTGCAGGACATCAATGTGGGTAAGAAAATTGTATTAGCTATTCAGACGCTTGGTGTAGTCTTTGGTGACGTTGGAACAAGTCCCTTGTATACCTTCAGTGTTATGTTTAGAAAGGCCCCTATTAATGGAAATGAAGACATTCTTGGAGCTTTATCACTTGTCTTGTACACATTAATCTTGATTCCCTTATTGAAGTATGTCCTGGTGGTTCTGTGGGCCAATGATGGTGGTGAAGGTATATTATAAGTACATGTTCTAAAGTAAAGCTTGTGGTACGAACATCCTCAAAATAATATTTGTTCTGGAACCATTGCAGGTGGTACTTTTGCCTTGTACTCGTTGATCTGTCGTCATGCTAAGGTTAGTCTTCTCCCCAATCAGTTACCATCAGATGCCCGTATATCAAGCTTTAGGCTTAAGGTGCCATCCCCCGAGCTTGAAAGGTCATTAAAAATCAAGGAAAGACTTGAGAATTCTCTGACTCTGAAGAAGATTCTACTAATATTAGTTCTTATTGGTACTTCCATGGTGATTGCTAATGGTGTTGTTACACCGGCAATGTCAGGTTTTTTACTGTTCATACTTCATTTATACCTGTAATTTCTTCAGACTTTCTTTGGTCACAACGTGTTCACAATGATGTCAATACCATATATGCATTGATATAATGATATGTTGTTGCTAGTATTCATGACCAACTATTGTTTTCATTAACCTATCTACTGTTTAGTTTACAATAATTTTCTTTCTATCTTTTCTTTGTCGCAGTACTGTCATCTGTTGGCGGTTTAAAAGTTGGGGTAGAGGTTATCGAGAAAGGTATTATGTAACCTATTAATGAACTCTATTATATGTAACAGTTATTAATTACTTGATTTGTAGTTGGTGTCCGTAGACATGCCCGAAGTTTTCAGTTTAGACCTTTTTATCTTTTCTTCTTTGGCTGATCATGTAAGCTTAACATAATATCAGTAGTGCTATCTATCCACTTGGTTTGAGAGATTAGAAAGCATTTTTTCATGTAATTTTTTATGGCATGTGTTGTTGAGTTGGGCATAACTTTAAGCTAGTTTATGTCTTTTTGTTGTAGTCATGTGTATAGTTGCTTGAAACCTTTTTTTTTCATTTTCGTCTATGCAGATGAAGTGGTGATGATTTCAGTTGCCTGCCTTATCATTTTGTTCAGTGTACAAAAGTATGGAACAAGTAAAGTGGGACTTGCAGTAGGACCTGCTTTGTTCTTATGGTTTTGTTCTCTTGCCGGCATTGGGATATACAATCTTCTGAAGTATGACAATAGTGTCTTAAGGGCATTTAATCCTATTCATATCTACTACTTCTTCAAAAGGAACTCAACCAAAGCGTGGTATTCTCTTGGGGGTTGCCTACTGAGTGCAACTGGTAAATACATACGCTCAAGATCTTGATACTACAAATGCAATAGTACTGTACTTTTGACTTGTCATGTGTAGATTTGGTTCTACTGGTCTGTTTTTATTTGTTTTAAGGACAATTTGTTGTCAGAAATTTTGATGATCAGTGCATGGGTTTTCATTTAGTGTTTGCTGCTATTATCTGAGGAGAAATAGTTCGAATTTTGAGGTTATTAATTAACTCATTCTATCACTGTAATCCCTTCCAGCCCATGGCAACTTAATATTTTAATGTGGTAAAATTACTAGACAAATGAATCTTTTGCTGGCATATGCACAACCTATTCAACTGCAAACATATTTAATGACTGTTATCATGTTGCAGGTTCTGAGGCCATGTTTGCAGATCTTTGCCACTTTTCTGTCCGATCAGTTCAGGTAATAAATTTTATCTGTCATATTTATTTGTTAGTCATGCTTCTTTTATTTGCTTTGTGTGTCGGTGAACTAATATGCTGGCGAAGCTGATGGTTCCAATTTGCAGCTTTCATTTGTCTTCCTTGTTTTGCCGTGCCTAATATTGGGTTATTTGGGTCAAGCTGCATACCTTATGGAAAACCATGCTGATGCTGGTCAAGTCTTTTTTTCTTCTGTTCCGAGTAAGTTTGATAATATTACTCCTTACTACCATGTGTTGGCTTTGTGTTTTACGTGTTCTTCAAGTAAGGATATTCTCTGTATGCAGGTGGTGCGTTCTGGCCAATTTTCCTTATTGCCAACGTGGCTGCACTTATTGCTAGTCGGGCTATGACAACAGCAACATTTTCATGTATAAAGCAATCAACTGCACTTGGTTGTTTCCCTCGTCTTAAAATTATTCATACTTCTCGGAAATTTATGGGCCAGATCTATATCCCCGTCATAAACTGGTTCCTCTTGGGTCTTTCCCTGGTGCTTGTCTGCACTATATCTAGCATTGATGAGATTGGAAATGCCTACGGTAATGAACTTATTCATTCTGTTTTAATTTTTGGTAAAACATCAGCCATTTTCAAGTAACAGTCAAATTGTAACTTGGTAGTAATGTTAATATCACAATTTTGTTGGTATGAACTATCTCAATAGAATTGTTTGCATCAGGACCTTATTTTTATATTATTATTTTGAAAGGCATTAAACTGCTCACCTAGTATTTATTTATTTATATATAGTCCTTAATATTTCTTTTGAATGTTCTCAACTACAGTTGAGAAATAATACAATACACAACTGGAGCCTTGGGTAGGTGGGGGCAATTTGCTTAGAAAAATCCACAACCCTAAATCTTGTCATTTTATTGCTCTTTAAATGGCGGCTGTGGTCATATATTTTTGTTAAATTTGAGAAAAATCATTCGAGTTTATAAAAGTTTTGATCCTATTTGATAATAATTTGATTGTTCAAGCTAGATAGGGAGGTGTGGACTGGTGGAGAGTTTAGCTTTAAGGCACTGAGCTTAGTTCATTGTTATTATGTTATAGTAATGTGTTTGTATTGAGCTTGTTCCTTGTCCCCTTTCAGGCATTGCTGAGCTCGGGGTGATGATGATGACCACTATTTTAGTAACCCTTGTTATGCTACTTATATGGCGGTTACACATCATCATAGTGCTTAGTTTCGGGGTAGTCTTCTTGGGATTGGAATTAACTTTTTTTTCATCTGTCCTGTGGAGTGTGACAGATGGAAGCTGGATTATATTGGTCTTTGCCATAATCATGTTTCTTGTAATGTATATATGGAATTATGGAAGCAATCTCAAGTATGAAACTGAAGTCAAGCGAAAGCTGTCAACAGATTTGATGAGAGAATTAGGTTGTAATCTTGGGACAATACGAGCTCCTGGGATTGGTTTGCTTTATAATGAGTTGGTCAAAGGAATACCTGCAATTTTTGGCCATTTTCTGACCACACTTCCCGCAATACATTCTATGATCATATTTGTGAGTATCAAGTATGTTCCTGTTCCTATGGTACCGCAAAGTGAAAGGTTCCTTTTTCGGCGAGTCTGCCCCAAAAGCTACCATATATTTCGTTGTATTGCCAGGTAACTAGCTTTATTATTTTACATTTGTGATTTGGGAGGTATTTTGATCTGTGGCGGAGAATGGAGATGTGAACCTTTTATATTCATTAAAAAGTGGCGGTCTAGTGAAAAGTCGAATTGATTGTGAAAATGAGGCCCTAGATATTACTTTTAAAAACACTTTCACTGAGCATCTTATCAAGGATCTTTGGTGAAATAATGTATTTTATCTTATTAATAACAAATGTCTTTGTCTGAGTGTTTGTCAACAGGTATGGTTACAAAGATGTTCGGAAAGAAAATCACCAGACTTTTGAGCAGCTGCTGATTGAGAGCCTAGAGAAGTTTATTCGTCGTGAAGCTCAGGAGAGGTCATTGGAGAGTGATGGGGATGATGATTCTGATTCAGAGGATGAGTACCCTCGTTCTAGGGTTCTCATAGGTCCCAATGGGAGTGTTTACTCACTTGGTGTTCCTCTTCTCGCTGATTATAAGGATACAAGCAACCCCGTTTTAGAAGCAAGCACATCAGAGGTGATAAGCTCCGAATTTCCTGACCCCAGTGTGTGTGACGCCGAGCAGAGCCTTGAGAGCGAGTTATCTTTTATTCACAAGGCTAAAGAATCTGGTGTTGTTTATCTTCTGGGTCACGGTGATATAAGAGCAAGGAAGGACTCGTGGTTTATCAAGAAGTTAGCAATCAACTATTTTTATGCTTTTTTGAGAAAGAACTGCAGAAGGGGAATCACGACTTTAAGTGTACCACACTCAAATCTTATGCAAGTTAGCATGACTTACATGGTTTGAAAATCAATTTTGCAGCCCAAATAAAACAAATGGCAATATTCTTGAAAACTACAGTTTGATATTAGTGTGAGTGGGCATCGGAAAGGTCTAAAATGTTGGATCCAGCGCAACAAACCAGAAGTTGACCTGAGGTATGTTTGGTTGTGGGTTCGCCATCTGCACATATGAGATTGGAAAAAAAGGCTGATACCAAAAAGAAAATATTATAAACTACACATCCTTACACTTTTGTGAATGTGTCAAATTCCACCTAAATGCAAGAACCATGGACACCGAGTATTGTACAGAGACATTTCGTTGCTCTTCTTTTTCTTTCTACAGCCTTAGTTTGTTGTCCACCTTCCCAACTCTGATAAACACAAATGAGATCATATTTATTTTTTTTATTTGAAAATTTTCTCATCAAGTGTCTTACCCTTTTTGGTATTTAATATACTAAATTCGCAATATAGAAGATATAAGCTTTACGAGTAGGAAGTAAGACACTTGTGCACTTTCATCACGAAAAGAAGGTATGTTTCTAAATTTATCTTAATATGAAGTGTTTTTTATTAATAGAATTAATATGGAACTCTTATAATTGATTGTGCGGGTGGTTTTTCTTTATTTTTTCAAATACTCCATGCTCCCTCAGCCAAAACTAATATTATTAAATATAAATATAATTCATGACCTATTTTCATTTCTTATAAATATAATTCACAGTTATATTATTTTTTGGCAAACTATTAGTCTATGTAATAGTAGAAAATACTTGTATCTATAACTTCCGGTATAAGTGTTAATAAAAATGAAAATACTCATATCTATAACTTCCAAAGTTAGTTTTAATTTATGATGTACCGATACTTCAACTTAGTTCAACTTAGATCACGTGTCTGATATTTTAGAATATTTTATCAATATTTATCAATAAAGTATCTAATTTATAAAGTTGTAGTCAATTACAGTAAAATATTTGAATAATGATTAATTTTAGTGACAATAATTAATCACTATAGTGATCAATTTAGGTATCAATTTATAAATTAAACATTATTAGCAACTAAAATAATTCAAAAAATTATAATTGGTCCTAAATTGGTAACTAAAATAATTTCTATTATAAATTTTGGTCATTAACATTAACTACTAAGATTTAAATTTGGATTCACATAATAACAATCATATATTTATTATGTTTTTAAGAATTATTATACATTTTTCAATATTCATATGTGACGTATCTAGTACGTATTCTATTTTATTATTTGTAAAATAAACAAATAAACATATCGACTTAACAATCACATCTGTACATCATAAATGTTAATATACATTATCCTGAAAACTCAATATTAATGTATATGCAGAAAAGTAAAAAGTAAAAAACCCTAAAATCATATTATAAACAAGTAAAAAGTAGAGAACCCTAAAATCATATTATAAACAAGTATATCATAATTTTTATATTAACATAAATTTTTGTAAATAAATTTTAGTTTATGTAAAAGAAACTTTGAAGTGAACATAAATTTTAAAGTGTATTTTTTTTATTTGATTTAATGTTTACCAAGTAAAAAGGACAAATCTCAATTATATCTTTTAGTATCAGTGGCACTAAGATTTAATAAAGGAAAAGGTTGAGAATTTTGTCTCTTCCATAATGATGTAAAGAGAAAGTAATACATTCTACAATGTTGACCTTGATTTAATTAGTATAGTAATTAATAATTTTAAAAAAAAGTTTAAGTAAAGCATAATCCGATGTCTTAAAGTACGATGGATCCAGATACGTAATCAATTATGTTTCCAATTTAAATATCTTTTATGTTTCTTCATTTTCTCATTATACTCTTTTATATAAAAGAAATTTAGTCCTGATTTATGCTATTAAGAACATAAAAGTGTGACAATTAATAAATATTACAATATTAACATGAAAAGTATATTTACACACACACAAACACATATTACTAGCAAAAGATTTTTTTCAAATTTAAAAATTCCTTGATTTTGATTATTCATTATTATCTACATCCATTTAGTTTTATAGAATGTTATCAACGAAAGAATTTTTCCAAAATTAACAACCCATCGATTGTGATATTTATAATCTTTTTAACTTTCAATCTTTAAGACACTAATGAATCAATTAAGTTTTTCGGAAAACTAATATGATTGTGTTTACTACTTCTAATACGAAAAGTTTAGTGAATTTTGTTTTTTGGTACTTTCCACTCTTTTCAATATGTGACCAAAGATAGTGTATGTGAGCCACGAGAATAAACAGAAATTGTGTTCCATGACTAGAGACTGCAAAGTTGATTGTTCCTTCCATTATTCATCCAGTGTATACTCTGCTTTTAATTCTCAATTATGCTATGCTATGGAAATTTTCACATTGAGTTCTTCATTGCCAAGATGTAGATTAGCATTTGTCAAACAAAAAATGCTGCAAGTATCATACAAAAATCTCAAACAACATAGCATAAAGTGGAATTCTGGATAACTACAGGATTACTAATTATAGATTTGTGCATTGACAAATCTCCCACACACAGGGCATCATCGCTATTGACAATAAGGAAGATTATAACATACATACTTGATATAAACCTGTCTTGTATATCTGAAGAACCGAGGATATAAGATTTGATAACAGCCTAGTTCGTTAAAAGAGACATCGTTGAGTCCATGTAGCCACTCTTCTGCATTTATATGCTGAAGAAATAACTGCTTCAGTTGCTATCTTCTTTATCTGCCACTTAGTCCACCAAGGATTAAGTAAATAAAATTATAGTAGTATAGTATTCAAAATGCATAATGATTGCCAAGCGAAGAACATGATCATATTTCAGATTTAAGTTTTTTATTGTGTGATTCATATTTAAGTGAACGTATATTACCATTAGAAGGTAGGTATAACCATTTGCAGGAGCATGGCTATTAGTTAACAATACTAGAGATGCAAAGTTAGTTTTAAGTCAAATATCTAGAAACTCTTATTTCTCACACTGTCTTCTAACAAGCACGCAAACCAACACTACATGAAAAATCAATATTTGGTTTCTTCAATGAGTAAATTTACCGAAAAATTATTTCATGGAAGTCAATTCATCCTACTCATGGGTTAGCTCACTATGGATTAAGTTAAAAATGAATTATCTCAACTGGACTCACTTTTTAGTAGGCCAGAAATTTTGTAATACTATTCAACCCATTACAAGTTAGTTCGTTAGCTAGGGTAACTCACTTAAGCATGCTTTGTTTTTCCATCTTGTTTTATATATTTATTTATTACAGTGGATTGTTAAAAAGTAGACTAGTGTAATTCCATCTCACAAAACCGACTTGTAAGATGAGATTTGCACTCACTTATATATTATGAATTAATTGATCTTATCTTTTAGTCAATATATATATATATATATATATATATATATATATATAT
>Ga0209389_1001575_pt1 | contig 16285 bp, 11 predicted proteins | sample CowpearedBW_FD_187526 | JGI IMG/M metagenome (GOLD analysis project Ga0209389, IMG submission 187526) | Root nodule microbial communities of legume samples collected from California, USA - Cow pea red BW (SPAdes) (version 2) | ecosystem: Host-associated > Plants > Roots > Nodule | place: USA...
CATAATTTATCTGCCTTAACCTATGACGAGTTTTACAGGATATTTATCTGCACCAGTGCACGTGAAATGTCGGAGATTCTTCGAGTGACTCATGAAGGAACTGATACTATAAAACGTGCTAGAAAGAACTTGTTGATCCAAGAGTATGAGATGTTTCGTAAGCAGGGAGAAACCATTTACGATGTGCAGAAACGGTTCATGTACATTGTCAACCATCTCACTGGATTAGGTAAAACTTTCGCTACTGATGAGTTGAATATAAACTTTCTTAAATCCTTAAACAGAACTTGGCAGCCAAAGGTGACGACCATTATGGAGTCATAGAACCTTGCAATAATGTCCATAGTGGCTCTCTTCGAAAAGTTAAGGGAGCACAAGCTTGAACTGGGTAGATTAAATGAAGAAGAACTTTGCCTTCAAGACCGAGATTGTCAAAGGCAAAAAGCATAAGGAAAAAAATCCGCTAAGTCTTTTAATTTATTTTAAATACAATAAAAGGCAACCAAACAACAATATAAGAAAATAACAAGATACAGAGCTCCCCCTAAAACTCTGCACTTATAGCATCAGCATCCTCATGAGCAAATTCCTCATCAAATCTATCCTCTAGATTTGATACTATGTTATCTAGACCCCTAATCAAACCAACTACTTCTTCATGACAAGTGTTGGAAAGAAGAAACAATTCTTCTGTTCATGCTTAAAATATTCTCTTCCAAGGAGAAGAAAGATCTCACAACACCATTGGAAGAGTCAACATGAGTGTCAGCAGTAGGTACAAGAGCAGGAGGAAGAACTTCATACTTGGCATTTCATCTCTGTGCATGTATTGATCTCCAAGGCAGATACACTTCATTTGCTTTAGTGAGCTATATGAGATTTGATTTGCATTATTAGTGCGATGAACTTGTTCATCAGATGTGTTTACGCCTTTATATTCACAAATTCTAGAGATGAGAAGAGAGAATGGTAGAGGATATTGAGGAAGGCGCTTGGCTTTGAGCATAGTATCAAGAATCACACTTGGCCAATCAATGATAATATGGTTTAACATCCCATAGATGATCAAGAGATCTGCTTCGCTGCATTGAGCATGGTTTGTGCCACGGGGACACAATATCCAAACAATAAGAATGTGGATGAGACACTCATCTACTTTGAGAGCTCCTGCTAGTAATTTTTGCCTACATCCTGTTTGGGATTTCTTAGAAAGGATTTGTATTCAAGGATCTTGTCGAATCCATCAATGCCAACAGTTAGAATTGGCGTAGTATCTTCATGGATGGAAAATTTTGCGACATTTTTCCAGATATCATTGTCAAGAAAGATCTACGCCGTTTACTTTTGTGAAAGCTACTCCATCCCGGAATTTGTAATTATAGTAAAACACTCTTACTAAGTCAAAATAGTAAGAGCCTCGCATTTCTGCCAAGTACTTGATTACCTGCTCTGCAAAGAGAGTTGAGCAATTAAAGCACTTTGTTGAAATGCAAGGTTTTTATTATCCTGACTTAGTAAGAGTATTTTATAATAACTACAAATTCCGTGATGGAGTAGCTTTCACAAAAGTCAAAGTCGTAGATCTTTCTTGACAATGATATCTGGGAAAATGTCGCAAAATTCTCCATCCACGAAGATACTACACCGATTCTAAGTGTTGGCATTGATGGTTCGACAGGATCCTTGGATACAAATCCTTTCTAAGAAATCCCGAACAGGATGTAGGCAAAAATTACTAGCAGGAGCTCTCAAAGTAGACGAGTGTCTCATCCAGATTCTTATTGTTTGGATATTGTGTCCCCGGAGCACAAACCATGCTCAATGCAGCGAACCAGATCTCTTGATCATCTATGGGATGTTAAACCGTATTATCATTGATTGGCCAAGTGTGATTCTTGATACCATGCTCAAAGCAAAACACCTTCCTCAATATCCTCTACCATTCTCTCTGCTCATCTCCAAAATTTGTGAATATAAAGGCGTGCACACATTTGATGAACAAGTTCATCGCACTAATGATGCAAATCAAATCTTAGATAGCTCACTAAAGTAGATGAAATTTATCTGCCTTGGAGATCAATACATTCACAGAGATGAAATGCCCCAATATGAAGATGAAGATGAAATTCCTCCCTCTACTCCTGTACCTACTGTTGACACTCAAGTTGGCTCTTCCAATGGTGTTGGGAGATCTTCCTTCTCCTTGGAGGAGAATATTTTAAGCATGAATAGGAGACTAGAAGAATTGTTTCTTCTTTCCAACACTTGTCATGAAGAAGTAGTTGGTTTGATTAAGGGCCTAAATAACAGAGTATCAAGTCTAGAGGATAGATTTGATGAGGAATTTGCTCATGAAGATGAGGATGATGATGCTATGAGTGCAGAGTTTTAGGGGGAGCTTTGTATCTTGTTATTTTATTATATTGTTGTTTGTTTGCCTTGGATGCGTTGTATTGTATTTAAAATAAAGTATAAGACTTAGTGGATTTTTTTCCTTGTGTTAAATTTTTTAAAGATTCTTTGAATCAGGGGGAGTTTCTCTCCTTTGCTCTTTTTGTCTAATGATCAAAAAGGGGGAGAAATGTTTAAAGCAAACTAACATATTGTTTTTAATGTATTCTCTGTATAAGTTGTAAAGTGCAGGATATTACACAGGCTTTAAACGCAAATTTTGATCATCATCAAAAAGGGGGAAATTGTTGGCAAAACAAGAAGAGTTGAGTTGCAAAGGTTGTGATGATCACAATTGCAAGGAACCACAAAGTAAATATTGGAAGATTTTTGGAAGAATATTTAGTGATTGTTTAAAGCCTCTTGTAATAAGTTTTTATTGTATTTTGTAGTTTAAGTAAGCTTAGAAACGTCATGAAACCACAGTCAGCACTTAATCCTTCTGGGAAGGTTTTATTTTTGCAAAATGCACTGTGATAATCCATTATCACTTATGATAATCGATTATCCTAAGTTTTCTTCAATTTTCATATATGTCACCGAAATAATCGATTATCATAAATGACAATATTATCATAAGTCATAATCGATTATCATTGAAGTTGGAACATGTCTTTTCAATTTCTTAACCTAATTTTCGAATCTCTATTTATAGAACTCCTTTCCACTTTCGAAAACACCTTTCTGAGCATTAGAAGTTGAGTGTTGTGATTGCTAAAGAACTGTCTGAGTGTTTTTAAGAAAGGAGCTTTGAAAAACCTAGTGTGGGTAGAGCAATAACTTTCACCAAGTGTGTTCTTGGGGGATTGAGTGTTGTTATTGCTAGGAAAGTTGGTCATCCTCTATATGTGTTTCAAAGAAAGTGTTTTCATCTCTTGTGTCTTCAAGAGAAGTGCTCTCTAAACCCTTACTCTCTTATTTGATTGTACTGCCTTTATCATAGTGATTTAGTTAATCTCCTTGTTTAAGAGATTAACAACTAGATGTAAGGTCTTTTAATCTGAACTAATATAAATACTTCATCTTTCCTACTCTCTTTATTAAACTGCACTTGCTTTTAAAGAACTGAATCTTTCATTTAAACGGTAAATTTTGGGAAAAAATTTTAAAGTCTCAAATTTTATTAATAAACCAATTCAACCCCTCTTGGTTTTTGTCCACTCGTGAATCATTCCGCTACACGATTATAACAATTTTTCAAAATGTTGGACAAATTTCAGATTGGTGGTTAGTGAGTTGTTATTTTATGTGGATTGTTGATTTCTTAAAGTAAGGGTACTTTTCTGCTAGTGCTCTAGTATGATGTAATGGTATTTTTACTCAGATTTCCAATTTCAAAGGAGGATAAAGAATGCGTTCCATCATGACTCTTTTACAAATAGAATGTCAGACTGCTTGCATTCTAGCATGCCCACTTTAAAAGAAAAAAGTGGGCGGAAATTAAAGGAAATCATATCTTAAATGGAGATTTTTACAATTCCCAGACTTTCACTAAGAAATTAGCCCCAAAGCAACAAACTAAAAACAGACAATCCAACCTTGCCATCAGAATTAAATGCCCTTCATAAAATTTAGGTGAGACTAGCGACTATGATATCTATTGATTTAATTAACATTTTAAGAAATAAAGACTCTATCTAATTCATATGACCTTACCATATCTTTCCTGAAATTCAGGCGTGCTTTGCAAAAACTCCAATCCAGGATGAGTGGATAATAGTTCCCTCAGGACAGGTTTGAAATCATCCTACAATCAAAATAGAAAATCCAAATGCAATTTTAATATTTATTTTAAAGCCCCTTATAGTTCATGATGAGAGACAGAAAATAGAAAAAATACATTAGACTATACAAATGACAGCGTACAAAAGAAAACAAACCTGTGCAAGGTATGTTCGGTATGGTTGCTTCAGTATTGTATATATTTGTGTGGTTAAATCCATAGCTAACATATTGCCCCGAATCCAATAGTCTATAAATTGATCCCTACAATATATGTCACGAAATTGAGAAATTAGTTCAACAGGCAGTAACACCAATACGAAATGTCCCAAACAGCAACATAGTAAATTATGATATGTAATCTGTCGACATTCAACTTCTCTAGGAAAGTCAGTCATGATCCGTTAAGATGAAAGACATTTTACACAGAAAAGCAAGAATCATAGTAAAATAGTGAGGGTGATATCAATCCCAGCTACATTTTAAAAATAATTATGTGAGTCATCTCAAAACAATAAATAAAAATTTAAAACACTGGACAACAATCAATCAGATCTTATAACCACATTCAACTTTATGCCGAACTGATATCTAATAGGCATGGCATTTTGCTCCTTAATAACTAGTTAGTGGTATGAAACAAATAACATTGACTAAGCAACTATCAAATGTCTTGCAGAAGCACAATAAACATCAGTCTTGAACAACTGTGTTTTACACTCCTCCGGCCAAGATAGTCAAACTCAAGATACTTTGGGCAGGGAAAACAGAATCATAAATCATGGAATACAAGCACAGCACAAGATTCCTATATGTGTGCGTGTGCATGTATATATATACATATATACACACACACATACACATACATCATACATATACACATTCTTGAAGCCAAAGTATCCATGTTGAGGATGTATGTAACACATTGGATACACTTAAAATACAAATCCACACAGTATCAATAATTAAAAATAAATCAAAACAGATGCGTGAATATCAGAAAAAGATACATGTCACAGCCTTGAAGGATACGTTTTCCAATTTCTTTGGGATTGAGGGTATTTGAAGAACATATCATCGAGATTGTTTCACATACATTTTTCAATTTTCGATTTCAATTCAAATACATTTTCACTTTCTATAGAGCATTTCAGATATCTTTCCCATATCTCAAAAATGTTTTGAAATGTCACTTTCAATTTTCTGTTACACGGTCAGAAAATGAAAATTATTCAAAGTGGTGCAGCCATGAAAGCTAGATGAAGGGGTGCCTGTGCTCAATTTCTTATTCTTCTGAAAACTAATTAATGTGGTGCTTGTATTCATTTTTTCTTCTTGTCATATTTTATGGGGAGTGCATTCTGTCACTTCTTTTGTCTTCTTCCTCTGATATTTTTCTTTCCTTTAAATATAGGATACTATTTTTTATTCACTCTCTTAAAATATAGACTTCAAAACTAACTCAACCTCAAAAAACTGACTTTTAAGATGAAGTTTGTACTAACTTATATACTATAATTTAGTCATATAAATATGATATTCAATACGCCCACTCACACTGAGGATTAAATATCTCAAACTTGGTATTGGATATTTGTAGGTAGTCGGATAACTAGTATGAGATAGATCCAATAAACCTTACTAGGATAGACTTTGATATCATTTTAGAAAAGAACTCTAAGATGAGGTTTGTCCCACTTACATATTTTTTCTTATTATTTATTTTTATATAGAGGCAATATTTTGATAATGTTGGAAACCTTACACTGGCACGATTATCTCCTGATGAACCATAAATATGGAAATTATCTTATTTACATATGATGCTCAAGGAGGGGATGAAATTGATACTATTCCTATTTTTAGGCAACAGGCAATAAGTAGTGATTTACAATTTTCATTTTATATTTAGTAATGTTAAAGACTATAATTGCCATTGCTAGTTCCTATATACAATTCAATTTAGGATATTTAGTATGTTCAATTTGGATAATAGTATGGCAATTTTAGAATGGTTTTTAAAAATATTACAAAAGCATTTTATTTCATTTTTTGAATTATATATAAGCTCAGATACATATTCCAAATGTATTGTATGCTATATTTTACAAGATGAAATAAATCCCCGTGTCATATCCACTGGTATCATATCCCATCATAGCATAAAACATGGCATAAATAAGAGAAAATTCCTTTTATAATAGATATCAAATACTTAATTAAGCTTGAATTCATAATTATATGTAAAGAAAGTCAATAAATAAAATCGTCAAACTCATAAATAATTCACGAGTTACAAGAGGTAATAATTTCTTCCATCTTCTTCATCACAGAAAAGTTAACAGTGAACACAAATACAGAAACAGACCAGAAAAATATACATTCCAATATATATTTACAGCTGAGAACGATTTGAACATACATCCTAATTATGTCAGCAGTTTAAAACTAATTCTATCAAAATCAATTCTAATCAACATCAAAGCAAAAGGACCCTTCTAAATTGAATTCAAACAACATAATGTGAATCTAGTTAAGTGAGTCCTCCAAAAACGAATTCTAAAATCACCAACTAGAAAAATAGTCAAATTGCCAACCAAGGTACTTCTTATCAGGGTCAACGAAGCACACATAATGTCATCCAGCATAAATAAAATGGTTTAGAATATAAGTGGTTTTATCTAAGGTTAATATATTTTTCCTTCATTTGAGGGAAAAGATGGAAGTAACTAAAAATTCACTAAACAGATTGATTAAAGCATTTCGGTAAGCTCCCTTTAAAGCTAGTTGCTAAGAAAGAACCCAACACTTAAATATGCTATTAGGCATTTCAACCGTGTGAGACTTAGGCACCTTCAGAATACCCAAGTTCCTATCATAGCGCAGCCCTTGAAACCTGACACCTCCAAAAGTAGCTTATTCTGAGACTGGCAACCAGCTATGCCATGCACTCAAGCACTTGAAAAACCCTACCTTACAAGCTAGTTGTTAAGGGAGGAGAACCAAACACTTAAACAAACACCTCCATCGATGGACTTAGACACCTCATAAACTCAATCCCTATCTCAAGCCCAACTCGAAAAGGCATAACCACATCCAGCAAGTAAACCACTTTCGAAAGCTCATTCTATCAGCAAACATCTGGCAGCCCAATTTTTCTTAGCATTTATGAAACAACCCGCATTTAGACATTGTGATAGATTTAGAGTTAAAATGTTCAATAACTTTAGTATTTCATCTGATGCAATAAAATATTCAAATGAAATGATACAATAAGAGAGTTGGTACCTTGTTATGGTTCCAGTAAAATTGACATCAATCTTTCTGAAAAGAGCAGTGGAGAAAAATGAGGGAAGTTTGCAGAGCTCTTTTGCAACAGACTTAAATTCTGCAAATTAACAACAAAAGTTGAAAAAGGAACTGGCCTTTCAGCAGAATAACTATCATAATTGAGAATTTAGAACTAATTAACTCACTAATACCATGTTCTCAGAAAGGACTTCTCACCATGTAATTGCAGACCATTCACATGGCCATAAAACCGACTATCAATTTGATACAGGAAATGCTCTTTCATTTCATTTGGTGGTGGACGGCCATTTTTAAAGTAGAACTGAAAGCATATTATAAAACAAGGAATTAATTGATTCTTTCTATTCTAGTATAACCAAACCAGAAGTATAGAGAAAAAATAAAGAATCGGTCAATACTAACAAATACCTGTGGAATGACCTCCCTTACAGGTTCACTGACTAGTTTTAGTGGAGATCCTAATGAAGGACTATTCCTCTGTTTTGTGGTGCGTGGGGAACCAGATGAACTACGTGGAGAAAGTGGTGGTGTACTCCCGGCAGGAAACAAGGAAGGTAGAGAATTGCTTGACAGAGCATTTGTGCTTGTTGAGTTCTCAAGTGTACTCAAAGCAGCTCCTGCCTTTGCATCAGCAAGCAATGACTTAACCTGTTTTCATAGTGCATTAATGAAAAAAATTAAACAGATGAAGACAAAAGTACCATAAAAATATAGCTAGAAAAGAACAAGGTGGTGTTTTGGAGATGGTCATTAAAAATTAGAATAAAACATCTATACTCTGACTGCTTAACTTGGTTACTCTAATCTATAGCCTTGGTATTAAACTTAAACTATTAATGAGATGTTTATTCCGTTGATATGATTATTTAAAGTTATATGACAATAATTTAATGCATCTAGAATAAAATGCCCTTTCCTGCTTTTAGGTGATTCTCAATTTACTCTATTAAATCACACAGCTTAAAATTCATCCTTGTGTGAATCATGTGGAAGTTCAACCACTTCCATCACAATGCATAAGAAGATTTAACAATAGAAGCAAGGAACAAGGAGGAAAGAGGATAAAATAAGAATAATTGTCTCAGTCATCAAACATAGTAAAAGAATTATTTATTTTATTAAATAAGCATAAAGGACAAAATTTCCCTCACTAAATCCAGGCCAGGCCAGGCCAGGCCTGGCCAGGCTAATCATTGATTTTCAGGTTGCACAGAAGACTCACGGTTTGTTTTCCTCAATAGATTTAGGACGTGAAAAAATAAATTACGAAGAGAAATGTTTCCCTTAAACCTACTATTGAGCAAGAAAGGAAAAAAACAAATTCTCAGATTTCCTTTGTCAATAACATGCAAAAAAATGTCATATTTCAGTAATCATTACATCCAACATTGTTATGGGGTCAAACATTATAGTGGTTGGGCCTGTTTGTTTCCTTTTAAAAAACAAAAAAATAAAGAAAAGAGCATGTTTGGTAAGAGTAGTTTTCGAAAACCCTTTTCTAAACTAATATCTTTGTTAGTTTGTATAACCAAAGCATCTCTAAGTTGATTTAGTTTTCTATTCTCATGTTCTTTCGTGTACTTCTACATTATTCCTACTTCTACTCTATGAAATCTATGAACGCTGTTTTATAAAATAGTTTAAAAAAACAAAGGTACAATCAAACAAATCCTTACTTTTTCAACATATTGTTATTGAAACAGGTCATCCTTCTTTAGCAACTCTAGCTATTGCTCATAAATATTATTTTGTTGATGTTTCCACAGGGTAAGAATAAACTTCCTTTTAAAGTATCATGTTGATTGCCCTTAAAAATCTAAATTTAACTAGAAATATGAATAGCATCCTCCTCCAGTGTCCAGATGAACTCCCAATCACAACTTAATATTTTAGCAACATTTGAATAATTCAATTTAAATTAATTATATCATCAAATAATGGCTGTAAATGCACCCGATTGGACACAACTGGCATAAAACCAAGACATCACTTCAAAAATCTCATAATAACTTTATCTGTTGGCATTTGTTAAAATAAAAGAGAGATTCATATCATAATAACCTTATCTGTTGGCATTTGTTAAAATAAAAGAGAGATTCATAAAAGCTAGTGCTTAAGATGACTTATAAATGATAAACTAGAACTGTCAAGCCACAAAGTATCAATAGAACCTCAACATTACAAATCTTCCTCGTATGATCTAGAAATGAAAGCATATCAGCAAAAGCAACGAAATCAAACTATAGATTCTGCTAAACAGAATAAAAATGGTGGAACGTATCACCCTGCATAACATTCCTCAAGATTCATAAAACCCATACATATTCATAAAACTTACATATAAGAGAACAATACCTTTAAAACACACAAATTCTTTCAATTAAGCTTAAAATCACAAGCATAAGAAAGTCAATAAATAAATTCGTACGGAACTCATAGCTCACAACAAAAAACTTAAGTTGTAAGTGCCTACTATAGTACTGCAGTACCTAGACCTAAAATATAGATCATTCAAATTAAAATCATAATCATTCCAGAGATCGACATTGTCCAACTCCTTAGTCACAAACAGCAAACAGAAAGAGAAACAAACCAGAAAAAGTGAATCAGACAAACCAGGGGAAGAACTGCAGCCTGACATAACAGAACCAGATGAAACAGTGAAGAACGGTAGAAGCAGCAGAGTCATGTTTTGGGAGACGAGGTCAAAGATGAAGACAAGAAATGTTTTTTTTTGGTTTCTTGTTAGGGTTAGTGAGCACCTCGTTTATGGACCTAGGTTTGTATAAGCCCAAATTGGGCAAAACACTTTCGAACCTGGCAGTAAGCAGATCAAGAAACTCTACAATTCTTCTAAGTCTACAATTCTGTGCTGCAATTCTACCCATTTCTGAATTTTATGGCACAGCAAACTCACTCAGGCACCACAGAAGCATACAAGCATACATTTCTATGACTCAGCATGCGATTTTGATGACAATGAGCATGAGAGCAGTATAATTCCTATACTAGAACCCTCTTTCAGATTGCTGATTAAATTGAACAGAAAATAACAAATATCTGTCGACTGTAAGAACTGTAATTCAAGACATCAAAATGGAGGTCACCTCTCCTATGGTTAGGTCATTGGAATCTAAAAGTTCCATCAAGGCACTTGGCAGGAGATGGAAAGGGTCATTTATTGTGTTTAAAATATAAAAGCCAAAATGGATAGTAACGTTTCAAGATCAAAGAATCAGAAATCTCTTCCAAGTGGCAATGAACTCTACGTTAGTATTGTACACTATAAAGCTACTTTGAAAGGAAGAAAAGGAATGCTCAAACAACAAGTTATTCACTAAAGAGCATATAGAGAAGAGTAAATGAACGTAAACGGTTAAGTTACAATCACGTAGCCCAAGGGATTCACAATATCCAGCACGATTGGAATGATAAGTCGTTAGGAATTAACTCATTTCATTATCAGGATCAGTATTTTAACATTACAAAAGTTTTCTATCTTCACAGTTATTTTGGATTTTTAACATCTTGGGTCACATGTTAATTCAATTTGGCTAACTAAAACCCCCCATGCAACAAAAGAAAAACACTCAATTTGCTGGTAAAAAAACCCTACACAACTCTATCTGCACCATGTCCACTAGTCAAGTGAATAGCCAAAATCATTCATTGATTCATAGAAAAGCATAAGTGGTTCAGTTCAAATGAACTACGTATGTATATATGTACCAGGCGACAAGTATCCGGAAGCGAAAGCCACTGCGTGAATAGCTCCTCAACAACACAATGACTCGATTTCAGTGCAAAAGGAGACACCTCCTGAAGCTGCAACAAATCTGTGTCCAAAGACACCAACTCCTCAGTTTCCTCCACATCCATCACAACACAATTCTACCTCTCATGCACTCAACAACCCTAATTCAATCACAAATTCCGTAGCCCGCCAAAAACCCTAAACCCCACTTTTTCAACAATTACTCCGATTCCTCCCCTACCCTTCTTCAACCACTTGGGTTACCAAAACCCAGCAACCAAGTTAACAACTTTCAGCCAAAAACAATCATGGGTACCGGAGAAGATGAACACAGAGGGTCCTGCAGCTTGGCTTCTCTGAAACACACCCCATAGTTGCAAATTCCAGGAAATTTGAATAGATGAGAGGGAAAAACGGTTTTGGTGACAATCAAGGAATGAAACAAATTGGGAGAGGAGAAAATTGGAGTCTGAAGTGAAGGGGAAATGGGAAATTAAAAAAAAAAAAAAAGAAATAAAAGAAACCCTTGTTTGGTTTCGAGGTTTGAAAAAGGAATGAGGGCGAGGCAAAGAAAACAAAACGAAACGGTAGTGATGAATGAGAAAACAAAAGAAAACACAAATGAAAAGAGGTAAAATAAAACAGTAGAGTTGTATTTATCTGTTGTGTCCGTGTTCTGTGCACGCACTGTACCAACTGAAACTGTCGAGAGAGAGCGAGTGAGTGATTCCTGATTACCAAACCTTTCTTTTACCTGCCAGAATAATTTTGAATTTTTTCGGGTGGGAAAATAGAGAAAACTATTTTATTTTACAGGTTTAGTTTTAACGGGTTTTATTTGATGAGATGAAAATGTAAGAAATTAAGATGATTTTGCCAATAATATAAAAAATAGCATTATATATTTAAAAATAAAAGTTTAATATAACAATGTCATTAGAAGTAATGAAATTGGTTTTCTTTATTGGACAATATTTAAATATTTTCAGTATTTGACTTAAATTAAAGTTCACACCTATTATCAATGAAAAACTTTCATTTTAGTTAAAGAATTAAAAATGTTTAAAGATTTCTACTTTATATCTTGTTTCTTACTACATTATAACTATGTTAAAAAATTTTACTTATTTTGTCCTTCTTTAATTGACATTTTATAATTTATCTTTTATGTTTGTCTGTATTTCAGTAACGATAAAATGAAATTGAAACTTTTAATATTTTGTACACCTTAAAGTTAAATAATGCATTAACAAAAGGTTGAAAGATAGAAGCAAACTTATGATAAGATTATAATAGGTTAATAGTACGCGCTGAGTTTAATATGATAATAATATCAAGATTTAAAAAATTGATTTTGATTCTTAAACTCTTGCCACTAAAGTGAGAAAAAGTTACATTTATTCACATTATTTTGTGTTTTTCAACTTGTTGTGCTTGAATTGAATGATAGATTTGAGAGGGATGAATTTGGGAGAAAAAAAAAGGATAAAATTGAGACTGTTTAAATTAAGAGAAATAATATTGAAAAAGAAAAAATGAAAGGAAAATATATGAATGATATTATTGGTTTAATAAATTAAAAATATATATATATTTTATTATTATTTATATGCAATAAATTAATAAATGAAAAATTATTATTATTATATTTACTTTCTTCGCAACACACTTCACACCAAAAAATTTAGCATCCGACTTTTATTCTATTTTTCGTGATTTCAATTCTGTTTTTCACACTTTCAGTACTTTTCGATCTTCTTAAACAATACATCTTCAAATCAAAAAGTAAATAATATTTTAACTTTGACTTTGATATTATTTTACCAATTTAAACTTAAAATAGACAATATAATGGACTCATGAGAATTGGGATGACAAAAGCATGCAAATGTTTCTAATGCATTTTATTTCTTTCATATAATAGTACTTCCTCACTTGCTTTTCTCTCTCTTAGTAATTTATTTGGACTTCAGACAAATATTTTCTGATTTTCTCTTATACTCTACTTTTCCCTCTATTGGGATACTGGCTCAAACTTTCACGCAGTCAACCTAGTGGCATTGATTGTATGCCATGGATTTTTTAAGTATAGTTTGTAACTCTCTATATTATGTTTGGATTTTCTGCTGTTTTTATCAACCTTTACAGTTTTAATTTTACATAATTCATTTTTAAAGAAATAATAATTAAGTAAAGTAAATTATACTTTAAAAATATTGTTCAAAGCAAAGTTGTATTAAAATTTAGTGTAAAATAGTTAATCTTTTATTTATATTTATAATATATATATATATATATATTATTTTAGCCAAACACATTGTAAGAGATGAAACCAAAATTGATCTGAAATAATTACCACTATTTTTTTTTTCATTTTCAGACTGTCGTATTCCCTCATGGACCAAGACAAGACTCTATTGGGACCACCTTTTGTGTAACATGCTATGAAGTTAATTCTTAGGCATAATTGGATATTGGCAAAATGCTCCTAAGTTATTTTCATTCTTGTATTTATAATTGAAGCCAATAATGTCATCCCTCAAATACTCTGGGTTCGAAATACGAATAGAAAGTCGCAAAAGTGTTCAAAAGCACTTTTGCAGATTCTTTTTCATTCATTTGACAGAAAAATAGAGAATGTATTTATTACAACTTACAAGTAGCCAAATATTAACAAATTCCTTAAGTAACATAGCATCTCTTCATGAATGGGTCCATGCTGAAATAATCATGGAAGAACATCTGAAGAGGTATAAGATGAGTCTGCCAAATCTTCTTGAAGAAGTCTGGGAGATCTTTAGCCTCAACATTGGATGGAAATATACAGAGTAATTAACATGTGAAGACATCTCAAAGGAAACTTTCAGCGCAGAAGAACTAAGACCATCGATCACAAAGTTCTTCATTTCCTTTTCCCTGTACTAAGTGACAGGAGTTCAAAGCTCCTGAGGGCATCATCACGGCCAAGTCTTGTCCCCGAAGTCCGAGTTAGAGATGTTTTAGACTCGGAAGCAGGTTGAAGTCTCTGAGTTGTTGATAGTCTGCCACTGCTTGAGACCAGTCGGCTAACACGGCTTTCACTGGGCTCGCCGGAAGAGCTTGGTCGGCTGCTTGACAAGACAAGCTTCTTTGAAGAACTGCCATTACGAGAAGAACTCCGAGGCCTCTCAGAATCAGCTTGCTGCAAAGAATAACAGGACTAAGTATAAGAGTCCCATAAACGTTTGACGGTTACCAATTCATATCATATACAGACAGAAAATGATGACTAAGAAGATACTAACCACATCTTTTGACGAAGAAGGCGCATCATCAGAAGACTTATGCCTAGAATGATCACCATGCAGACCAAGTCCAGAGCCATTCCTCCTCGCAAATGCCTCAACTGCACCTGAGAATCTATCTCGAATCTCTGATACACCTGAAATACAAGTCTAATACTCATTAGTTGATGAAAGCCTTTTTCGTACAATTTGTAGAATTTAAATAAAATACTTCTCGGTCATGCACAATGTACAGGAGAAATACTTTGAACAGGACAAAATAATCAATTTCAAATATAAGATAAGAATAAAACTCATAAACATGCAGAATACTGAATAAAACTATAAGGACTATGAACACAAGTAACAACAATTGCTACTGGAAAAACTGTAGACAGATGAAACCTGAAGGTCGTTCTCCTGATTGCCCTGGGTTTATGACTGGCTTCCCACTTGGCTGTTGAAGATGTGGCAAACAAATGATTAGAAAGAACCTTAACTTTTGCTAGAAAAACAATGAAACTACGCTAGCTAAGAAGAACTAACTCGAGCTCTAGAGCTGGATCCGATTTGTGGATACTTCAACATTGTCCAGTCAAAAACATAGTCAAACTGATACCCTACGAAAGCAAGAGCTTCAAAGCCTTAGAAAATTTTTATTACTCACAAGGAAACATCAAAGTTTATTTGTGCAAAGTTAACCTTCTCGGATGAATAGGTCCCGAAAGAGTCTCTTCAGATAAGAGTAATCGGGCTTATCTTCAAACCGCAATGATCGGCAATAGTGGAAGTATGATGTGAATTCCGATGGATAGGACTTGCATAATACCTGTCTCAGAAACCCATACAATAAATTCTTTGCAACAGACAATACAAAAGAAAAAATTAATTAATTGCTGAACCAATTCTACTTGGTTAAAGAAAAGAATTCCCAGAAAAATGCCAGCACTGAACAAATTCTACTGATGATTAAATCATCAAAAAACAGTAATCAACCTAATAAATATAAATAAGCACCAAATTTTCTAATTATTAGAAAATTCACATAAAAACTGCCTACTGAACAAGTAGTAACCTCTATTGGAGTAAGCATCTTCTTTTCACTTATCTTGTCATACTTTTGCTTTTTAGTGCCAGCTTTCAAGCCTTGCCATGGGAGACTGGAACACAAAAGCCAAAAATTTTAAAATATAACAACAAAGATTACCGCAGAGAAAAAAAAGAAAATAGTATTTTGACTGACCTTCCTCTCAAAAAGTACATGAGCACATAACCAAGAGATTCTAGATCATCTCTTCTGCTTTGTTCTGCACGAATTATTAGAACAAGATTGTTATAAACTTATATCAATGTTGACTTTAAAAAGTTTAAGAAAAATTTATTGATTAGAAGTTACACGCAGCAAACCCACAATCAATAACCTCACTCACCAACTCCCAAATGAGTATTAACACTTGCATAACGAGCAGTTCCAGTGAGGTTTTTGTTTTCCCTGAAAAAAAGACAAAGTACAATGACCATTCACAAAAGAAAAGTAATGTCTAAAACTCAAATTCAACCCATCAGTTTAATCCCTACTAAGCACCACAGCTATCTGATAGAACACTTATGCGATGTGTCTTTAGAATAACTCGTTGTGGATCTGAATTATTGAGGTATACGTAGTACATATTGTATTGGGTTTGCTGTGTATATTGAAGGGATGAGATGAAATGAAATGAAAACAAGCTGCAGAGCCTGCTCAAACAAAATGTCAAAATTATTACCTGTATGGTATATGCTT